>Ga0209826_1001683_pt1 | contig 15198 bp, 14 predicted proteins | sample GOMGulsemesocosm_5_FD_184637 | JGI IMG/M metagenome (GOLD analysis project Ga0209826, IMG submission 184637) | Methane-oxidizing microbial communities from mesocosms in the Gulf of Mexico - GOM15C Gulf of Mexico (SPAdes) (version 2) | ecosystem: Environmental > Aquatic > Marine > Cold seeps... | reverse complement strand
TTTATAGAACATTTGAAAGCTTTCCCGGTGACGGTCATAAACACGAAGCGCTTTTTCAACGATAAAGGCGGCAATGCCATTATCCTTATTATTGATGATGTTCTTAACCGCTGCCAGTGTTGGCACTAAATAGGTGCCACGTTCCATCATAGCATCCAGGCATTCCTGATCCATGAAGATGCCATGCTCGATTGAGGTAATGCCCGCCTTAACTGCGTTCATGATGCCTTCAGCGCCTTGCGCATGGGAGGCAGAGGTTCTGTGGAACCGTTTGGCTTCATGCACGCCAGCAGCCATCTCTTCGGCGCTGTAGTGGGCGTCTTCAGGGTCGACGCCGGGTGTCATCACACCACCTGTTGCCATGATTTTTACCAAATCACTGCCCGCATGAACTTGTTCACGAACAGCTTTAATAACTTCATCGCAGCCATCAGCGACACGGCCACTTCGATTGCCATGACCACCTGTCATGCAGATCATTTTACCGGAGGCCATAATGTTTGGGCCGAGGAACCGACCGCTGTTGCAGGCGTCCCGGACGGGAAATTCTAAATACTCACGACCGCCGCAGTCGCGAACCGCGGTGATACCGGCTTTAAGAGAGGTTTGTGCATTTTCCAAAACCCGCAACGTAATTTCGGCTGGGCTTGCTTTTTCAACACTGCCATTTGGATCAGCTTCGCCGCGGTAAACCAAATGAACATGACAGTCTGCAAGGCCGGGCATTAAGGTCGCGCCAGTTGTATCAACTGTTGTTCCTTCAAAATCAGCGTATTTCGCAGTTGGCGCAACATCTTTGATGGTGTCGTTTTCGACCAATACGGCGTGATCTTGCAAAAGCGGTCCGGTCCCGTCAAATACGAGGCCGCCGGAATAGAGTGTGGTTGTCATGAAGTGCTACCTTTTAATGCGTTTACGGGCGGGATACAGGCGACATATTGTTTGAAGGACAGCAATATTGCAAGCCTTCAAGAGATGGACCCGCCAGTAATTAAAGGTTGGCTGACTACCGTTTTGATGAAGTCATTTGTAAAAATGCGTCTTCAAGGTCCGGCTCTTCCGTCGACAAATCGGTTATAACCAATCCGCAATCGGCAACACGGTTAAGAATATCACCGATGGCCACACTACTGGGCTTATAGTGAATGGAAAGTCGTCGCCCATGACTTAAAACCGGATCAAATTCGTTTAATTCTGCTGGAACTTTAGAGAGTTCCTGTTCCAGCACCAGCGTTACGGTTTTGCTATCCAGTTTGGATAAAAGATTTACCGTGGGCTCACAGGCGACCACTTCACCATGATTGATGATGGCGATTTGATCACACAGCTCCTCGGCTTCTTCCAGATAATGCGTGGTTAGAATGATGGTGGTTCCAGCCTCGTTTAGAGCGCGAATATGTTCCCACAATTGTTGGCGAAGCTCAATATCAACACCGGCCGTTGGTTCATCCAAGATAAGCACTTCAGGGCGGTGGACCATTGCTTTGGCAACCAAAAGTCGGCGGCGCATGCCGCCGGAAAGCGTTCTGGCGTAAGAATCTGCTTTATCAGAAAGGCCCATGGCCTCTAAGATTTCAGAAGTTCGGCGCTGAGATTTGGGGACACCATACAATCCAGCCTGAAATTCCATCACTTCGCGGGCGGAGAAAAACGCGTCCAGATTAAGCTCCTGCGGGACAACACCGAGGGCGCGGCGGGCAAGGCGCATATCGGCATCAATATCATGGCCACAAACGGTTGCATGGCCCGACGTTTTATTTACCAACCCGGCCAGAATGTTGATCAAAGTGGATTTTCCAGCACCGTTAGGGCCGAGCAGTCCAAAGAAAGATCCGCGCGGAACATCAAGCGTAATGCCTTTAAGGGCATGCTTGTCTGGAACCTTGCCTTTTCCCTTATAAACTTTCGTAAGGTCACGCACTTCAAGTGCATTATTTGAGGTCATTGGACGGGCAGCAGCTGAGGTCATGGGGCATAACTCTTAAAACAGGTCAGTTTTTCCGCATTTCAAGGTTGCGAAAGCATGGGCATTCGATATCATCCGACCCAGAAGACTAGGCCTATTGCCAAAAGACTTAATAGGTATAGGCCGTAGTTGCAAGTGAATGAGCAGAAATAGAGAACGGAACGGGTTATGAGCGCACCGGCAAAAACTGAAGTAGAGAGCATGAAAGTCCATTGTGATGGTGGCGACGGGGCCTCTGGTCATCCGCGGGTTTATCTCAATCTTGGCAATGATAATAAAGTTGAATGCCCTTATTGCGGTCATGAATTTGTCTTAAAGCCTGGCGCTAAAGTTTCAGACGCACATTAAGAATTAAATTCTGGATTTGCTTAAAGTAAGGGAAAAGTATGACGGAAGCTGACGTAACGGGCGATCCGAAGCAAAAACACCGGGTATATCTGGTGGACGGATCTGGCTATATTTTTAGAGCCTATTTCGCCATGATCCGTGGGCGCGGGCCCATTACACGCTCCGACGGAACCCCAACAGGCGCGGTCTTGGGCTTCTCCAATATGCTGTTCAAATTGATACAGGATACGCAGCGAGACGCGCGGGTTAGTCACTTAGCGGTGATTTTCGATACAAGCCGGAAAACCTTTCGTACAGAAATTTATCCAGAATATAAAGCCAACCGTGATGCCCCGCCGGAAGATCTGATCCCTCAGTTCCCACTGGTGCGCGATGCAACACGGGCGTTTAACGTGCCATCCATTGAAAAGGCAGGATTTGAAGCCGACGATATCATTGCAACCTATGCCCGCCAAGCGCGAGAGCAGGGAATGGAATGTGTGATTGTCTCGTCTGATAAGGATTTGATGCAACTAGTGGGCGGCCCGGTCACTATGCTGGACCCCATGAAAAACATAATGGTGGGTGTGGATGAGGTTCGCGAGAAATTCGGCGTGGGGCCTGATAAGGTTGTGGATATTCAAGCGCTTGCTGGCGATAGCGTCGACAATGTTCCGGGCGTTCCGGGTATTGGCGTGAAAACCGCTGCATTGCTAATTAACGAATATGGTGATTTGGATACATTGCTGGAACGTGCTGGTGAGATCAAACAAAAAGGCCGGCGTGAGAAGCTTCTGGAATTTGCAGATCTGGCCCGCGTTAGCCGCGAACTGGTCCGCTTGAAAGATGATGTGGAACTGGACATTAATGTTGCAGATCTAACCATTAAAAACCCAGATGCAGATATACTCACCAATTTCCTCAAAGAGAATGAGTTTCGTCAGCTCAGTAGCCGTGTCTCATCCTACTTTGGCAGTGATTTTACGGTTTCTATTCCAGCTGATGCCCCCGCTCAAGAAACGTCTGAAGCGGCAAAGACAAGCGGCATCGACCTCTCAAATGTTGAGAAATCCTATAGCACTGTGACAACAATGGATGCGTTGCAAACCTGGATCGATAAAGCTCAAAAAATTGGCCATGTTGCTGTTGATACTGAAACGACCAGTTTGAACGCTATGGCGGCGGAACTTGTAGGGATCTCGCTTTGTGTTGAGCCGGGTATCGCCTGTTATATTCCCGTTGGACACCGCGCACCCAAATCTCAAGGCGGCTTCGATTTTGGTGACGACGCCAGCGACAGTGCAGACGATGGCAAGCTCGATCAATTGTCAAAGGCAGATGTGATCGCAGCCCTCAAACCCTTGTTGGAAGATGTTGGTGTTTTAAAAATTGGTCAGAATATGAAGTATGATCAAACAATTTTGGCCAATGAAGGCATTACCATTGGGCCCATAGATGACACTATGTTGCTCTCCTACTGCCAAGAAGCTGGGCTTCATGGTCATGGCATGGACGAGCTGTCCAAATTGCATTTTGGACACGCACCTATTCCTTACAAAGAAATTGCGGGCACAGGTAAATCACAGATCAGTTTTGCAGAAGTGCCCATCGATAAAGCAACCGAATATGCGGCAGAAGATGCGGACATAACCCTTCGGTTACATAAAACGCTGAAACCCGGCCTTTTCCGCAATAAGGCAACTGCTTTATATGAGACGGTTGAGCGACCGCTAGTTCCTGTCATTTCGAATATGGAACAAAATGGCATTAAGGTGGATGCGCCTTTTTTGAGTAATTTGTCTGAAGATTTCGGCGCTCGGATGGACGGTTTTGTAAAAGAAATCTACGTACTTGCCGGTGAAGAATTTAACGTTGCTTCTCCTAAACAATTGGGTGAAATCCTGTTTGATAAAATGGAGATTTCCGGCGGTAAAAAAGGCAAAAACGGTGCCTATACGACAGATGTAAATGTACTGGAAGGCCTTGCGGCCGACGGTGTGGAGCTTGCGCGTAAAGTTCTGGAATGGCGTCAATTGGCTAAATTGAAAAGCACCTATACGGATGCGTTGCAAGCCCAGATTAACAGCCGAACAGGTCGTATTCATACGTCCTTTAGTTTGGCAGCGGCAGCAACAGGACGTTTGGCGTCTAGCGAGCCAAACCTTCAAAATATCCCTATCCGAAGTGAAGAGGGCCGCAAACTTCGGAACGCCTTTATTGCCGAAGATGGATTTAAGCTCATCAGTGCCGATTATTCGCAAATTGAGCTGCGGATCTTGGCCCATATTGCTGATATCGAAAGCCTGAAACAGGCATTTGCTGAAGGCATCGATATTCACGCAAAAACCGCATCCCAAGTGTTCGGTGTCCCACTTGAGGGAATGGATCCCATGATGCGGCGGTCGGCAAAAGCCATTAACTTTGGTATTATCTACGGTATCAGCGCCTTTGGCCTTGCACGTCAGCTGGATGTGTCCCGAACAGAAGCTCAAGGGTATATTGAAGCCTATTTCGCGCAGTATCCGGGTATTCGCCACTATATGGAGGAAACCAAAACCGCGTGCCATGAAAATGGCTATGTCACCACGCTATTTGGCCGCAAGGTTCATTTACCGGGTATCAATGACACAAATGGCGCCCGCCGCAGCTTCTCAGAACGTGCTGCCATTAACGCGCCTATTCAAGGGTCTGCTGCCGATATTATCAAACGGGCGATGATCAGATTACCCGGCGCTATTGAGCAAGCCGGTTTATCTGCTAGAATGCTGCTACAGGTTCATGATGAATTGATCTTCGAAGTTCCGGACAATGAAGTTGATCAATCAGCAGCCTTAATCCGTGATGTCATGGAAAATGCAGCGGCGCCAGCCGTTGAAATGGCCGTCCCTTTAATCGTTGATGCCGGAATTGGTGATAACTGGGGAGAGGCGCACTAGCCTACTTTCGAGGTAACCATTGAGGAAACCGGTGTAAATGTTCACAGTGCTTAATGTCATAGGCCCCGTCTTTTTGCTTGTGGCCTTTGGGTATATGAGCGTGCGATTACGGCTTTATCCTGAGGCCGGTATTGGCGGCTTGATCAGTTTTGTGAATAATTTTGCAACGCCTTGTTTGTTGTTTCAGGCAATGTTGTCTGTGGATTTTGCTAAAACCTTTAACGCCCAATACCTACTGTCTTTTTATGTGGGTGCGCTGGTCTGTTTTGCGCTTTCGTACGTGATCGCCCGAGTGTTTTTTAAGCGAAGGCCCGGCGAGTCGGCATCTGTTGGTTTCTCAAGCTTCTATACAAATACCGTTTTGCTTGGACTTCCCATAATTCAGCGGGCATACGGTGATGATGCTCTCCCGCTCCTCTACGCGATTATTGGTTTTCATGCGCCGCTGCTAATGAGTTTTGGCACAATCGTCATGGAACTTGCCCGCCGCGACGGGGAAGGGCTCGCAACCGCCATTCCTAAAGCGCTCTTCCGTGTGGTTCGCAATCCCTTACTAATTGGGATTGCTCTCGGTATTTCTCTAAATCTGTCAGGGTTTGAGTTGCCTGTTTTGCTTGATGATGTCACCAAGATGATGTCGAGGGCGGTTTTACCGGCAGCGTTGTTTGGTTTGGGCGGCGCATTGGTTCAATATAAACTCCGGGACAGTTGGGGGCAGGCGTTTGTCGCGTCCATGTTTAAGTTGGTTTTGCATCCCATAATCGCGTTGACCCTTTCCCATTATGTCTTTGAATTACAGTGGGAGTTGGTCAGAGTTGCCGTGTTAACAGCAGCAGTGCCTGCAGGTTTGAACGTCTATATTGTGGCGTCTTTGTATAACCGAGCAGTGGATGTAGCGGCAAATACGGTCTTACAAAGCACCGTCCTTGGTGTGTTCAGTATATCAGCGTGGTTGCTGATACTCGAGGCGCTGGCGCCTATCCCTTAATTATTTATGGGCCGACTTCGCAGAATTGATGTTACTCTTGTCAGTAATTAAAAAAGAAAAAACCTGATCAGGGCAGAACAGCTAGATGTCAAAGAATTTTGAAGGCGCTTTATGGGCGCTTGGGGCGACTGTAATGTTCGCCATCGCCATCGCCATGAGCAAGCTAGCGGCGCAGGATTTCCACATCTTAGAGATTTTGTTTTTCCGGCAAGCTGTGATTTTTTGTTACGTATTGCCGTCTATTGTCCGGCATTTTCCAACTAATCTGAAAACAAAGCATCCAATTGTTCATGCTTTTCGTTTGGTGGGCGGGTTTGCAACCTTATCGATTTCCCTGTGGGCGGTGACATTTATGCCCCTGACTACAGTTGTGGTTTTACTATTTTCATCGGTCTTCTTTGTTAGCATCTTGGCGACTATCTTCTTGGACGAAAAGATCGGAATTTACCGAATTTTGTCCATTGTTATCGGCTTTGCGGGAGTTATCATTGTGGTTCGCCCTGATTTCGGGTCGATTTCAGACGCATCATCACTTGTTGTATTAATAGCGGCCCTCGGCACTGCCACAGCCATTATTTGTGTGCGAAAACTAACCCAGGTGGATAGCACAGTCACTTTGCTGACCTATCAGGCGCTATTTGTCGGCCTTCTTTCGGGAGTGCCTATGTTCTGGCTTTGGCAAACCCCGAGCTTTTCTGATTTCTTGTTTCTGATCGCAATCGGCGTCATCTCAACTGCTGCCCAATGGGTTGCCATACATGCCCTTAGGTTAGGGGAGGCAAGTCTGATCAGTGCTTTGAGGTACACGGAAATTATCTACGCCACTGCTCTGGGTTTTTGGCTGTTTGATGAATTGCCAGATGTATACACACTTGGCGGGGCCACTTTGATCATTGCATCGGCTCTTTTCATGATCCAACGAGAGAAAATAAAATCTCAAAACACTGCCTGAATTTGGCTACATATTGACAGTCTTTCGCAATTCTGGTTCAATTAGGGTATGGGGTATGCGAAACACCCCGTGAGGCGACAGCCGAAGGATCGCGTCCCCAACCCTTAATAAAGGAGGACGCATTATGCCCTCACCAACTGAAATTACTGTCTCTCAGCTCTCCCGTCTTATGGGAACTCCCAATACGCCAACCCTTATTGATGTCTGTATTGATGAAGACTTCGAAAGGGATCTTCGCTTCATTCCCAGCGCCTTTCGCCATCCGGCAAAGGACATCGCTGCATTGGCCCCTAGTCTAAAAAATAAAGATGTGGTTGTGATTTGCCAGAAGGGCAAAAAAATGAGCCAAGGAGCGGCGGCAATCTTGCGCGCTCACAATGTCAAAACTGAAACATTAGAAGGCGGTAATTTCGCCTGGCGTGATGCCGGGGAGCCAATGATACCGGCGGCAAAACTTCCACCGAGGAACGCGTTTGGACAAACTGTTTGGGTGACCCGTCACCGGCCAAAAATTGACCGCATTGCCTGCCCGTGGCTGATCCGTCGGTTCATAGATCCAAATGCTCAGTTTTTGTTTGTCGCCCCTTCTGAAGTCTTATCCGTAGCAGATAAATTCAATGCGACGCCTTTTGATGTTGAAGATGTTTTCTGGTCCCATCGAGGCGATAATTGCACGTTCGATACCATGCTTGAAGAATTTGCGCTGCAGAGCAAACCGCTTCTTCATCTTGCCACCATTATTCGTGGTGCAGATACAGATAAGCTCGATCTCTCCCCTCAATCGGCGGGATTACTGGCTGCCTCTCTTGGGTTTTCGCGGATGTACCGGGATGATTTAACCCAATTGGACATGAGCATGGGACTTTATGATGCGTTCTATCGCTGGTCGAGGGACGCTAAAGGGGAAACCCATGATTGGCCTCAAACACCCGGAAAGGTCTAGTTATGGATGGTGTTCAAATGGCACTGGAAGACGGGCAGGATCGCCCGTCTTTTACGTCTGCTTTCCAAGTTTGGTTTATGATCGGTATCTTGTCTTTTGGCGGTCCAGCTGCTCAGATTTCATTAATGCACCGGGTAATTGTGGACGAGAAAAAATGGCTAACCGAGAAGCAATATCTAAACGCTCTTAGTTTTTGCATGCTGCTTCCAGGACCAGAGGCCATGCAGCTTGCGACTTACGTGGGTTGGCGTTTGAATGGGGTGAGGGGCGGTTTGCTGGCGGGACTGCTCTTTGTGCTTCCGGGGGCAGTCGTCGTTCTTGGACTTGTTGTGTTCTACGCGGCTTTTGGGGCTGTTCCGTTGGTTGATACTGTGTTTATGGGTATCAAGGCGGCAGTTCTTGCAATTGTGTTGGAAGCGCTTCTCAGGGTTTCAAAGAAAGCTCTAATTTCTTCTGAATACTGGCTGATAGCCGCCAGTTCATTTGTCGCGATTTTCTTTCTAGGGCTGCCTTTTCCAGCCTTGATTGCCTTGGCGGGGTTATATGGATTTTCGCGGCTTCCAATAGATGCGCAAGCGGCTGAAAAGCAAGCTGTGCGCCCGGAATCATTTCAAACATTGAAAGTTGTGGCTCTGTGGTCGTCTATCTGGTTTTTGCCGCTGATCTTAATTGATGTATTTATGGGGCAAGGTCAGATACTAAGCGAAATCGGTTGGTTCTTCTCAAAACTTGCGGTGGTCACTTTTGGGGGTGCCTATGCGGTTCTTGCCTACATGGGGCAGGATGTGGTTGTTGCCAAAGGTTGGCTTGAAGCTGGGCAAATGATGGATGGATTAGGGCTTGCGGAAACAACTCCGGGGCCGCTGATTTTGGTTACTGAATTCGTTGGTTATCTGGCGGCCTACCAACAGGGTGGAACGGCTTCTGTGCTCACTGGTCTTTCTGGGGCGTTTATTTCGCTTTGGGCTACATTTGTTCCGTGCTTCATGTGGATATTTGCTGGTGCCCCTTACATTGAGTGGTTAAATGGCCAGCCGAGATTAAAAGGAGCGCTTGCCGGTGTTACGGCGGCGGTTGTCGGCGTGATCTTGAACTTGTCCGTCTGGTTTGCACTGCATGTGTTTTTTGCCGATGTTAAGCACGTTAGTGCTGGTTATTTGCAACTTTGGGTTCCTGAATTGATGTCCATCAATTGGGTAGTTGTGTTGTTAGCACTCCTGAGCAGTTTTTTACTGTTCCGATTGCAGTGGAAAATACCGATGGTACTGTTGGTTTCGGCGGCTGGAGCTGTGATTTTGGGCTGATATACTTCAAGAATGGACTTGTTGTTTCTGAAAAGGGCGGTGCATAATCTCACCGCCCTTTGTACAACCTAATTTACAATTGCGATTTTTCCAAAATGGACGGAAGTTGTCATTGTTTGGATCGCTGCGGGTAGTTCATTGAAGTTAAATATCTGATCTACAACAGGCCGAATGTTATGCTTGATCATATGATTTAGCATATTTTCAAACATAACTCTGTTGCCCACCATAATCCCTTGTAGCCGAATTTTCTTAAAGAGAAGGGGAAGCGGCGAAATACTTTGGTCTGCGCCCGCTTGAACACCAATCATTGTCACCTGACTGCTAAATCCTGCGGCCTCTAACGATTGGCTGAGGGTGCCGGGACCGCCAGTTTCGATGACAACATCTGCGCCCTTGCCTTCGGTTAATCGTTGAACTTCTTCTGCCCAGTTTGGCGTTGTCACATAATTGATCAGGATATCGGCGCCCAATTCCTTTGCACGAGCGAGCTTTTCATCGCTACTTGACGTGATTATGACGCGAGCTCCAACGGATTTTGCAAATTGCAGGGCAAATAGGGAGACACCGCCTGTTCCAAGGGTGAGAACCGTCTGACCGGCCTTCAAATCGCCAGTTTCCATCAAAGCATTCCAAGCGGTGAGGGCGGCGCATGGAAGCGTCGCGGCTTCGGCGTAGCTCAATGTATTTGGGATTTTAACGAGTGCATGAGCAGGTAAAATGATTTCATCAGCAAGCACGCCATCGATTTCAGCACCCATTGCAACATGGTCTGCCAGCGCAGGACCATCAATCCAATCGCGCCAAAATAAGTTGCTCACACGATCGCCAATGGAAAGATTGTCTACGTTCTCGCCCACCGCTGTTATCTCTCCAGCACCATCTGACAGAGGTATGATAGAGCCTTCAATGTTGACCGGGTATTGGCCGCCTAGGATCATAAGATCCCGTTTGTTGAGGGACGCGGCGTGAATTCGAACCCGTACTTCACCTTCGCCAGGTTCTCCGATGCTCACGTTGTGTTGATCTAGGTCCATTCCGTTTTGGCCGGGACTTAATTTCCATGCTTTCATAATTTTCTCCAATGTTCATTCGTGTCTGAACAGAAGGTAGAAATTATTATTGCATATGATTAATTGATAGATCATATAGTAATCATATCATTTGTGAATGAATGGATTGTCTTTGCCAAATACCGAATTAAATCTTTATGTGATTTTTGACTCCATCATGACGGAACAGTCAATCACGGGGGCGGCAAACGAAATAGGTATGACCCAACCGGCAGTGTCCAACGCTGTGGCCAGAATGCGGCAGATTTGGAACGACCCCCTTTTTGTAAAGCAAGGGCGGGGAGTTAAGCCAACGCCCTATGCAGAGCAACTGTGGGAGAAAATCCAAGAACCGCTGTTTGAAATTCGACAGGTAACCTCTCAAAACACATTTGATCCCTCGACGGCAACGCGGGTATTTCGCATTGGAGTTACGGAACATCCTGTTGATATGATTTGGCTTCCCTTGCGCCAACATATGGAAAACGAAGCCCCCGGCATCTCGTTGCATTCGGTGCCGATCCACAGAAATGTTGAAGACCTATTTCAAACGGCATCCGTTGATCTGGCCATTCACTATTACGTTGGCAGGCATCAGCACATTCGAAGTTCCCGGTTATTTAATAATACGCTTGTTTGTACGGTGAGGGCTGGTCATCCACTGCTGGAACATATGAGCGGAGAAAATGTTTTAGATCTTGATGCCTATCTTTCTGCCGACCATCTAATGGTCTCTTTGTCTGGGGAAGCCCGCGCAAATGTAGATCAAATTTTGGCCGAGCAGGGAGTGCAGCGAAAGATCGCAATGACGGTTAATCATTTCTCGTTGATCCCGTCAATTTTGAAAGGCAGTGATTTGGTTTGCGTAACACCGCAATCAGTTGTCGCACCCTCAGTTCGTGCAGGAGAACTTGTGATCCTACCGCTACCGTTTGAAATCGACCCTGCGCCTATTTCTCTTTTGTGGCATACCCGCCAAAACCGAGATCCTGGAAATTTATGGCTGCGAAACCTCATTACAAAATATGCGAATTCAGAGGTTTTGAAACGGGTTGCCCGGTTGGAGAAGATCTAAGGAAAATCAAAATGGGCTTTCTAGCTAAAAAAGCTTTTTCAATTTTGATGAGTTCGGTAAAATAATCAAAAATGTTAGGGAGGATTTCCATGGAATTGGATAAAATAGTCGATAGCGGCGCATACCCCATGGGGAGCGACGCGTTTCGAAAAACTTGCCGCCAGAAATTTGATGCTGAGGGTGTGTTGGTTCTTCCCGGTTTCGTATCCCCTGAGGCAATTGCCAGCCTTCTTGCTGAAGGTCTCGCCAATGAAGATAAAGCCTATTTTACAAATGACAGTCACACAGTTTATTTGAGCCCCGTTGATCCGGAGTTTACGGAAAACCATACCCGGAACAGACAGGTTGTGTCTTCAAAGGGTTGCATTACAGATGATATCATTCCAGAAACTTCGGTATTAAAGTCGCTTTATAATGCAGAAGTATTTCGCGGGTTTCTCTGTGATATTTTAGGGGAGGATGCACTGTATGAATATGCGGACCCTCTGTCCTCTATCAATCTGCACTACGCAAAAACGGGGCAAGAGCTTGGCTGGCATTTTGACAACTCTTCCTTTGCCATAACGTTGATGGTGCAACCGGCAGAATTTGGCGGGAAGTTTGAATATGTGGGCGGTGTTCGTGATGCAGATGCCGGTGAAATGAATTTCGGCGGCGTCGCTGATGTTTTGGATGGCCGAACCAATGTGCAAGAACTCTCGGTAGATGCGGGTGCATTGGTTCTTTTTCGGGGGCGAAATGCGATACATCGCGTTACTCCCAATGAAGGATCTCGGACGCGAATGCTCGCCGTTCTTGCCTATAATTCAGAACCTGGAGTTGCCCTGTCAGAGGAAGCAAGATTGACCTTCTTTGGACGAACTGGTTAGCTGAGGCCGGTTAAAGGTCAAAAAGCGCTGGTACACCTAAGTATGGCAATGCTGTGGAGAGTGCAGTCCAAACCAGCAAGGCTGCTAGGGATCGATTAAATATAAGGAAATAACGCGGATTTCGGATAGTCGATCCCACTAAGCGCCCCAAGGCTGAATAACTGCCAGGCGCCCCCATGGCAAGAAACGCCAAAAGCCCAGAGCTGATTAAAATTTGCCCTGTAGATAAATCCAATGCAGGAAAATATAGGGTGCCAATAGGGACAGTGGCGACGATGCCTTTTGGGTTCAGTATTTGCATCAAGAAACCTTCCCCAAAAAGGGCAAAGTATTTTGGATTGTGCTTAGGGATATCTTCTATTTTTTCTAGACCGGGCGACGCCGTATATATGCGATACGCCAGATACAAAATATACCCAGACCCCACCAACGCGATGTATTTCATGCTATTGGGCCCCACAATTTTTTCGCCTGTAAGGCCAAAACCTATGAACAAGCAAAACATTGCAATACCCACCCCGAGGCAAAAGGGGATGGATCTGGGAAACCCGCCCTGTGTCCCCATGTTTAAGGCGTGCAGGTTTACAGGCCCGGGAGAGTACATGACCCCGATTGCATACAGTGTTAATTCAAGCATTAGTTAATCGCTAACCAGTTCTGTTGCCATTTTTTTGGCGTGATTCCATAGATTGATTTGAATTGCCTGTTGAAATGACTGTGGTCGGAGAAACCATAGTCAAAGGCGACATCTACAATTTTGCCCCCTTTTTCAAGGGCAAGACGGGCCTGATTAACCCGGTAATTAACAATATATTGCCACGGAGTTATGCCCGTATGGTCACGGAACAATCTCAGGAAGTGGTATTTCGATAACCCTGCAATGTTAGCTAACGTTTCGATGGAAATAGGATCGCTTGAATGTGTGTGAATATACTCTGTGATCCGGGCTAGTCGCCAATCGGTCGAACAAAGCTTATCATCAGATGCCGCGCAGCCATTATGGTGGGCCAATGTAACCGCAATATCAAATAAGGCAGCCTCTTGATCTGCGGCATTTGAACTCCCGCTACGGATCATTGTTGATAAGGCTAGGATTTGTTGATGTAGTTTAGGGTCGTTTATAACAGTTTTATCAAGGTGGTATTCATTTGTGCCTACCATATTTGCAGCTTGCAACAATGGGTGCATTTGGTCTGGTGAGATGTATAGCATGCTGTAAATCAAATTGTCGTCAGCGCCAGATTGCCCATCGTGGGCCATGTCTGGGTTGAAGCTTATTACGTTACCGGAATGGCTTTTGTGGAACTCACCATTGCAGGAGAAATGTTGCTCACCGTTACAGGTCGCACCAAAGCTATATTCTTGATGAGTATGTCGGCTGTAGGAAAAATTGCTCATTTGGGCATCAAGCAAACTAACACCTGTCAGCGCTTTACTTTGGCAATATTCGAATTGGTTGTTTTCCGCCATGCTATTCTACGTGAGCTAAAGTTGGTTGAGGGTCGAACTTCATTTTGGCCCCCTTGGTAATTTTATCGACTATTTTTCGATCTGCGCGTATTCCGATCCCAACAAGATTTGCCGATTGCGCCGAATATTTCGCAAATTCTGCGCGGTTAGCCTCATCATACCCAGTTTTAAACATTTCTTCAATGAAGGCTGAGGTTTTGATCTGGCGGCTCAACGCTTTGCCGTGGATTTTCTTCATGACGCTGCTAGGTGCCGATAAAATGATCATTGGCTGCTTTGAGAGACCATTGAAGACATTGCCGTCCTTGTCGAAATAATCTTCGCCGATCAGATTTCTGTGTTGCCCTACCACGCCACTTGTGAGAAATGCGCAGACGTTCAGCCATTGCCAGATTTGTAAATCATCCCGCAATACAAGTGCAATTTTCGTTTCAAATTCCATAAGGAGCTCATCTCAATAACCGTTGTGTATAGCGTATAGCATAGGGAAAACACTCAGTGATATCTTGAACGATATTGCTGTTTTATTGCGATAAGAAAGATAAGACCCTCATTTCGTTTTCTGCCCAAGCGCTGGAACTAAGTTGGTGGAAAGGGTTAGACAAAAATAAATTTCAATGTAAACATTGAGACAAACCCTAACCCCATTGTCGCCACCACATTGTTGGAAATAACAGCCACAATGAGAGCAAGTGCCGCTGCCACCCATGTCAGCGCATTGGCATCTGACAGAGATGAGGCAATAAGCGCCACAATGAGGCATCCCGGCAAATCACCCAGAAATTTATTGAGACCTGCGTTCTGGCTGACAATTTGGCCGCATACCAATCCAACAAATCTGATTGAATAGGCGCCAACGGCCAAAATTGCGATCAATAACCACTGAGTGTCAGTCATTTTTTCTGTGCCCTTTAAAATGGTGAGCAAATGCAGTTAAAGCGACGCCTGAAAGGCTGCCCATGAGAATGGCAAATGCGTTATCAACTGAGAATTTGATGAGCCCTATAGTGACGATGAATGTGGCAATCCAGGGCATGGCATCTTGCCGTCCTCGCCACATGGCCCGCGCCATGGCGATAAATGCCGCTGTGAAGGCGAAACCAAGCCCGTATTCGGTGAGATCTGGTATGGATTTTCCGATCAAAGCGCCTGTTGCGGTGGAGATAGTCCAAACCAAAAGCATGGTTAGTCCCGATCCCATAAGGAAGGGCGCTCCCACTGATTTATCCTGTGCCCGTTTTGCGAATGTTAAAGCCCAATTTTCATCACCCGTAATATGAATGGCGAGCAATCGCTGAGGCAGCGGGATCACTCTC
>Ga0209826_1001682_pt1 | contig 15198 bp, 15 predicted proteins | sample GOMGulsemesocosm_5_FD_184637 | JGI IMG/M metagenome (GOLD analysis project Ga0209826, IMG submission 184637) | Methane-oxidizing microbial communities from mesocosms in the Gulf of Mexico - GOM15C Gulf of Mexico (SPAdes) (version 2) | ecosystem: Environmental > Aquatic > Marine > Cold seeps... | reverse complement strand
CTAATAGACAGAGTTTATTGTCATATGAGCCTAAAATAAATTCTGTGTATTCATTTTTATAATACTGGATATTTATAGTATTCATTGAAACAGGCTTTTGAATGATTGCTCTTCTTTTATAGTTTTTATTCCTGCTTCTAAATTGTCTTTCAAATTTGTATAAACAAAAGGACCCATGCTGATTCTTTTTACTCCAGCATTTTGAAGTTTATCAAAGGATTCTAATTCTGGCATGGCCATGATATTTATGGGTACAGTGCTGGTCTCTACTATTTCTTGAATCTCTTTTGTGTTTGTTATACAAGGAACAAATATTCCATCAGCACCTGCGCTTTCATATAGTTTGATTCTTTTTATGGTCTCATCTTTTGGCTGATCAAGTCCCAGTATATAAAAATCTGTTCGTATATTTAAAAATAAATCAATGTTATTCATAAGTAAATGTAATTTTATTTTTTTGATGATTTGTGAAAATAGTGTGGCATCTTGAATAGTGCTCTTTTTATTTACAGAAAGGGAGTCTTCGATGTTGATACCAACAACGCCACTTTTAGCTAATGCTTCAATATTTTTTATGATTTCATTAACGTCTCTACTGTAACCAGCTTCCATATCAACACTTAAAGGAATAGATACTTTTGATGTAATGCTTTTTACAACTGTAAGTAACTCGTCAAAACTCATTTCTTCCCCATCTTCATATCCCAAAGAGTTTGCAATAGCTGCACTTGATGTTCCAATAGCTTCATATCTAGCTTTTTCAAATAATAGAGCACTATTTGCATCCCATACATTACCCAATAATAATGGAGTCTCTTTTTCATGTAGTTGAATAAATTTTTGAAAGTTTGTCATAGTTGTCCTTGATAATTTATGTGAAATAATATCTGTTAAAAAATACTTTGTCATTCACCTAGATTCATTTTTTTAGTTTCTTTTTAATTTGTTGATTTTAACTTGCTAAGTGTTTGCGGTGCGATTCCTAAAAAAGATGCAATATGATAAGACTTTACTTGTTTGAATATGTCTGGGTATTCACTTAATAGTCTTTCATATTTTTCACTGGTATTTTCACTCATTAGTGATATCACTCTTTTATATGTTGCAGCGAAATACGTATCGTGTAGCCATATTCTAGCTAGGTGGTCCCACTTTTTATCTGTTTGTAAAAACTCATCCATCACATCAAGTCCCACAACATAAAAAGTTGAGTCTTCAAGTACTTCAAAATGTAAAAGTGAACCTTCTTGCTCATAGTAACTCACACTGTCATCCATAAAGTGATTGAGTCCATGTTTACTTTTTCCTCTAAAGTACAACTGCCATGTAAAGTCTTTGCCATTGATATCTGTAAAATATGAACGCGCCAAACCACTTTTGATAAACCAAAACTCACTGAAAATATCGCCAGCGTTATGAACTATATCACCTTTTTTCATGACTCTTTTTTCAAACTTCGATACTACGAAGTTCCATTCATCATCTTGAATACTAATATACTGTTCAATCATTTTTTTTAAATATCGCATAGGTATTTGAATATCCTCTATTTCTTTTTGTAATTATAATAATACATGATTAAAAATTAATCCAAAACCTAAAAGTGAAAATAAAAACCCAAAGATGATATTAAACAGTTTTGCATTATTTGAATACATGGCTTGGGTTTTCTTACTTGAAAACAACAATCCAATACTTCCATATATTCCAAATACTATTAAAGCAATGATGATTGAGTAAAAAGACAACAATCCTAGCTCATTGGTTTTTATAGGAATCATTGGAGATAAAGATATCCAAAGAAGCGCCACCTTTGGATTTAAAAAAGTAGTTACCAAGCCAATTTTAAGTGCAGACAAATTACTTTTGAAATGTAGTTTTGAAGTTGTACTAGTTTTTTTCTCTTTACTTTTTAAAGTTGAGATTATAGTTTTAATTCCTAAGTACATTAGGTATAGTCCACCAACTAAGGCAATCACTTTGATAAAAAATGGATATTGTTTTAATAGTATGGTAATACCTAAGAGTGAAACAAAAGACCAAGTAAATCCACCAATTCCTAATCCTGTTGCAACTAAGACTGTTTTTGCTTTTGTATTCCCAAGTCCTGTTGACATCATTAAAACTGTGTTTTGACCTGGAGATATACAAGCCACTATAAAAATCAACCATGTGGGTAAGAAACTTGCAAGAATTGTGTACATATCCATAATTATTTTCCTTTGTTTTGTTGTTTGTATTATAGCGATCAAACAAAAATACATTCAAAATATTACATATTGTAATGACAATGTATTGAAGTAACTTATTGAAGAATGAGGCAATTTATTCTCATAAGTAAAATTGTAATTTAACCTTGTATTTAAAAAAAACCATTACAATACAAAGATGAAAAAAGCGACCAAAAAAGACATACAAATAATTAAAGAAGCCTTCGTTGAAAAATACGCAGATGCAGTTACTGAGCTCACATATAAAAACGATTTTGAACTTTTAATTGCTATTATCCTATCAGCTCAATGTACAGATAAAAGAGTCAATATTATTACTCCTGCATTATTTGAAAAGTATCCCACAGCTTTTGATTTGGCTGAAGCCAATTTAGAAGAAGTTAAAGACTTATTAAAATCCTGTTCATTCTTTAATAACAAATCAAAAAATATTATCAAGATGGCACATAGCGTTATTAACTTACATGGTGGTGATATTCCACATGATACAAAGAAGTTAATGGGACTTGCTGGTGTTGGAAACAAAACAGCCAATGTTTTTATGATAGAAGCAGAAGGCGCAAATTTGATGGCTGTAGATACCCATGTCTTTAGAGTATCTCATCGTCTAGGTCTTAGTGATGCTGCCAATGTTGATAAAACTGAAGATGACTTAGTGAAAAAACTAAAAGGTGATTTACATATCTTTCATCAAGCAATGGTACTGTTTGGACGATATACCTGTAAGGCTTTAAAACCTGACTGTGATAATTGTTTGTTCCCACATGTGTGCAAAACTAAGAAGTCTTTTAAACCGAGCTAGTTCCCTCAGCTCTTTATCTTTCATTTAAGTCGAAAAGTAATTTTAAAACTTAACACAAAATAGTTACAAAGAAGAGTAGAATAAAATTCCTAACTAGCAAAAGGTGGGATAATGAAAAGTTTTTTAAAAATGCATCTACTCCTAGTATTGCTTTTACTTCCTGGTTGTTTATATGCAAAACAAATAAACATTACTTTTGTATCTCCCGCGTCTGATACCCACAACTTTTGGGGAATTGCTCATGATTTTGCACGTGCTTCTGCAAAAGACTTGGGCATCAATTTTAAAGTAATTTATCCCAAAGAATCAAACAGATACAACTATCTTACTATCCTCAAATCTGCATTTTCAGATTCCACAAAGCCTGATTTCATTATTGCCCATTTTTATAAATCAATGGTTGTTGAAACACTGGAATTATCGAAAAAATATGATATACCAATATTTATGGTGAACAGTGCCATTTCAAAAAATGAACAAAATGAAAACTATATAAGAAATATTTACCCAAATTTTATAGGACACATGTTCCCTAATGAGGTTCAAGCAGGTTATATACTGGCAAAATATTTAATCAAAAAACAAAAAGAGATGAATAAGGGAAAGAGAATAAAAGTGGTTGGGGTTACTGGACATCGGGAAACTTCTGTTACCCATGAGAGAAATGAAGGGTTAATTAAAGCTGCAAAAGAAGAGAATGCAATTATCAAGCAAATAGCATACACAGACTGGAGTGCAGAGAAGGCATATGCCTTAAGTCAAAGGTTGATATTCAGAAATGAGGGTTTAGATGTAATTTGGGCTGCTTCTGATTCTATGTCAATAGCTGCAAAAAAGGCCATTAGTGAGAATGCTAAAGATTTTCAAATAATTTCAGGTGGAATTGATTGGAGCAAAGATGCCATAGAAAAAATTTCAAGTGGTGAGCTTGCTGCCTCCGTAGGTGGACATTTTACTGAAATAGGATTTGCTTTGGTATTACTGTACGACTATGCAAATGGAAAAGATTTTTATGAAGAATTAGGTGGCACTATTAAAACTCAAATGACTTTATTAAGCCAAGATAATATTGGTAAGTATTATATGCTACTCACAAAACAGAATTGGGAAGAAATAGATTTTAGAAAATACTCAAAAGTCCTTAATCAAGAAATGAAGCATTACGATTTTTATTTGATACCTGATAGGAAATAAATATTAGAAAAACTATTTATTTTTTAGCTTATTTTTAAAATCATCTTTGGACAAGTATTTACCTGTAGAAGTTGTTTTTGGTAAAAACTCATCTTCTTCTGGCTTTTGATTCATTTTTTGTTTATATTTAGATTTTGATAGATATTTATTTTGTTGAGCTGCTTGCTTTGATTGTGTTTCAATATTATCTAAAGAAGATTTTACAGGCTTAATATTTGTTTTTGCATTGTTTACTGTGATATTTTGAATGAGCCCATCTTTTAAATTCTCAAGTATACTTAAAACCACTGGTAAGTTTTTGTCATCAATGTCTAAGACTATTTTACTCATTATTCGAAGTCCAATTGTGTTTGAGTTTGTCCTGTTGTACCAAAGGATTCATCTATCTTTTTTCCTATTTCTTGAAAGTCAACACCTTGTATAGTTTTCAAAGCTCTCAGTATTTCTTTTTTTCCTTGGATTAACTCTCTTGATTTAATACCATGGGATATGGATAAACTGGCTTCAATGAAAGCTGAAAGTTTATCACACTGTTTAAGTGCAAGGCCGTCAATCACATCATATTTATCCGAGTTATAAGCACTTAAATCTTCAATCACTTCTATTTTCCCATTATGTTTAATTTTATTTAGAAACTCATCTTTTTTTCCATCAAAAAGCCCCAATAAATATTTAAATTCTTCATGGATTTGAGCAGGAACGTTGGGCAATATATCATCTTCAATTTTTATGATTTCATATTCACTGATGATTTCAGCCAAGTCATCCACACTATATTTAACAGGAGAGATGATATCTCTTGTTAATGCTTCTGGCAAATCATGAAATAAAGATGTAAAGAAATTATTTTGAAGTCTTTTATCACAAGCTTTTATTTCAATAGAGAAAAAGTAACTAAAAATGGCAACAGTTAACATATGTCCTAAAACTGAAGTTTCTGGTACTCTTGGTGTTTGCGCCCATCTTTTTTGAAATCGTAATCTTCCACTTAAGTCAACTACTTTTGCAAGTTTTTTATTTAGGGCTAATTTTCTAATACCTATTAACTCATAATAATCTTCAATTTCTTCATCCACAGATTTTTTGACACTTTCAATATCTGATAAAAACTGTGAAGTTTGATACACAATAGAAAATTCCCATTTTGTTGCCATATAAGAAGCCGCTTTTAAAATAAAACGTTCTTTTTTGTACATGGTTTCATCGTTGAGATAATCTTCGAATTTTTTAAGAAAATTTCCATTGTCAATTGGTTCAAGAGAGCTTTTTAGTTTTTTGATAACCCAAGCATTAATTTCAGGTGCTTTTTTTTGTAAGGCATTTCTAAATACGTCTGGTCGTATATCAGTTACAACCACACGTCTTAAAAACTCAAAAATACCCGCTTCAATTAAATGAGTATAATTTACGTCATCTTCTAGTTTTGCAATAAAATAGGCAATGATAAATTTGTGGGCTTGTTTATCAAGCTCAACCAACTCAACCATTCTTGGATAATCATTCCACCTTTGAATAGAAGCTGATGTAAATATATACTCAATTATTTTCGGGTTTAACATAGTGTTCCTATTTAGTTATTTCGACAAGATCCCAGTTTATTTATCTTCTCAACTCGACCTTCATGACGACCACCAGCAAAAGAGGCAGTATCCCATGCTTTTACAATGGCTTCAACCATTCCAAAACCACTAACTCGCTCCCCAATACAAATTACATTTGCATCATTGTGTTCTCTTGCCATTTGTGCTGAGTATTCATTGTGACAAAGTGCAGCTCTAATGCCATCAAATTTATTTGCAGCCATACTCATACCAATACCACTACCACAAATCAAAATTCCTTTACTGTCTTTGTTTTCTAAAACAGCTTCACATACTTTTGCAGCATAATCAGGGTAATCTACTCTCTCTTTGGTATCTGGACCTAAATCAACAACTTCATGTCCTAAACCTTCAAACAGTTCTTTAACATAAGCTTTGATATCTATACCTGCGTGGTCTGCTCCAATAAAATATTTCATTAGTAAATTCCTTCTTGGTGGTCGATTTTTTGATTTTTCTTTGTATCGTTTGCCAAACTTTCAACGGAACTAAACACTCTGTCCCATCTGATTTCTTTGTTCTCATCCCATGAAAAATAAATAAACCATGGCTTACCTACTATAAGTTTATAAGGAACTGTTCCCCAAAACCTACTGTCATTTGAATGATCTCTGTTATCACCCATCATGAAATATTCACCTTGGGGAACTTGTATTGGTCTCATGTTAAAAAGTTGTAAAGGTTGCGCTCTATCATTAACTACACTAGGGTCATTATGAATACCTGGAAAATCTTTTCTATAGGGATTTATTATCCATAGTTTACCTTGCCATGAAGCATATTCATTTTTTTTGTAATTTTTCTTGACGTATTCATTACCTTCATTAGGATGTAGAAGTAAATTCTTATCTTGTAGTGCTACAATATCACCACCTACAGCGACAGTTCTTTTTACATAATGAATATTTCTACCTTGTCTTTTTTCGTGTGGCGCATAAAAAACAGTAATATCTCCACGTTTTGGACCCTCTGCAGATATTAGATGTCCATCTCCATCAAAGTCAGGCATAACAGGTATTTCAAACCAAGGTATTCTTGGTGTTGGAATTCCATAAGAGAACTTTTTTACAAACAGCATATCACCAATAAGCAGTGAGTTTTTCATACTTCCACTTGGAATTACAAAAGCTTGCGCGATAAAAAATATGATAGTCAGAACAATAACAATCGTTCCTGTCCAAGATCCTGACCAGTTATAAACTTTTTTTAACATTTTATTTCCTAGTCAACTCGTTTGTTTTTCTTTGCTGCTTTTACTGTATTTTTAAGAAGCATTGCAATAGTCATTGGTCCAACTCCACCTGGAACTGGAGTAATATGAGAACATTTAGATGAAACATTGATAAAATCAACATCTCCGATTAATTTTCCATTATTAAGTCTATTGATTCCAATATCAACTACAATAGCACCATCTTTTACCATATCTTCAGTAATCAGATTAATAACCCCAGCACCAACACAAATAATATCTGCGTTTAAGGTATGTGATTTTAAATCTCTTGTTTTACTATTACAAACAGTTACTGTTGCTTTTGCATTTGTCATTAGTGCAGCCATTGGTTTTCCAACGATATCAGAAGCTCCAACTACACAAACATTTTTACCCAATACTTCAATCTTATACTCTTTAAGTAGTTCCATTACTCCAAAAGGAGTTGCAGGTAAAAAGGCATCAAGGTTTGATACCATTCGTCCAACATTGTATGGGTGGAAACCATCAACATCTTTTATTGGGTCAATTGCTTCAAGGATTAAGGTCGTATCAACATGATCAGGAAGTGGAAGTTGCACTAAAATACCATCAAGATTTGGGTTTTTATTCATTCTATCAATGATATCTAAAATCTCATCTTGTGGGATTGTAGAAGGCATTTCATGAACCACTGAGTAAATACCAGCTTTTTTACATGACTTAGATTTCATACCAACATATACAGCACTTGCTGCATCATCACCAACTAAAATAACTGCTAAACCTGGAGTGATATTTTCTTCTTTTTGTAGTTGTTCAACTTCAATTTTTACTTCTGCTTTGATCTTATCTGATAGTGCTTTACCGTCAAGTATTGTCATCGTGTGTTAACCTTATTTATATGATTTTGAGATTTGTTTCAATTTTGATTCGCTATAATAGCATAAAGAAAATGAAGATTTTATAATGGAGATTTGAGGCTTGATAATTAGGTTGTTTTTTGTAATATTTTTTCTCATTGTTATGAACGTAAATGCAGAAATAATTGATAACTCTTTTATAACAAAAAAAGAATATGGCGCAATGTTATACAAAAATCCAAGGGGAATTGGATGTAACAAATGTCATGGTTCTGTTGGACAAGGATTGTTAATTGCCAAGTACAAACAAAAAGATAAAAAAACAAATAAATTTGTTGAAAAAAGTATAATAGCACCTGCTATCAATAAAGTGAGTTTTGAAGTTTTTAAAGATATATTAATGAAGAAGAAAAATAGATCGTTAAGTATGCCTACGTATTTTTTAACAGTAGATGAATTAACTTCAATTCATTTTTACATTACAAACTTGGAGAAATAAATGAAAACAGTGATACTGTTTTCTATTACAAACTTGGAGAAATAAATGAAAACAGTGATACTGTTTTTACATTACAAACTTGGAGAAATAAATGAAAACAGTCAAACAAATCGTTTTTTTAGGTCTTACTAGTCTTGTCCTTCTTGGATGCGCAAATAAACAAGAGGTTCAAATTAAACCTTATATCTCAGGATACAATCAAGAATCAGTTTCAAAAAATATCAATATTATTAAGGTTAATGATAAGAGAAAAACAAAGTCGGTTGCTTTTATAAGTGACGATGGAGAAATAACCAAAGAGTTTAAATCTCTAAATAATTTAAAATCCTGGTTTGAAGATGCCTTGAAAAAGGATTTTTCTACATCAGGAATTAAAAATAGTAGGGATGCTAAAACTTCATTGGAAATCAACATCATTACTTTAGAGGCAAAGTTTACAGGTAAAAGTGCAACTAAGGCAAATCTATTTGCAAATGTGGAAATTGAACTGGTCTTCAAAAGCGGATTAAATACTCAAACTAAAACCATTAAAAGTAGTTTTAAAAAGTGGAAAATTACTGTGAGTGATGCAGCTGATTTTGAAAAGGTTTTATATGAAAGTTTATCTGACTCAGTGATTAACAGTATTAAGACAATAATTAAAACAATATAAACTTTAGTTTATATTGTTTTAATTCAAACATTTTCAAAGAGAATTATTCTTGGAGTTTGTATCCTTCTTGAGGAACATTAACTATAATATCAATGGGTAGTTTTTTCCTCAACTCTTTGATGAAGGTTTTAAGTGCTGTGGCACTCATATATTTTTCTTCCCAAATTTGAGCTTCAATTTGTTCGTAGGTAGTCATACAACATTTTTTATTTTTGTGTAATAACTGTAAAAAAGCATTTTCTCTTTTTCGAATGGGGATAATTTCTTTTTTAAAAACCAATTCTCTCTTTGCTGCATCCAAATAGAGATCTTTTGATAAGGTCAACATTGGGGTAATCTTATCACCAAGGGCAAGTAATAAACCTTCAAGTAATTTGTCTGAATTTAGAGGTTTTAATATATAGTGATTGATTTGTAAATTGATTAAATCCAATAAAAATTCTTCATTGGTAAAAGCTGTGAGCATGATAACTTTTGCATCGCTGTCAAGTTTTCTCACTTTTGTAATAAAACTAATTCCATCTCCATTTGACATTTGAATATCAGAAATAATGATATCAGGTTTATGTTCCAGATATACGTCATAACCTGTATTTCCACTATTTGCTTCATAAATATCATCAAAGTAATATTTTAAAGTATTAATAAGTCTTTTTCTAATTCCATCTTCATCTTCAACACAAAGTATTGAAAAGTTTTTTAATTGTTTTAATGCCGCATCATCCATATATATTATCTCCTATAATAAAATCTCAAAAACAGCCCCTTTAGAGCTGTTTCTAACATTGAGTTTTCCATTCATATTTTTTTCTATAATCATCTTTGACATATATAAGCCAAGTCCAGTACCCTTAGAACTACTTTTAGTTGTAAAATAAGGCTCAAATATCACATCAATATTTTTTTCAGTAATTCCACCAGCATTATCTTCAATACTTATTTTTGCTTGATTATTTCTAACTTCAATACTTATTTCAATGGTGGCATCAACTATTTTTTTATCTATAAAGGTATCTTTACAATTTAGAAAAACATTTAATATTACCTGCGAAAATTCTCTCGCATAACCACTTACGATTAAATCACTTTGAAAGTTTTTAATGACTGTAATATTGAGCTCTTTTAATGTGGCTTCAACAATAGATAAAGACTTCTCACAAGCTGTTGTAATTGAAAACTTATCCTTCTTCTTGTCTGGTTTAAAAAAGTTTCTAAAATCATCAATGGTATTAGACATATAACTAAGAAGTTTATCACTCTCTTTGGTACATTCCAAGATTAGTTTATCATCAACTTTTTTAAACTTGGTTGCAGTTTCAAGCTCCATAAGAATACCTGATACTTCTGTTAATGGTTGCCTCCATTGGTGAGCAATCATACTGATCATTGTTCCTAGTCTTGCAAGCCTTGATTGATGTAACATGGCCCTGTCTTTATCTTGAGCTTCAGCGATACCTTTTTGAACTTTTTCTTCAAGGTTTTTATTGAGTTTTTCTAAAATATTTTCTTTAACCTTTACACTTTTTTGATAGTTTCTAAAGGTGTGCGATATTTTGTTTGAAATTAGTACAGATAAAATTCCAATAATAACCACAACAGAAAGTGAAATAACAACGATATACTCAATGTATTTCTTGATACTATTTTCAAGGTTTATTTTATTTTCTAAGATTGATTCTTGAATATCATCTATATATAAACCTGAACCAATCACCCAATTCCATTTTTCAAAATATTTTACATATCCAATTTTTTGGGAGTTTTTTGTTTCATTGGGTTTTGGCCATAAAAACTCAACAAAAGTAGCTTCATCATTACTTATTGCATTGGTGACAAAGTCACGAATCAAGTATTCTCCTGATTGTGTTTTTAAGTTGGCTTCATTTTGTCCAATAAATTCTTCTCTAAATGGGTCTGCAATGAGTACATGGTTAGTATTATAGATCCAGAAATAACCGTGTTTATCAAATAGTATACTTGATATATATTCAGTAGTTGCTTTTTTGATGAATTTGATATCTTTATTGAGGTTTTCTATATTTCCAATCATCCAATTTAACTCTGGCAAATGTTTCATATAAACAATCTTGTTGTTACTCTCAAAACTGATTAATTTACCTTCTTCTGAGAATAAATAGTTCTCAAAAAATTTATCATCATTTTTAAATTCTTTTTTAATATCTTTATTATGGGGTTGAATAACTTTATTATTATTAACATCATAGGCAAAAAAGTAGCTTTCATCTGAGACTTTAGAATTAATAAGGTTTGTTAAAATCTCTAGCTGTCTATCACTATTTACTTCTAAATTTAAATCTGCATAAAGTTGTTTAACTCTTGAACTTAAGACAAACGTCCTTTTGATAACTTTCTCAATTGCTTTATTGGTATAAATTGATTCTTGATGGGTGATATAGTTTGTTATGGTATCAATTTCTTTTTTTAAAAGGCTCTTTTTATTTTGAATAAATTCTGTTTCCAAACGAATACTTTCTTCTTCAAAATAATTATTTTGGGTTTCTATAAAAATATAAATAGTTGAAAATGCAATCAAAATGACCGCAATTATTGGTGTGAATATTATTAGCTTGGGTATATTTTTTTCTGTGAACATAAAGTTATTGTAACATGTTTGTCGTATATTTTTCTTATTATTTTTGAAAAATAAAATATTCATAAATTACAAATAAACTCACTTTTTACCCACTTCATTATGCTAAGTTTAATTGAAAATTTAGTTTAATATTCATAGTAACATTAAAAGGAAAAAAATGGTCAAGTCTCTTTTTTCAATTCTTGCATATAAAAAGGAAAAATTGACTAAGTCTCTTTTTTCAGTTTTCACATTGTCAACTTTAATTAAAAGGAAAAAATTGACCAAGTCTCTTTTTTCAGTTTGTATATTTTTAACATCTTTTGCCTTTGCACTCCCACCCCAGTTCGGAGGTACTTTAATATTTGGAAAAAGTGGGGAAGCTGTTAGCTTAGATCCCTCACATGAAACAGATGGAGAGAGCTTTTATATAGCACAAAATGTTTATGATACTTTGGTAGATCATAAAAGTAATTCAATGGGCATTGAACCTTCTCTTGCCTTATCTTGGCAAATATCAGATGATGGATTAAATTATACCTTCAAGTTAAGAAAAAATGTGTATTTCTCAAATACACGATATTTTAAACAAAAATCAGAATTTACAGCTGCTGATGTGGTATTTTCTTTTAAAAGGCAATTTGACAAATCACATAAATATCACAATATAGGTGGATCATTTGCCACTTGGAATGCAATGAATATGAGTAATATTATTGAGGATGTAATCGCACTTGATCGATATACCGTAGAATTTAAACTTAAAAGAATAGAAGCACCATTTTTGGCAAATCTTGGAATGGAATTTGCCTCCATTTTGTCTAATGACTATGCCATGTTTTTAGATAAAAGAAAAAAACAAAATCAAATTGGTGAAAAGCCTGTGGGGACTGGTCCTTTTGTATTTAAGAAGTGGGTTAAAGATGATAAACTTATTTTAAAAACAAATGAAAACTATTGGAATGGAAAACCCTTTTTAGATAAATTGATTTTTAAAATTATCACCAACAGTCAAGTCCGAGCTTCCCAGTTAAAAAATGCTTCAATTCATATTATGGATTTCCCTAATCCACATGAAATTAATTCTCTAGAAAGTTCAAAAAATATCAAACTGGTTAAAAAAGATGGATTAAATATTGCTTATTTGACATTTAACCAAGAAAAAAAGCCCTTTGATAATAAATTTGTACGCCAAGCAATATCACATGCTATTAATGTGGAAAAAATAATTGATGAAGTGTATGAAGGATATGGAAAAATTGCAACCAATCCTATTCCTCCTAGAATGTGGTCATACAATGACAAATTAAAAGGTTATAAGTATGATATAAAAAAGGCAAAGGACTTATTAATAAAAGCTGGATTCAAAGATGGATTTACTACAAATTTATGGGCAATGCCATTAGCTAGACCTTATAATCCCAATGCAAGAAAAATGGCAAAACTCATGCAAGAAGATTTGAGAAAAGTAGGCATCAAAATTAAAATCATTTCTTATGATTGGAAGTCTTACCTTAGAAAATCATCAATGGGTGAGCATGAAATGTTATTGGGAGGATGGACCAGTGGAAATGGTGACCCTGATGACTTTTTAAACATCTTGTTAAGTAAACACGCAGCACTGAGAAAACCAACTGAAAATAAAGCTTTTTGGAAAAATGATGCTTTTACACATCTAATAGAGCAAGCAAGACAAACCACCAATATTGACAAGCGAACATCATTTTATAAACAAGCGCAAGTTATCTTTGAAGAAGAAGCTCCTTGGAAACCTCTAGCTCATCAAATAGTTGTAGTACCTATGCTTAATAAGGTACACGGTTTTAAACTTGATTCCTTTGGGAAAAGAGAATTCAGAAATGTTTGGATAGAGAAATAAACTTCCCTAAAATTGCAATTAATTACACAAATCTTATGATTTGAACACTTTAATAAAAAACTCACTTTTTACTCACTTCTACATGTTAAACTTCTTCTTGTGTACGTAATAAAGCATAAATTACTGTTTATGTTTTAGCTGAGGTATTTGTCTAGTCTTATATTTACTTATTATAATTTAAAGGTTTGATACTGCATGTCAATCCGTCCCTATCGTTGTGTAACGAATATAAGAAAAGCAAATATCTTAGCTAAAACATAAATATGTTTTATATGTTTATTATGAAAAAAAAAGGAGAATGAATGAAAAAATTACTACTTGCAGCTCTTGTGTTTATATCGTCAACACTTGCATTTGCACAAACACCTGAAGTTGGTGGGACATTAGTATTTGGTAGAAGTGGAGATACTTCTTCAATGGATCCAAGTCATGTTACAGATGGGGAAAGTTTTTATGCTGCAACTCAAGTTTATGATAACTTGGTACAGTTTAAATATGGTTCGACTGAAATTGAACCTGGACTTGCAACTTCTTGGAGAGCATCAGCTGATGGACTTACATATACATTTGATTTAAGAAAAGGTGTTTACTTCTCAACTACTAAATACTTTAAAACAAAATCTGAATTTACTTCTGCAGATGTTGTTTTCTCATTAAAAAGACAATTTGATAAAGCGCATCCATACAATAAAATTGGTGGAGCATTTAGATATTGGTCTGCAATGGATATGTCAAATATCGTTGAAGATGTAATCGCTGTTGATAAATATACAGTTAAAATTACTTTAAAGAAAAAAGAAGCGCCTTTTATTGCTAACTTAGCAATGGAATTTGCAATGATTTTATCAAATGATTATGCTACTGAATTAGCTGCTAAAGGTAAAGAGTCTGACTTAGGTAAAAAACCTGTTGGAACTGGACCATTTGTATTTAAAAAGTGGGTTAAAGATGATAAGATTACTTATGTTGCTAACAAAAATTACTGGAATGGAAGACCTTACGTTGATAAGCTAATCTTTAAAGTAATTACTAATAATGCTGTTCGAGCTGCTGAATTAAAAGCTGGTTCAATTCACATCATGGATTTCCCAAATCCTGCTGAAGTACCTGGTTTAGAAGCTAATGATAAAATCAAGCTTGTTAAACAAGAAGGTTTAAATGTTGGTTACTTAGCATTTAACATGGAAAAAGATATTTTCAAAAATAAATTAGTTAGACAAGCAATTTCTCATGCAATTAACATGCAAGGTATTGTTGATTCTGTTTATGAAGGTCTAGGAAAAGTAGCTAATAACCCAATTCCACCAACCATGTGGTCATACAATACTAACCTTAAAGGTTATGAGTACAGTGTTCAAAAAGCTAAAGACTTATTGAAAAAAGCTGGTTATGAAAATGGTTTTAAAACAAACATCTGGGCTATGCCAGTGGCACGTCCTTACAATCCAAACGGAAGAAAAGTTGCTGAAGCTATGCAAGCTGATTTAGCTAAAGTTGGAATTGAAGTTAAAATTGTTTCTTACGACTGGGGAACTTACCTTAAAAAATCATCTATGGGTGAACACGATATGGTATTATTAGGATGGACTGGTGATAATGGTGATCCAGATAACTTCTTAAACGTATTATTATCTAAACATGCTGCTATGAATAAACCTGCACAAAACAGAGCTTTCTGGAAAAATGAAGAGT
>Ga0209826_1001681_pt1 | contig 15201 bp, 8 predicted proteins | sample GOMGulsemesocosm_5_FD_184637 | JGI IMG/M metagenome (GOLD analysis project Ga0209826, IMG submission 184637) | Methane-oxidizing microbial communities from mesocosms in the Gulf of Mexico - GOM15C Gulf of Mexico (SPAdes) (version 2) | ecosystem: Environmental > Aquatic > Marine > Cold seeps... | reverse complement strand
GTATGAGCAACATAAGTATTACATTTTAATTATATACTATCGTATACTCACCTATTTGTCAGATTTAATTCAATTAAAACAACATTTTCATTCTGAAATAAGAAATGATAAATCACACAGCGTTCTCTATTGAAGTCTGTGTTTTTTTTAACTTTACTGCCCCCCAATGCTCACTGGTAAAGTCGGCACTGGGGATCACCCCGTCACAAAATGTAACGGCGCGGTTAAAGATGTTTTTTTTACCTATCCCATCGACTGTCAAAGCAGTAGGTTATGATTTCACGAAATGACGTGCGGTCTCATTTCGTCCGCAAAATTCCTGGGCTTCTTTTGATACAAAGCGGGCAACTTTCTGGTCCTCCATCCCCAACATATGAAGACTGCATGCCGCCAGCGCCACTTCCTTATATTCCGCGATCCTACCCTCTCGTATTTTGCAAATTGAAACACCTTCAAATCCAGCGCGTACACCTTCTTTGCCCTCAAGTTTAGATGCATAACTAAACACATAGCGCACATAGCCAACCCCATCTGTCTCAACGGGATCATAAAGGTCCCAGATAAAATCCGTGGCATCGCGGTGAAAATAGTTATCGATCAGGTCGGCAATTTGACTGCCTTTAAAACTGCCATAAAACACATCGTGATAAACACCATCTTCAGTAAAACATTCGGCAACTGCCCGCCCATCACCCCGAACAGCGGCTTGAGTCATCGCTTCGATTAACTGCTTAAAGGGCATTGGATTTCCTTTTTGTATCAACCATATAAGAACAATAAACGTCGATGAAAAAGAACAACATGTCAATAACTCACGCAGCGATACCCCTCAAAGTGTCAGATATTCAGGTTATTTTGGAGAGGAGAGTTGTTCCTGCTCTTAATGTTCTGTTTTATCAGCCAAAGTCAAAAACGAATATTTCATGAATATTGCAAAACTCGAAGCAATCTGTTTACAAAATTACGAATACATTACTTGGTATGATCAAGAAAATAGGCCATATTCTAATTCAATTTAGTCAGTGTTCTAATTTGATTAAAGGAGAACACAAGTTTAAGACTAGGTAAGGGTGCAATAAGGGAAGTGAATACAAATGACAATTAGATTGAAATCCAGCATTTTGCTGGCTATTTTCTTGATTGTCACCACAGTGGCAGGTGCAACCGCTTTCATCATATACAAGAACGGAGAGAAAGCAGCGAAGAACAATGCTGATGCTTTGTTTTTTGAAGCTGTAGAGAGGGCATACTCGACAGTAGATCAAAAGCTCTCCTCCCTTATCTTGTCAGCAAACTTTGGAAGCTTACAACTTGATGTTCAAAGCAAACTGGAAACAACGCGCAAGAAAGACATCCTTTCCAGCCTTGTGACTATATTACAGGCGAATGAGGACTTTCTTTCTGCCTATTACGGTTTTAACAACGGTAAATTCTATCAACTAACCAAAGTTGCTCTTGCCTTTGAAATACTGGTTGATTTTAACGCCCCGGCTTCGGCAAAATGGGCGGTTCAGGAAATCGATCCTGAGCAATCTCCAGGATTGGCAATATGGACGTTTCTCGATCCTGACCTGACACCCGTCGGTAATCAAGTCAGCAGAAAAACTGAGTATGACCCGCGATCACGCCCCTGGTTCCACACTGCGTTGTCCGACCCGGGTGTAACGCTTTCAGATCCTTACCTTTTCTTCACCTTGCAAAAACAGGGCTTTACAGCTTCAAGACAGATTGGGCAGACAGGCCATGTTTTTGGCATTGATTTTATGCTGAGAACATTATCGAACTTTATCAAGAAAACTGACATTTCTGACAATGGTGGGCTTATTCTGTTTGATCAGAACCAAAAACTACTCGCCGCCAACCTGAAATTTATGAAGAATAACGACCTCACAACATCCTCTTTTCCCTACGACCTTCGAACAGAGCAAGGCGGCGAAAATAAAATCATTGCAGATTACCTAAAGACGCGTGGACAACTTAAGACAGAGAAAGTCCATATGCTTGATCAGTCTTTTATGTGGCGTGTCAAATATTGGCGCAATGGGCAAAGCGGTACAATCGGTGTTGCTGTCGTTGCACCCTATTCAGACTTTACCAAATCATTTAATGAATTAACCCACAAAAGCCTGATTGCGACACTGATAATCTTTATCGTTGTTGCGCCACTTGCCTATTTGTATTCACATCGTCTATCCATATTCGCAGTTAAACTGTCCGCAGATGCCCGTAAAGTGCGGGATATGAACTTTGAGTATGAGGCCCCTGTATTCTCTCGCATTACTGAATTTTCAATCCTTGGGCACTCATTCAGCCACATGAAGCGTTCCCTCAGCGAAAATACAAAAGCACTCGTTGTCGCACAGGATAAGCTGGCGCGTATTGTTGAACTTGGCATTGCCATGGCAGCGCAACAGGATGTCAACGTGATGATGGACATGACGTTGAGCGGAGCAAAAGAAATTGCCAACGCTGACGGAGCGACTCTTTATCTCGTTGAGAACGAGACCGAACTCAAATTTCAGATCGTGAAGAATACAAGTCTGGAATTAGATATAGGCGGAGACGGTAATCCTCCCAAGGGTGTTCTTGCAGTCCCTCTGTATCTGGAGGGGGGAGTACCAAACCACAAAAATGTAGTCGGTTCTACTGTGCTCAAAGGAAAAACATCAAATATTGAAGATGCCTATGACAGCACGCGCTATGATTTCACCCGGACCATAGCGTTTGATAAGTTGAATAACTATCGGTCCCGCTCGATCCTGACCATACCGTTGCGTCCGTTGAACGGTGAAGTCATCGGCGCCATACAGCTCATCAATGCTGTAGACCCCGATACCGGAGGGACAATTGCTTTTTCAAATGATATTCAGAAATTTGTTGAGGCACTGGCAGCTCAGGCAGCGACCACCTTGCATAACCGCGAACTTACGGATGATCTTGAAAAATTAATGGATTCATTGATCAAACTGATTGCCGGTGCCATCGACGCCAAGAGTCCCTATACAGGCGGTCATTGTGAACGGGTGCCCGAACTTTCCATTATGCTGGCCGAAGCGGCGAGTGCCTCTATAGAAGGCTCCCTTGCCAGTTTCTCTTTCACAACCGAGGCCGAGTGGCGTGAATTTCGTATCGGAGCCTGGCTCCATGATTGCGGTAAAGTGACAACTCCGGAATTTGTGGTCGACAAAGCGACCAAACTCGAAACCATCTATGACCGCATCCATGAAATCCGCATGCGGTTTGAAGTCCTGCGTCGAGATGCAGAAATTTCCCTTCTAAAAAAGACACTTGGTAAGGATGCCCTCACAACCATTGAACAACAGCTTCTACCCATTGCTGATGATTTAACGAGAGACTTCGAATTTGTCGCCAAATGCAATGTTGGCGCCGAATTTATGGCAGACGAAAAAATCGACCGGATCAACAACCTCGCAGATAAGAAATGGTTTCGTTATTTCGACAATCGTTTGGGCCTTGGCCCAGAAGAAAGCCTTCGAGTTTCCAACGAGGCACAAACATTGCCTGTTGAGGAGCCTCTTTTAGCCGACCGTCCAGATCACATTATTGCGCGTGAGCGCAATATAGAAGCTTTATACGACGGTTATGACTTCAATTTAACTATTCCTGACCATCTGTATAACCGCGGCGAAATACATAACTTGTCGGTCAAAAAAGGAACATTGACCGAAGAAGAACGGTTCAAAATAAACGAACACATTATGCAAACGATTGTCATGTTGGAAAAATTACCGCTGTCCAAAGACTTAAAACGGGTTCCCGAATATGCAGGCACACATCATGAGACATTAACCGGGTCTGGATATCCGAGAAAATTGGGCGAAGAAGATTTGTCAATTCCAGCGCGCATTACAGCCCTTGCGGACATTTTCGAAGCCCTTACGGCCTCCGACCGGCCTTATAAAAAGGCAAAAACGCTGTCTGAATCCATCAAAATTTTGAGCTTCTTTAAAAAGGACCGACATATCGATCCAGAGCTGTTTGATCTGTTCCTCACTTCCGGTATTTATTTAGAATATGCCAGGAAATATCTGAGTGAAGATCAAATTGACGCGGTCAATATTAGTGAATTTATTGGCTAATTTTCTATTTTTTGGCCATACGATGACGCCACCATTTCCCCTCACTCAGTGAGTAAATGGGTTTGTAATGACGAATGCGGGTACTATCTACCACCAAGCCAATTTGATTGTCCAAAATTAGATCAAGGCCATTGTGACGGACAGTTAAGATGGCGTGAGCGAGACGCAAATTCATATCTCGTACGACAACAATCCGCATTTGTTTGGGATCCCAACCAAGTGCTCGCAATGAATAATATTTGACGATGGAATAGTCTTCGCAATCACCAAATCGTTTAAAAAATTCCTCAGGCTTTGCCCAATAATCTTTTTTACCCCAATTGACTGGATCGAGTTTATAGCGGAATCTATTTACATAACGGTTGACGGACGCTAACTGTTTTTCAGGTTTTTGGCCCCTTAGACTATCGACAAATTCTTTCCATTTACCAAAGGTGCAACCGTTCAATTTTCCGTCCTGACACCCACCAGGTTTGGCCCGTAAGGTGTCAATGACATTTTGCCATTTTGGAAATGGCTTCAACCCTTTATGCTGAGTCTCAACCGTATCAAACAATCCTTTTTGAGGGGGAACTGTTGCCGCCTGAATATTCTGGGCAGCCCCGATAGAAAGGCTAAGTGCCGCAACAACACAGGCAGTCTGAATGCTAATTTTAAACTTCATCCCAACAACTCTCATCACAGCAATCCCTTTTCACGGTAATATTTTACAGCTCCCGGGTGAAGCGGAGCTCCCATACCATTTATCATCATGGCTGGGTCCAGTGTCCCAAACGCTGGATGACGTTTCTTTAATTCTTCAAGATTTTCGAAGACGGATTTTACGTATTTATAGACTAGCGCATCGGGTGTCCTCTCTCCAGTCACGACAATGGCTCGCGCTGCATAGGTTTCAAATGCATTGGTGCCACGAAACAGGCCTTCGTTAAATCGCACCATCGAATAATAGGGGCGTTTCGCAACGAATTTTTTTATCGCCGGTGAATTAATATCGAGAATACGAATATCAACTTCTTCTGCAACCTCTTCAATGGCATCATTGGGAATACCTACGGTGTACACAAAACCATCAAGTTCACGGTCTAAAAAGGCAAATCCGGCTTCATCTTGCCTCATTCCTTTTGCGGTAATATCCTTTTTTGGGTCGATCCCGTAAATCCGCAAAAAATCAAGCGCATTGCCAAGGTGGCCGGAACCGCGATTTCCGATATTAACGGATTGACCTTTAAAATCCTCAATAGAGTTTATATCGCTGTCTTTATGAACAACCGCTAAAACAATTTCAGGATAAAGATTGAAAACAGTTCGAACACGTTTCTCCGCCTTACGCCTCCAACTACCTTTGCCATTTGTCGCCTGCCAAACCCGGTCCGACTGAGCAATTCCAAAATCCAGCATACCCCGCGCAACTGCATTTATATTGAACACTGATCCCAGTGAGGGGCGACCAACGCAAATATCAGTATTGCCGCCAAACTCGTTCATCAAACTACAAGTATGATAGGCAACCTGATAATAAACGCCACTAATGGTTCCGCCGCCGATATTGATTTCTCTAGCGGTGACTGGCGAAGACATGAGAGCGAACACCATCCCTACCGACAGACAGACCTGTTTAAATTTTCGGGCAAAAAAGTGGGGCTTTTCTCTGCTCATCACATTGTATCCCCAAAATGTGCCCATTTTTTCCGTGCGCCTTTGTTATCTAAGCAGTTCAACAATGCGCTTACCGGCCGGCGATGAAATTTCGTTTCTATGTCCTCAAATAATATGCTGACTGCCTTATCAACCGGCATGGCATCGCGATAACTTCTAGCACTTACCATGCTCACAAAGGCATTTGCCACTGCAACGATTTGAGCTAGCACGCTGATCTCTTCACCCGCAATTCCATTTGGATGACCTGACCCATCCCACTTTTCATATAAATGGCCCATCGTGTCAGAAATAGGCAAATTAAAATCTACCTTATCGAGCAATGCTGCGCCTTTTTCCAGACTGTCCTGAACAATTTGTTGTTCTTCCGCTGTTAATGTGCCCGTTTTCTGTAATATGGTCGTCGGAACGAAAATCTTGCCCAAATTCATGACATTACTCACGATATCGACAGTCTTGATCTCATCTTCTGTTAAAGACATTTCCTTAGCCATGGAGATAGCCACTTCGTTAACACGCGCCGACTGGTTTGCTGAATGAGGGTCCCGCTGATCCACCAAACCAACTAAAGTATCCACTAAATCTCGCATGGATTTTTCACTTTTCTGTCGTTCCGCCAACAAATCTGTGATGTCCTGTTGAATAAGAAGAAGGCTGTCATTTGCGTCTTCGCCATCCCCCAGTGGTATATGTTCTGATTGAACAGTGCGCTGTTCACCGTTAATGATTACCTGTCGTACGCCAGTGATCGGCTCTTTGTTCAACCGGGCTTCGCGGTTAAGTGGAGCCCAAGTATTGGCTCGCGAAGCGCCAAGCACCGCCTCCACAGATTTACCCAGCATGTCTTCTATTGAACTATCAGCCCGTTTTGCCGCTACCCGATTGGTAAATGTATAACGATCATTACTGTCAAGTACAGAAATGGAGGTTGGTTGGTTATTGGTAACTAAGGTCATAAAGCGATTTGTTCGCTCCATCTCCTCAGCAAGGGCTCTGAACCTGTTAGCCGCCTCTACTGCCTTCACAGAAGTCCCGTGCCGCCACACAGCAACCACAATCACCGCCATTCCCCCTAGAATGAGCAAAAACATCACTAAAATGGTTTGTCCCCGTTCGTTCGAGACAGCAAGTGCATCGGCCACATCGATTTTACGGATTAAGGTCCAGTCAAATCGCTCGATTCTCTCAGCCGTCACAAAGACAGGTTCACCACTATAGTCTAACTTTTCAGAGAACCCATGAGGTTTCGTAATAGCAAAAGTCGCTGCCAAATCGGGATCAGGGGTGATGGTCTTGTCAAAAGGTTTAGCGCCATCTCTCAAAGGCGACAGGTAGACAATCTTTCCATCCCGTGGCTGTACAATTATCGTTTCTCCGGTTTTGCTCAAATTACCCGGCTGTTTGAGTAAGGCGAAAAACTCCTGATCAAGCAATTTTAGACCGATAACAAACCCGACCAATTCTTCATCTCCTTGAACCGCAAATACGGGCTGCATGAAGCCTAAGGTCGCCCCCCCACCACCGCTATCAAACATATCAATATAGGCCGGCTTTCCTTCAGCTGCTGTGACTAAGGCTTGACGAATTTGTACGGACATTTCAGGCAAAGCATTGCTGGCAACGAGGACATTGCCATCCACATCAAGTAACGCCAGCCCCGATTGAGCGCTGTGGGTTACATTGGCAGTTACTTTCGGTGGCTCTCCTGACCAAAAATTCGTGACCACGGCTTGGGTTTTCAAATAATTCCGGAGATAGTCTGCTTCTGGATGATCAAGTCCAATGCCATCTGCTTCGGCCCCTGCGAGGACAATATTAGTTAAATACACCTGCAACGATTCATTACTTGCTAACTGATCGACAACTTCCATATTCTTGTCGATCCAGTTGGATATTGCAGACGCTCGGCTTTCTCCGATCACACGAAGTTGGTTACCAACAGATTTGATGTCTTGTCGTTTCTCGGCTTCGACAAATGCAAAAGCGGCCCAAACTCCTGCCACAGCAATGGCTACCAAAATAAAAATACCAAGTGAAAAATTGCGACTCGTTGTCACCTTGGATCCATCAACGGACATCAATATTCTCCTATCTCACACCAAAATGAGATTGTTGCAAGATTGGCTAATCAATAAAATTAGGTATAACTTGATACTGGAACAGAATAAACAAAGCACATTTTCTCTGAAACAAAAAGAGCAAGTTGAAGCGCTGAATGTTGTATTTTTAGAGAACGCAATATTGATCCTTCTATAATTGACAGGAGGTTCAAGCGTTCCAATGAAGGAATGATGGAAGAAGTTCTTGGTTCTGTTATGTGTCATAAACAGATATGCGCCGGTCCAAGAGCATTAGTTAAATAGCCTTTAGTACCGCACAGGTCCCCTACCCGCCTCGGTTTCAATATATTACAATTATTTAAGTTAGAACTAACATGTAGTAATACTCTATGTACCTGAATGACGACAAGGTTGGCCATATGTGGCCCCAATCGCAACCAAACCATCAAATCTCAGCTCTAGGGTAAGCGCCAAGCTATTTTTATTCCCTCGGCAGCTAAACTCTCTTATGATTGGTAAAATATGAAGATTATTCGGGAAATGTCGGACTATAACAATCCTGTTTTCGAAAGTTGAATTGGGATCATATGGCTAAGGTCAGCGATAAATCGGTCAATGCAGCGCTTCAAGAAGAGAACCGGTTGCTCCGGCAGCGACTCGCGAATGCAGAGCAGAAAAACCTTCTTCCAGAGTATCTAATTGAAAATTCTCAAGACATAATAGCCGGATTGAATAAAGAAGGGCGCGTTATATTCGTCAGCCCTTCCATCGAAACAACACTGGGATATAAACCTCACGAACGTATTGGAAAATTGTCTCAGGATATTATTCATCCGGACGATCTTGCAATTGTCGCACAATTACGAGACGGCGCTTTTGAAGACTCCAAACAATTCAAAATCCAATACCGCCTTTGTCACAAGGAAGGACACTGGGTTACAGTTGAGACCAGTACTATTGCAACGCCACAAATTGGGGAAACTGTCATCCTTCTGAGTACCCGCGACCTCTCACACCGTTTGGAATCCCACCGAGAGATATCGGGCTTGGAGAGTAAATTCTCCCAAATTTTTAATGCAAGTCGTGACTCCTTGTCCATTTCCGATCTGGACGATTCAACCTATTACGCCGTCAATGATACCTGGCTAAAATTCCATCAGCTCACGCGAGAAGATGTGATTGGCAAAAATGCCTCACAATTGGGCATTTGGATACAACCGTATGATCGACAGCGATTTGTCAACGAATTGAAAAAAAAGGGTTTTATCGAGAACATAGAAGTTCAAATCGGATCCAAATATGCACCGGCACGAACTTTTATTACTTATGGAGAGATAATCATCTTCAACGACAAGAGGTGCTGTTTCACTGTCTCTATGGATATTACCGAGCGGAAAGAAAGTGAAGACAAGTTACGACAATCTGAAATTTGGTTGCAAACATTGTTCAACACAAGCCCTGCCCTGACGACTGTCTCAAATCTGAAAACGTCAGAACTCCTGCATGTAAATGATGCTTGGCTCAAAGGGTACGGATTCACGCGTGAGGAAGTCATCGGTAAGAAAGCCACCGATTTGAACCTTTGGGTGAATATTTCAGACCGAAACAAGTTCGTCGAGAACCTGTCCCGGGACGGGTTCGTTCGAGATATGGAAATACCATTTCATAACAATGACGGCACCATCAAAACAGTACTTTATTCCGGTGATATCATTCATATGGATGGCCAAGCGCGATTACATGCGGTTGCCGTCGACATCACCGAACGAAAGGAAAAAGATCGAGAGCTTGAGCTTTACAGAGATCATCTAAAAGGACTAGTCAAAGAACGAACGTCAGAGCTTGAAAAAAGCAAGGAGCTTTTCCGAGAATTTGCTGAAAATGCTGTAGACTGGTTGTGGGAAACAGACGCCGATCTGAAGTTTACTCGGCTCAGTGGTAACTTTGAGGACGTGTTAGGCATCCGGAAAGAGGACATTACCGGAAACACTTGGCAGGAAATCCTTGTGCAACCACCAAGCAATTTGTCTCCCGAGTGGCAACATCATTTGAAGGAAATTGAAGACCATAGTCATTACCGGGTTGTAGAAGTCATCTGGACGAAGCCTGACGGCAATAGTCGACATATCAGCCTTAGTGGCAGTCCCAGATTTGATGACAAGGGTATTTTTGTGGGCTATCTCGGAGCCGGACAAGATGTCACCTATAATAGGCAACTGGAAGAGCAAATTCGCCGAGCGCAAAAAATGAAAGCCGTCGGCCAATTAACCGGAGGAATTGCCCATGATTTCAATAATATACTGGGCATTGTTCAAGGTAATTTGGAGCTTCTAGAGGATCTAGTTTATGATAACGAGAGTGCCTTGAAGCGGGTATCAAAAGCACAAAAAGGTGTTTTGCGCGGAACGGACATCACAAGAAAGCTTCTTGGATTTTCCAGCAAGCATACCGGTGAAGTCAGAGTAACTCCTATCAATATGTTCATAAGAAACATCGAAGACCTGATTGCCCGATCGCTCACCGCTTCAATTGATGTTGAAACACATATTGATGAAGAACTCTGGTCTGCCGCCGTTGACCCTGGCGACCTTGAAGACGCACTCCTTAACCTTTCGCTCAATGCGCGGGATGCTATGCCGGACGGGGGAACACTATCTATCGAGACTGCAAACAAGGTGTTTGATGAAGGAACCACACGGTTATATCCAGAGATTAATGCTGGAGAATATGTCATGGTTTCTGTTAGTGATACTGGGGTTGGAATGGCCGCTGATATCAAAGATAAAGTACTAGAGCCATTTTTTACAACCAAAGAACAAGGCAGAGGCACCGGCCTTGGATTAAGCATGGTCTATGGATTTGTTCAAAGGTCTAATGGTCATCTCAATATTTATTCTGAACTGGGGATAGGAACAACAATTCACCTTTTCTTTCCAAGATCAGGGCCCTGCGGTGCTGATACCCTTGGCAACGACAGTAAAATTGCCGATCGACCTCAAGGAAATGAAACCATCCTGATTGTCGATGATGAGGAAGGTTTACGGGATATCACGGCTTCTTACCTGAAAATGCTCGGCTACACGACAATTGCAGCAGAAAATGCAGATCAAGCAATTGAAATTCTTGGAAACAACCAGGATATTGACCTCTTGTTTAGCGATGTTGTCATGCCCGGAGGTGTGGATGGGTACCAGTTGGCTTCCATGGCTCACGATCGTTGGCCAACTTTAAAGGTTCTTTTAACAAGCGGCTTTACGAAAAGAGAAGAAGCCCTCAGTCAAAGCAATGACAAATACTTGATCGAGTTGAACGAACAGTTACTAGGAAAACCCTACAATATGTCCGAGTTGGCACATGCACTCCGCAAAGCCATCAAAACTTAATGGAAATTAAATTTAGGCAATTGTAAGTATATTTCGTTCAAGTAAATTTTCTAAAAGTTCAGTATGGTTGGCAAATATTTCCGCTGAAAAGGGTGTTTCTTGCGCCATTATATTAACAAGGTACAAATCAGTAAATTCTAGCTCAAACGATAGATTACCTACCGAGACACTATATTTTTGCGGGGTTTTTAAGGGGGCCATCATTATTTTCGCAGCGGGACTCTTGATCAGCATGATGTTACCTTCGATGATGTCTTTCACATCTGCAAAATCATCACCATAATCATCGTCATCACTTTGTATGGGGCGGCTAAAATATTGGGTCAGCCATGTAGCAAAATGATCCTGATCGAACACGTCTGTCATAAATGACTTTAAATCGTCAACATGATCTACAGCAACATGAAATGGGACGGCGCTTTCGTTAAGATTTTGTCCCAAATAACGAGGAATATCGACGTGGTTTTCTTCGAGATAATGCGCAAACTCGGTAAGCATTTCGGACAAAGATGGTCCCAAAAATCCCACAGAATAAGTAAGCGACGGCTTTAAACTAACTCCTTGATGAGCAAATTTAGGGGGAATGTAAATGACATCGCCTTCTGTGACGGTGACATATTCACCTTCAAAGGTGTTTTTCAATATTTTGAGGGGAATGTCTTCAACATAAGCTTCATTTTTTATGGCTTCATTCGCGACTTTCCAACGTCTCTCACCTTTCCCTTGCACCAAGAAAACATGATAGCTGTCCGTATGATCACCCACTGTGCCGCCTTTTGGGGAATAGCTAACCATAATATCATCAAGCAGCCAACGGGGACAAAAGTTGAAATGTTTCAGAAGATCCGCTGTCTCATCGTGATATTGATCAATATTTTGAACAAGCAAGCTCCAGTCTTCATCTCCTAATTCCGCAAAAACGTCTTCTTCAAAAGGGCCGTGATCACAAGCCCAATCGCTCTGTTTTTCACCTTTTCGAACAAGGCGTGACGTGACTTCCTCTTCCATAGAAAGTCCCGCAAGATGATCTTCATCAATCAGTGTTTCTACGACTTCCTTCGGTATCATACTGCGTACGACAAAGGGTTTTTTGTTCCAAAATTTTTGGAAAAATTCTTTTGTAGTTGGAAGCGTATCAAGAATAAGAGACATGGATCTAAGTCTATTCACAGGTAAAATACGATAGATAAACGGTAAGGAGAGGAGAGTAAAGAAGCTTTACTAATTGGAAACGACGTTTGATTTTACCTAGTTTGTATTTACAACAGAACCATATTCATCTTGACAAAATATCCGATGTAAAAGATGACGTATTTTTGATCGCACGTTTTCTGGAAAGAATAGTCAAATGGAAATCACTGTAAATTTTTTGGACAACCTTCGGCTTGAGGCTAAGTTTGATGATTTTACCATAACGACTGATCAGCCTATTCGGTATAAAGGCGATGGAACCGCGCCGAGCCCATTCGATTATTTTTTAGCTTCCTCTGCCCTTTGCGCCGCCTATTTCGTAAAACTTTATTGTGTATCCCGTGATATCCCAACAGATGATATTCGGGTTTCGCAAAATAATATTATTGATCCTGAAAACCGGTATAATCAAACTTTTCAAATTCAAGTCGAATTGCCGTCCAGCATTTCGGAACGGGATCGGTTGGGTATTATCAGGTCGGCTGATCGCTGCACTGTGAAAAAAGTTATTCAGCAATCCCCAGATTTTAAAATTGTTCCAGTGGAAGATTTGAATGATACGCCGTTGCTGCAAGCGTATGAAGGCGAAGGCAAGACGATGATTGTGGGCAAAGACCTGCCTTTGGAACAAACAATTTCGAATATGACGTCGATCCTATCGGATGTTGGCATTAAGATCGAAATTGCGTCTTGGCGTAATATTGTTCCAAATGTTTGGTCGCTTCATATCCGCGAAGCTGCGTCCCCGAAGTGTTTTACTAACGGCAAAGGGGCGACGAGAGAAAGTGCGCTTTGTTCGGCGTTGGGCGAATATATAGAACGGATGAGCTGTAATTTCTTCTATAATGATTATTATTTCGGCGAAGAAATCGCGAACAGCAAATTTGTGCATTACCCTAATGAAAAATGGTTTAAAGCAGGAGCAGATGACGCTTTGCCAGAGGGGCTGTTGGATGAGCGATGCTTGCAACTCTATAACCTAGATAACGAGCTAAGAACGTCTCATTTAATCGATACAAATTCAGGCCTTGCGAGCCGCGGAATTTGTGCCTTGCCCTTTACACGTCATTCAGATCAGGAAGCGGTCTATTTTCCCTCGAACTTGATCGAAAATCTATTTGTTAGCAACGGTATGAGTGCTGGCAATAATTTGTTTGAGGCAAAGGTACAATGCCTGTCTGAAATATTTGAACGTGCAATCAAGCGACAAATTATCGAAGAAGAAATCATTCTGCCCGATGTACCTAAAGAAGTTCTAGCGAAATATCCCCATATTTTGGCCGGGATAGAGGAGCTGGAAAATAAGGGCTTCCCCGTTTTGGTTAAGGACGCGTCGTTGGGGGGTAAGTTCCCCGTCATGTGTGTGACCTTAATGAACCCGAAAACCGGCGGTGTTTTTGCATCTTTCGGCGCCCATCCAAGCTTTGAAGTCGCGTTGGAACGCTCCCTCACTGAATTATTGCAAGGACGCAGTTTTGAAGGCTTGAACGATGTTCCTCCTCCGACTTTCAGTAGCAGTGCGGTGAGTGATCCGGATAATTTTGTTGAGCATTTCATTGATTCAACTGGACTCATTTCATGGAAATTCTTTAGCTCGAAGCATGATTATGAATTTTCCGAATGGGATTTTAGTGGCACGACAGCGGAAGAAAATGATCGTTTGATGGCTATCCTAAAAGACCTTGGGAAAGAGGTTTATGTCGCGACCTATGAAGATTTTGGCGCGAGCGCTTGCAGGATATTGGTACCAGGTTATTCAGAAATTTATCCAGCTGAGGATTTGATTTGGGATAATACCAATAAAGCATTGATGTTCAGGGAAGATATTCTAAACATCCATTCCTTAACGGACAAAAAGCTGGAAGATTTACTTGAACGCTTAGAAGAAGCGGAACTGGATAATTACACCGTCATTTCAAGTTTAATCGGCATAGAATTCGATGAAAATACGGTTTGGGGCAAGTTAGATATTGGGGAACTGAAAATACTCATTTATTTAGTCTTGAACCAATATGAAGAAGCGAAAGAGATCATCAGTGACTTCTTGAACTTCAATGACAATACAGTGGAACGGATTTTATTTTATCGGGCAATGAGTGCGGCGCTTGATATTACAATTGATGACGAATTGAATATCGATGATTACCTGCCAAACCTCACCAGAATGTATGGCACTGAAGTCATGACAAATGTGGTGGGGTCTGTGACGGGGGATGTTAAATTTTCCGGCTTAACAAAAACGAGTATGAAACTCGAAGGATTAGACAAACACCTGAGATTGGTTGAAAGTTACAAAAAACTTCACAAAGCACGGGAATTACAACAATAGAGTCGTGATGACCTCTGCTATTAAGTAACAGAATACGACAATTCAGCCTTGAGAAATGGAGTGTAGTTCACTCCATTAAATCACATTCATCTCAGATTCTAGAGGATCAATTTTCCCCGTAAATGGGTCAGAATTGATCCCGTGATGTGTACTCTGTCTCATGCTGTCTTGCCATTTTTTACATCGGCGTTGTCATTAGCAAGGCGACAGAGGCCTCAGCGTCAAAGATTTTGACTCAATCCTCTATCTCCCTACATTCAGAATTGTTTGAAATGAAACAGGAACGGATCATTGATCAAATGCGGCAAATGGCAATAGAACAACTCGAAGCACGTTCACAATAACAACACAACAATAATCGCAAAACCGCCCACTTTCTGCACATTGAAGCCAAAGCAAAGCTTGGTTATTTTAGTACGACACAGCGTATATTCTGTTTCTCTTCAAATTGGGAATTTACACGTTAGAAAATGCTATTTCAT
>Ga0209826_1001680_pt1 | contig 15205 bp, 11 predicted proteins | sample GOMGulsemesocosm_5_FD_184637 | JGI IMG/M metagenome (GOLD analysis project Ga0209826, IMG submission 184637) | Methane-oxidizing microbial communities from mesocosms in the Gulf of Mexico - GOM15C Gulf of Mexico (SPAdes) (version 2) | ecosystem: Environmental > Aquatic > Marine > Cold seeps... | reverse complement strand
TTTTGCATAACGTTAATATCGCTGAAGAAGTTGGGCAACAAGCAAATATTGCCGTGGGCGCAATCGAAGGTAGTATTTATATTGTAGTGGGCTTGTTACTGTCAGGACTTATTGGCGCATAAAAAGCGGTCCTTTCACTGTTTAGATATGATTCTACCTTTATGCGCTTAACACCACGTCAACGACTCCTGCTTTTTATTATTGCCGCTTTTATCATTGATTATTTACCCATTATCAATTTGCCATTTTTATGGAGTGAAACCTTTTTTCATGAAATCAGCCATGGCCTTGCCGCACTCTTAACAGGCGGCTCGATTCATAGTATTACGTTAAACTTTAATGGCTCTGGCATTTGCACCACCCGTGGTGGATCAGCTTTTATTATTAGTTTTTCAGGTTATGCTGGCAGTGCGCTTTGGGGGCTGCTGATTTATAGCGTTGCTGCAACGCTATCTAAACCTAGTGCAAAGTTGATGGTCGCTATTATGGTGGGCATGCTTGCAATGACATTATTGCTATGGGCGCGTGACGTGTCGACTATTATCATATTACTCGTATTACTTTCGATGTATGCATTGCCATTGTATAAATCACTCTGGTTTAGCATCACATTTTTTATTCAGCTGGTCGGTATTTTTGTACTACTTGACGCTATTCGTAGCCCACTTTATTTACTTGATGGCCGTGACCTTGGCGACGGCGCAAACTTAGCAAGTAATACTGGGTTGCCAGAAGTTTTCTGGGTCGCCTTATGGTTTGTTATTGCGGCTAGCTGCTTAACGATCTTGTGGAAGAATGGAGTAGCAACGCTATTGCGTAGCTAGGTGCTGTTTAATTTGAGCCAGCTCATCTAGCCTGACCCATTCAGAAGGGCGCGGTGATCCGTAGTGATAGGTGCTATTTCTAGACAGCTATTTACTCTTCCACCATAGGTGGTATTGACTTTACTTTGTAAGTTCATTAAGGTGATCGGCTACTTTCAGGTGCCTTTTATTAGGCTTAATAGGGAAGATCGGTGGGTTTTCAAATTGGGTGTTGTGGAGTTTTAACTCTCTTCAGACGCCAATGTGATTACCATTCCGACGCTGCCCCCGCAACGGTAATTAAGTAAAGCTTGGTCTATAACCACTGTATCGACAAGATATGGGAAGGTGACCAAGTCGGCGTAAGCCACTTATTAGCCCGGAGACCTGCCGGAAAGTTTATTGGCAATGAACAGCGGCGGGCTGTGGCTAAAAGCAAAGGAGCGTTAACGCGTTTCCGTGCATGGCTAACTCTCATCTCTGTTCATTTTACTTCTAAACACTACTGTGCGACGGGCACAGAAGGAAGATAAATGAACTTCAACACAAGCTATACCCTCCCTCTTTTTCTACTAAGCCAAGCAGCGCTAGCTGATAATACTGCTTTGGATGCTCAAAATTTGGTAACCGTCACCGCGACTAAATTAACCAAGTCCATTACCCAAATGACCCAGTCGGTCACTATCATCGATGAAAGTGATATCGAGGAACAAGCCTTCAACGACTTTACCGAAGTCCTACGTCAGGTGCCGGGTATCGAGTTTAAACAGGCTGGCGCTCCCGGGCAGTTTAGCTACATTAAATTACGTGGTTTTAGTGCCGGAAATATCTTATTTGTACTGGATGGTGTGATCATGAATCAGGGTTCTACCGGCGATGCACGGCATTTTATGGGACAGATCGATCCGAACTCTATTGAACGGGTTGAGGTTCTACGTGGGCCACAAGCCGCCCTGTATGGCGCCAACAGCACCGCAGGTGTTATCGCGATTACCACCAAGTCTGGCAAACAGCGCAATATAAGCATGGCCGTTGAAACAGGCTCTTTAGATTGGAATAAAGCACGCGTTAGCATTAGATATAATCATCAACTGCCGGGCGGAGAGCTGCAATATGCCTTAAATTGGTCTAAAACCGACAGCGGTGGCGTACACAAGCATGAGTTCTTCAAAGACCATACGATTCAAGGGAAATTGGATTACTTAACCGCTGATATCGATATTGGCATAAATTACTTCAGATCCGACAATAAATTTTCTTATGCGGAACTGGATGAACCCTATGCCGCGTTAAATTCTAAGAGTGAATACTGGTCTTTTCAGACGCCAGATCCACATCAGGACTTACGCTCGGTTAATGACGTTGTTTCAGCCTATTTAACCCAGCGTATCAATGACCAATGGCAGCATAAACTGCGTTTGAGTAAAACTGATACGCTCTACCACAGTGTCGATTTGGCCGATGGCTTTCTTGGTAACCAGCTTGCTCCATTCAATAATTTTTCATTTGAAGGGACAACCTATAACGCCGGTGATGTTATCGCAATTAATGACCGTAGCTCCAGCAGAAATACCATGTCTACCGGTGAGAGTTTGCAGGCGAACTATGAGCTGATTTATGCAATGGCTGAGCTGCAGTTATTAGTGGGTGCGGAGTATTTCGATGCTTCTGCTAAAACGGACCGCGTGAAACAGGGTGATGCTAAGCACCATTCCTTATATAGCAGTGCTGAATATACCGTCGGTGATAGCGGGCTGGTTCTAGCGATGGGGCTACGTGCCGATGAGCATGAAGCTTGGGGTTCTCAGCTGTCGGGCAGTATCGGCGCGAGTTATACGGTTGGTAAACAATCGGTTTTTGGCAATATTTCTAGCAGCTTTAGAGCACCAACGTTGAGTCATTTACATAATTCAAAGTATGGCAATGAAGGTGTGACCCCGGAAGAGGGTGAAACCATTGAGCTTGGTTTCAGACAAACCCTATTACAAGGGGATGCGAATTGGGAGCTCACTTTATGGAAAAGTGAATTGGACGATGTCATCTTTTTCGATAGCAGTATTGTTAACCCGCTTTCTTACAATGGATTTGGTAAATACAACAACGGTGAGAAACAACGCACCCAAGGCGTAGAGTTAAGCGGTGTCGTTTTTGTTAACGACCGTCTGTCGCTTAGCGCTAACTATACCTATACCGATTCATGGATTAAGAAAAATGGTGAGTGGGCTCGTACGGTACAAATAGCCCACAACAAGGCTAACTTGGGTCTTCGTTACGATTTAGAGGGCTTAGTGCTTAACGCTAATCTCTACTACGTTGGGCCGCGCCTACGTTGGAAAGGTGATGTTGAGATGGATGCTTATACCCGTGCGGATATTTCAGCTCGCTACCCAATCAGCGATAATTTACATGCTTATGGGCGGATTGAAAACCTCTTTGACGAAGAGATAGAAGAGGGTTTGGGGTATGAGCAACCGGGGCGTTATGGCGTGCTGGGCTTAGAATATAGCCTTAACTAAGCGAAGAGCCTACGGTGCCTAAAAATATATCGGTGTTATTCAGTGCTGGCCTGCTGCTCTGCTTGCTGGCACTGAGCTTTTCTATTCTGGCTTTAAGCGATAAAGCAATCCTGTTGCCTGGCACTAAGCTTGGTAACAGTGAGGTGCTTGATCTTGACCTAGGGCGAAAATTTCCTCGGCAGATTGTTGATCCTATTGGGCGTACGGTGAACCTGCCTGCACCACCGATATCGGTGGTTTCTGGTGTTTTAGCTAGCGATGAGATGCTTTCCAAGCTGCTTGATCCGGTACGGGTCAGTAGCGTGACCCAACTTGTTGATGACCCTGGTATTAGTAATGTTGCCGGTTTTTATCCGCGTGAAGTGGGACGAAATTACAGTTCCATCGAAGAGTTTATCGCTGCAGAACCTGATTTGGCCGTCGTTGCGGCCTACAGTAATGCCACCAGCGTCGAGTTGTTATTGGCCACGGGGATTCCGGTTATTCGTTTTGCTAATCACCACTCATACGATGATTTGCGTAGCAATGTACGCACCTTGGCTCGCGCATTGGGTACTGAAGAACGGGCCGAGTACTGGCTGGATGAGATGGACCGAAGAATAAAAGCGGTGCAGCAACGGATCGAAGGGAAAATTAAACCACGGGTTCTTTCCTACAGTCTGAGTGGTTCCACGGCAGGCCCCGGCAGCCTGACCGATGAAACCATTCGTCTTGCGGGTGGCCGTAATGTGATCGCAGAACTTGGTCTCAAAGGCTACACCAAAATCTCGCCCGAGGTGGCCATATCTTTACAGCCCGATGTCATTTTAGTGAATGATTGGTCGACAAAAAAAGGGCCGTCGGCGAGAGACATTCTACTGGAACACCCGGCTTGGCAGGATGTCCCCGCGGTAAAAAATAAACGTATCTACAGCGTGCAAGGTGCCTGGGTAACGTCGGTCACGCCATATCGGGTGAAAGGTATTGAGCTGGTTGCTAATTTACTGCACCCATCGCTTCTTTCTGCAAGTGATTCACCGCGAGTGGTGATCGTTAAGGACAAAACAAGTTTATGAAATCTATTCCATACCACGTATTACTTCTGTTAACGATGACCGCACTGACGATGGCTATTTTGTCGGCGGTGGTGATAGGTCCATCGGACATTGAGTTTAAACAAACGCTGCAAGTCATCATTAACCTATTAACCAATGACCAAGTTGACGGCCTCTTGACCAGCGTAGAAAACTGGCAAAAAACCATCATCTATCAAGTACGTTTACCCCGAGTAATATGCGCAGCACTGGTGGGCTCATCCTTGGCCGTTTGTGGCGCTGTACTGCAAGGGGTTTTTCGTAACCCACTGGCATCGCCTTCCATCTTGGGGGTGTCGTCAGGTGCATCGTTAGGGGCGGTTATTGCCATTTTTTTAGGGCTAGCCGCCAGTAGTGTCTGGGCCTTACCGTTGTTTGCTTTCATTGGTGCAGGGGGCACGTTGTTATTGGTGTATAGCATCGCGAGTAATCGAGGGCATACCCCCATCGGTACCTTATTACTTTCTGGGATTGCTATCAGTGCTTTTAATGTATCGATGAGTTCGTTAATACTAGCGTTGGCCATGCAAAACTGGGAAGTGGGGAAATCCATCGTCTATTGGACGATGGGGGGGCTTGATGGCAGGGGCTGGCACCATGTTTTATTACTGCTGCCTATTTTCTTGTTTAGCCTGTTAGTAATCTTTAGTTTTCAGCGAGACCTAGACATCATTATGGTGGGTGAGGTACACGCCAACGCTGTCGGGGTTGACGTAGCGAAAGTTCGAGTTTACCTGCTCACGATCACCGCATTACTAACTGGCTGTGCCATATCGGTCGCCGGAGGTATCGGTTTTATCGGTTTGGTGGTACCCCATATTACTCGCTTATTAATTGGCCCACACCACCGGCGATTATTGCCTTTATCGGCTTTAATCGGTGCTTTGATTCTAGTGCTGGCCGACTTAATGGTGCGTGGAGATGCCAGTTATGCCGTTATCCCATTGGGTGTTGTCACCGCAGTGATGGGAGCCCCATTCTTTATATTCTTATTAGTGAAACAACGTCAATTAATGCAGGCCTAAGAAGGTCTAGTAACTAAAAACAGGAGGCAATATGTTGAGAAATGAGTACGGGGTAACATTCGATGAGTTAGACGGGTTTTTTTCCGATCCTGCGCATGGTTGGAGTATGGGGAGTTTTGGTGCGATTGCTGAGTTTACCTGGGACCAAGATGAAGCTATTCAGCCGTTTAATGATGGACGCATCGGGCGAATCACCCCAAGAGGGGCCGTTGCACTGAGCCTGCATGCAGAACTCAAGCCGGTTGCTTATGAAACCCTGAGGAAACACCCGGAGCGCTGGGGGCAGGCTGTCGCATTTTGCTTGCCTGAAAACTTGGCGAGGCGGAATAGTCGGAGTGTTTTAAGTGAATTAGGCCCTGACACATCGGCGCTGCAGGCATCACATCAGCAACATGTTTTGTTTGATATGGGCTTAGGTCAATCATTTGTCGATGTTTGTATTCGCAGCAACGATCAACGATTAATTAGCCGCTTGCGCGAGGCCTGCGGGAAGAATCTATTCGCCAAAGGTAATGATGTTATGCAACATATTATTGAAGCCGGCCCGACACGCGTCTTTATCAGCAATATTGGGCGCGCCGAAGTCTATCAGCCTATCGGGCTTGAAAAAACACCCGAAGGGCCACACACCCATGTGCTGCCAAAGCTACTCGCCAGCCAGCGAGCCTTTTCTGCGAACGCACCGATTCCAGCAGGTTACTTACCGATGTTAACGCTGCACGCCGCAAACCCTTGTATCGACAAGCTTGGCCAAGGTCGAGCGTTTGACACGCAGCTATTCACGCAGTTTCAAGCACGCCTACAACAATGGGGGGATAGCGGCTATCTGGCGCAAAAAAAATCCTGTTGGGCGGCCTTAACCAAACGCACTCAGGCCGCTGAATTCAGGCATGGCTCAAACCGGCAACTACGCACAGCGACGCGTATCGCCATTCGTCAGTATCAACATACTCACGCCCACTTATCTGCCGCGCAATTGGAATGTATTAATTCATGGCGATCGAGCTTTGATAAAGCCACCACCTCGGTTGAGGAGACGAGCTAATGGCTTTGTTGGAATTTCAATCGACCCATTTTTGTTATGACGAGGCGGTGATCCTTCAGGATATAGACTGTCAACTTGATGTGGGAGAAATGGTTGGTCTAATTGGCCCTAATGGTGCGGGGAAGTCTACGTTATTGAAATTAATAATGGGTTCTATTCAGCCGACCGCCGGCAAGGTGTTATTAAAGCAACAGTCAGTAGCAAGCTTTAGTAAAAGGCGCTTAGCGCAGGAGGTGTCGCTAGTTCCTCAGGACACGAGCATAGCTTATGCCTTTACGGTGGAAGAAATTGTTGCCATGGGGCGTAACCCTTATCTTGGGCGTTTCGAGGTTCCCTCGTCAGAAGATCAGCGAATTATTCAGCACGCACTGCAGCAGGCAGATTTAGTCTCAATGGCGCAGCGTTACGTTAACACCCTATCGGGAGGTGAGCGACAACGAGTCTTGGTGGCTAGGGCTATTACCCAACAAACCCCAATTGTTTTATTTGATGAAGCGACCGCTAATCTGGATATTTGCCACCAACTTGATGTGCTCAATCTCGCCAGGGAATTGGCCAATAATGGTCATCTCGTTATCTGCGCGATCCATGATTTAAATATGGCGGCCCGATTTTGTGACCGTTTATTATTGCTAGCAAGCCACCGATTGCAAGCCGATGATAAACCAGAACACGTGCTTAGCCATGAGGCGCTTCGTCAACACTTTTCGATTGAAGCGGAGATTTCTCAGCAAACGCTAGAGAATGCACAGTATATAAATATTACCCCCTCGCGGTCTTTACAGCAGAACGGCTGATTAAAACCTAAGGGGCTTAACGACAGGCAAGTTGACCACGTAGAAACTAACCAAAGGAGAACGAGATGGCTGTAAAATCAAGCATAGAGACAACAGAAGGTGAAGGCACGGTAGAGATTTTTCCTCTGCCTAATGATACCGAGTTTTTATTAACCCTATTGAACGATGTTTTTGAAAACTATTGGGATCAAATTCATTTTGGTCCCCACGTACAAGGAGCGGTGTGGGAAGTTCGTGCGCCGAATAAACCTAAACGAATTAGCCTACTGGACGGTTATTTAACCGTTGATTTCGGCCATTGGCACTTTCATTTATGCATAGGCATCAATACGGGCACGCGTCGTAACCCAACTTCGCCTGAGCTTGCTAAGCACCGCTGCACAGCTCGCGCAGAGTTATACCGTCGACTACGTGAGGATGGTAAGCCCAGCAGCTGGGGCTTACGTTTATTCAATGGCGCAAACGAGCAACAGATGACGGTTTTTTTACCGAGTCCGTACCTTAGCGTTGAACAAAAAGTGTTGAAAGAAGCAAACTTTGATCACCTGAAGATGTGGGATCACTTGCGTCGTACCTATTTAAACATTGAACCGGAAGCGCTAGACCGCACACCCAGTAAGCAGCTTTGTGGTTAAATCTGTCGAGGCTACCAGCGGTCGTGAGCTGATAGCAGCCCCAGTGTCTAATGAGCTGTTAAATAGTTGGCAGCTCATTGGGCGTGATTTAGCTAGGGTGAACCCTCGCTGGTCGTTAATGTTAGAACAGCCCGATTCAGCGACTTGGGTTTGCGGGCAAGCATTCCACGATGCTAGTACTGGGCCACTTAACGATATATTGCAGGCTATTGGTGACGCAATGAAGACGAAAAACCGCAAGGTCATTGCGGCGTCTTTTGCACTGCGCTATGCCTGGTCTGCTGGTGCGGTGATGGCCCCTTTGTTAATCTACCAGCGGGTCCCAGACGTGAGTTTGCAGCACAGCTACTTTAAATTCAGCGAGAGGAATCTGTTTGAACGACTGGCCGTTAAGCCGGGCTCTTTAGCCGGGAGTCGTCAATACCCGACGCTGAATAGCGACTCGATGAGTTGCTTGCGCGAACAGTTAATGAATCAAGCGTCACCGCTTGTTGATGCTTTACAGCAGTGGTCAGGGTTTCCCAAGAAGTCGTTATGGGGGCAAATCAGCTCAACATGGGCGGCATTATTGATAAATATTGCCGATGAAATCACTGATACGACTAAATCTAAATACTACCTCGATATGTTTTTCGATGCCGCGCAGCTGCCGATGAAAATGAAACCGGAGATCTACTCGCTGAGTCATCAGCAAACGACACGTTTGTATCAGCGGCGCAGCTCTTGTTGTTTGTATTACAAAACCTCAACAAAGCGCCTGTTTTGTACTAGCTGCCCCTTGCTTGATGAGGAGACTCGATTGCTGAGGAATCAAGTGAGTCTGCAAAAATTAGGAAAAAACTGATGATTCAGCAAACACATAGAGCAGTGATAGTGACTGATTAACCCGATAAGCGGGATTTCTTATTATTTTAAAGTGTCGATATGAATCGTTATCGCTAGCTTGTTACAATATGCTGGGTTGGAGATATAAACACAGGAGACGGTGATTAAAACGAACGAACAACGAATGAAATTACTCAGGTTTATTGAATTAATCGGGGTATTAATGGCGATTGGTGCTTCTTTATACCTTTCCGTTGCGCAGCAAAACACCGATTTGCGTTTAATGTTCGGCATATTCTTGTGTTCATCGGTGATCCTCATCATCACGACCTTTATCTTGAAAAATTATAATTTTTTATTGATGAGTGGCGTTTACTTTCTAATAAATTTAAACGGGTTTTTCAGTAGTTTTTGAGAGATTCTAGGCGCTGACAGCAACTATTGTTGTCTCGATCCCATCACACAGAAAGGTGAATTAGTGGCATGGTGAAAGCACTTTAAGCAGCAATAATTTTACTTCGGTTAGCTCATTTTGGTGATTATTAAAAATCATTATATTTTACATCATTAATTGTTTGAAACTATTTGTTTTAAAACGGCAATTTATTTTAATCAGGAGTTATTTTTGAAATTTATCCACACGTCTGATTGGCATATTGGTCGCCAGTTTCATCATGTTTCTTTGCTTGAGGATCAAGCCTATGTGCTAGAGCAAATAACCCGGTATATAGATTCTGAACAAGTTGATGCCTTGGTTATTTCAGGTGATATTTATGACCGCTCCGTACCTCCGGCGGCAGCTATCAGCTTGCTTGATAATGTACTCGATAAAATTTGTAATAAGCTTAAGATTCCTGTGATTCTGATTTCAGGGAACCATGATGGTGCGCAACGCCTAGCTTTTGCTGCTAAGCAATTAAAACAATCTGGCTTACATATATTAGCTGATATTAAACAGGTGACTGAGCCCGTTATTATTGCTGATAATTGTTTTTATGCGATACCGTATCACGACCCTGAAACCGTACGTGATGTTTATGGTGCAGACGTGCAAACCTATGATCAAGCGCATAATTTTCTTGTCGATAAAATCAAAGAAGTGAAATCAACTTCATCTAATAATGTTTTACTGAGCCATTGTTTTATTGCGGGCAGCTTAGAGTCTGACTCTGAACGTCATTTATCCTTAGGTGGTGCGGATCAGGTGGGTTATGAACCCTTGGCGGAATTTGATTATGTTGCACTAGGGCACTTACACAGCCCTCAGCATAAGGGGTATCCTCATATTCGTTACTCTGGCTCAATATTAAAATATAGTTTTTCAGAACAGCATCAGAAAAAAAGCGTTAGCCTTGTTGAAATGGAAACGGGTAAGGGCGTTAAGTCGATTAAAGAATTACCCTTAAAAGCCCTACGTGATATGCGAGTGATTGAAGGTGAAATGGACGATATTCTTCAGCAAGGCGCAATTGATCCGCACAGTGACGATTATCTATTGGTGCGGCTAACGGATAAACACGCTATTTTGAATCCTATGGCTAAATTACGTGAAGTTTATCCAAATGTGTTGCATTTAGAAAAGCCCGGTATGCTTGATGCAGGCGATCAAAAAACTCATCGAGACATGCTTAAACGAGGTGAACTTGAAATGTTTCACGATTTTTTCAAGCAAGTGTCAGGGCAGGAGATGACTGATCTTCAAGCCGATGAAATAAAGCGTGTTATTAGTGCTTTGAATAAATCAGGGCAAGACTCATGAAGCCTCTACAACTAATAATACAAGCCTTTGGCCCTTTTGCAGAAACAGAAACAATTAACTTTGAGAAGTTAGGGCGCAACCCTTTATTCCTTATAAATGGCCCTACGGGTGCGGGTAAAAGTTCTATTTTAGATGCAATTTGTTTTGCGCTATATGGGCAATCTAGTGGGGCAGAGCGAGACCCGCATAATTTACGTTGTGACCGTTCAGATCCGAACTTGCTAACTGAAATAAGCCTTGATTTTAGTCTTGCTGATAAACGGTATAGAGTTAGGCGCGTACCCACGCAAGAACGTGCGAAATTGCGTCAACAGGGTACAACCACACAAAACACCGAAGCACAGTTGTGGCAGTTACAAGCTGATGGTGAAACACGTTTATTGGTACCAAAAAAGGCCAATGAGGTGAGTCTACAAATTAAGGAATTAATTGGGCTTAATGTTGAGCAATTCCGTCAAGTTATGGTGTTGCCACAAGGGAAATTTGTAGAGTTATTAAATGCCGATTCCAATAACCGTGAAAAAATATTTAGCCAGCTATTTCAAACACATGCTTACAAACGTATTGAAGAGCAACTTAAGAGCCAAGCGGCAGGTATTCGTCAAGCAGTCGATGAACATAGAAATCAAATTAAGGGCGTTTTACAAACAATTGATGCCGACTCTAAAGAGCAACTTGAGCTGCTTATTAAGGGAATTCAACCTGATCTGGCAAGTCATTTATTACTGAAAAACCAAGCGTTTGAAGCATTACAGCAAACCATTGAAGAAAAAAAATCGGCTGAAAACATTGTATTAGGCTTTGATAAATTAGCAGACAAGCAGCGAGAACTTGAGTACAAAACCACCTTAAAGCCAGAGTACATTAATAAACAAGAATGTTTAACAGCGGCTTTTGAAGCTCAAAAACTAGTTCCTTTGCATCAGCAAAAGCAACAACAAAAGGCGCGTATTGAAAACATTAAGACGCAGTTAGCATCAGCTAAGCAACACTCACACGATGCGAAAACGGCTCATCAAACAGCGATTTCTACGTTAGAAACTGCAACAACAGCCCACCAAGCAGTTGAAGGCTTGCAAGAGAACTATAGAGACTTATTGCAACATCAGAACAATGTATTAGAGCTAAATAAAGCAAATACTTTGTGTCAACAAGCCGATAAGAAACTCGCGTTAAGTGAGGATCAACTTAATAGTAAGCGACAACAGCTTCAAGCTTTGCAAAGCAAGCAGCTTAGCCTGGAGACTCAGCTGGCTAAGTTAGTCTCTGAGCAAGATGTATTGGCGCCTAAACAAATCGAGTTACAGCAGCTAAAATTGCAGCTTAATGAGCGTAAGCAACTAGATAAGTTATTACAACAACGGGAGTTACTTGAGCAGAATATCGATGTAATCAGTGCTGAGCTTAAATTAAAAACAGAGCAGACAACTGAAGCAAAACTATTCACTCAACAACGTGAGTTTAGCTGGCATAGTGGGCAAGCGGCTCTATTAGCGCAACAGCTACAGGATGAACAAGCCTGCCCAGTGTGTGGTAGTAAAGAACATCCTGTTCCAGCTAAAGCTATGGATGGTGATAAGCCATGCGATTTAGCACAAGTTGAAGCAGCACGCGATGCTGAGAAAAACTGTCGAGCCATTGAACAAAAAACTTATGATCAATTACAACAAGAAAAAAATAAACAACTAAATTTTCAGCAACAAATTGAGCAAGCCGAGCTACGGAATAAGGGCTTGTTAGCAACATCAACCACTATGTTTCAACAGCAATGCGAAGCACTTGAGGCTGAAGTACAAACGTTATTAAATCAGCACGATAAAAAAGTACTGATTGAACAATCTTTAACAAAGCTTAGTACTCAGTTGTTACAGTCAGAGACGCAACAGCATGATGCCGAGGACGAATTCCAACAGGCTAAAACGCAATGTGCCGTTTTAAGCGCGAGCATGAAACAAGTGGAAGATCGTATACCTTTGCATTATCAGCAAGCCGATGTTTTAAATAAAGAGCTCAAGGCATTAAATGCAAATATTCAACTACTTAGAAATGACCTAGAGCAAGCAAATAAGCGGCAGGTAAACGCGCGAAGTTCTTTTGATCAGGCAAACTCGAATTACCAATCATTACAAGGTCAGTATAAACAAGCTGAGCAAGAGGGGATTCAACAAGCAGATCTTTGGCTTAACACTTTGCAAAATAGTTGTTTTGAAACTGAACTTGAATCACACAATGCCTTGCTGGATGAACAGCAGCAAATAACGCTAGAAAAAGACATTCATCAATACCGCTCAACTTGCGATAATTTATCCGGTGCTATTAAACAGTTAAATACTGATTTAAAGGGTAAAAGTATTCCAGATATTGAGAAAATAAAGCTTAAACTCGAACAAAAAAATCAGGATTATAGTGCTGCAGATGAGCAATGGCATCAGCTAGAAAAACGCAGTAGTAGCCTACAATCTGTACAGCAAAAATTACAGCAAATGGAGAGGAAAAATGCAGAGCTAGATGCTCAATACGCTGTTATTGGTACGTTGAGTGAGGTAGCTAATGGGCAAACAGGTAATAAAGTTAGTCTGCAGCGTTTCGTATTAAGTGTGTTGCTGGATGATGTGTTAATTCAAGCTTCAAAGCGCTTAAACTTAATGAGTAAAGGGCGTTACAGGTTAGAACGTAAGGAAGAGCGTGCTAAAGGCAACAAGGCGTCGGGTTTGGATCTTGAAGTTGAGGATGAGTACAGTGGTAAATCACGAGCCGTTAGCACACTGTCTGGCGGTGAATCTTTTATGGCAGCCCTATCTTTAGCTCTAGGCTTATCTGATGTTGTGCAATCGTATGCGGGTGGTATTAAACTTGATGCCTTATTTATTGATGAAGGCTTCGGTAGCCTTGATACAGAATCGCTAGATTTAGCGATCAATAGCCTAATTGAGTTACAAGCCAGTGGCCGGATGATTGGAATTATTTCACACGTGAGTGAATTAAAAGAACAAATGCCGCTGCGGCTAGATGTTATATCAACTCTAGAGGGTAGTAGAGTTAAAATGGCTGGGGTTTAAATAGAATGAATATTCATCATTATTTCTTTGATTTAGGTCACTCCAAATAAAAATCTTTTTAGTAAGCTATTGGCTGGTTCGGCTTATTTTGTTCGGAAGTAAAAGATGGATACGTTAGTTTATGATATTGAAGGTAGTCGCTATATTAATTTAAGTGACCGCTGCACCTTACGATGCCAGTTTTGCCCAAAAACTCATGAAGAGTTTCAAGTTCATGAATATAACTTAAAGTTAAAGCACCGCCCTACGGCAGCTCAAATTATTTCTGCTTTGGGTGATCCTACTAAGTATAAAGAAATTGTTTTTTGTGGCTTTGGCGAGTCGACGCTACGTTTAAAGGTGTTACTCGAGGTTGCTCGTTATGTAAAAGAAAAGGGTGGTCGGGTACGCGTTAATACCGATGGTTTAGCCAACTTAGTTAACAAGAGGAATGTGTTGCCTGAGTTGTCGCAGTGTGTAGATGCTTTATGTGTGTCAATGAATGCACAAAATGAGCTAACTTATAACCGCCACTGTTCTCCATTACTTGAAGGCTCCTATTCAGCAATGCTGGAGTTTCTATCACTAGCTCCTCAATATATTGATGATGTTACTGCAACTGCCATTGATGGTTTAGATGGGGTGGATATCGAAGCTTGTGAAAGAATGGCGCTAGATAAAGGGGTGAAGTTTCGTCGCCGTGAACTTGATATTGTTGGGTGATGAGGGCTACTTCTTAGGCATGTTATTTTTTAAAGAACGGTTTGCTAAGTACCTTGTATATAAGTGTTTTAGTGAAATAATTCGTTTGAACCTAACGTTTGTTTTTTGTGGTTATCTTAAAGACAAACCCTTCATAGCTGTTTTATAATTACTTGGCTGAACCGAACGAATAGTCAATATAAAATTCATATAGACTCCAAGTTGTAACTTAGGGTTTAAATTATAATAAGAGGTTGTAAATAGTGCTTCCTACTAATACTAAAAACCCCGACCATTATCATAAGGTCGTTGATTGCCAATGGGCTTGCCCCGCACATACTCCTGTTCCAGAATATATTCGTTTAATTGCCGCAGGGCGTTATAACGATGCGTATATGGTTAACTGGGGAAGTAATGTTTTTCCAGGAATTTTAGGTCGTGTTTGTGATAGGCCTTGTGAGCCAGCTTGTAGGCGAGGCCGTGTTGAAGATCAGCCGGTTGCAATTTGTCGTTTAAAACGTGTGGCAGCAGATAATACGGTTGATATTGCTAGTGCATTGCCACAACCACCCGAAGAGAAAAATGGTAAGCACATTGCGCTTATTGGTGGAGGCCCTGCCTCATTAACCGTTGCACGAGATCTTTTACTCCAAGGTTACGCGGTTTCTTTATTTGAAGCCAAGCAAAAGCTAGGCGGCATGATGCGTGGCGATATTCCATCTTTCCGCCTACCAACCAGCGTGTTGGATGAAGAAATTGAACAGGTATTAACGCTAGGTGTTGACCTTCATACGGGGGCGAATATCACCAGTTTAAAAGATTTTCTTGAGCGTGATTACGATGCTGTTTTTGTAGGCACGGGCGCACCACGAGGCCGTAACCTTACGATTCCAGGGCGTGACGAAGCGAGCAATATCCATATGGGTATTGATTGGCTAGGTCAGGTGGCTTTCGAGCATATTGAATCCATTGGTAAGCGTGTATTAG
>Ga0209826_1001679_pt1 | contig 15222 bp, 14 predicted proteins | sample GOMGulsemesocosm_5_FD_184637 | JGI IMG/M metagenome (GOLD analysis project Ga0209826, IMG submission 184637) | Methane-oxidizing microbial communities from mesocosms in the Gulf of Mexico - GOM15C Gulf of Mexico (SPAdes) (version 2) | ecosystem: Environmental > Aquatic > Marine > Cold seeps... | reverse complement strand
AGTCGCGATCTCCATATTTTCGCCGCGATAAAGGGCACCTAAGTCATCAACACCAGCAACTTCAGTTGCAAAACGCACACAACGGGTACAATGAATACACCGTGTCATGGTTGTTTTGATAAGCGGGCCCATGTTTTTCTCTTTGACCGCCCGTTTATGCTCCAGATACCGGCTGTTGCCAGAACCATAAGCCATCGACTGGTCTTGTAGATCACATTCACCGCCCTGATCGCAAATCGGACAGTCAAGGGGATGGTTGATGAGAAGGAATTCCATTGCCCCTTCCCGCCCATTTTTGACTTTTTCAGTGTTGGTATGGATGACCATGCCGTCCCCTGCTGGCATCGCGCAGGATGCTACAAGTTTAGGGGCCTTTTCCATTTCAACAAGGCACATGCGGCAGTTACCCGCAATTGAAAGTCGTTCGTGATAACAAAAGCGCGGTATTTCTGCGCCTGCTTCTTCGCAGGCTTGCAGAATAGTGGCTCCGTTTTCTACGGTGATTTCTACACCATCAACTGTAAGTGTCGGCATTCTTCGCTCCTCAAGTAGCGTGCCAATCAGGCCGCGTTCACGGCTTTCTTGTTTTTAATCCGTTCTTCAATAACAGGACGGAAATGACGAACTAATCCTTGGATAGGCCACGCAGCAGCATCACCAAGGGCGCAAATTGTATGACCTTCAATACGTTTTGAGACATTGATCAACATATCAATCTCATCAATTTCCGCATCTCCCGTCACAAGACGTTGCATCACACGCCACATCCAACCAGTACCTTCACGGCACGGCGTACATTGGCCGCAACTTTCATGCTTATAGAAGTGGGCCAATCGTTCGATTGCCCGAATTATGTCAGTGGATTTATCCATAACGATAATAGCCGCAGTCCCAAGACCGCTTTGTACTTCGCGTAAACTGTCAAAATCCATCAGAACCGTGTCGCAAATCTCTTTTGGCAACATGGGAACAGAAGATCCGCCAGGAATAATCGCTAGAAGGTTATCCCAACCACCGCGAACACCGCCTGCATGTTTCTCAATGAGTTCCTTAAGGGGAATGCCCATTTCTTCTTCAACATTACAAGGATTGTTCACATGTCCTGAAATACAGAATAATTTGGTTCCGGTATTGTTTGGACGGCCAAGGCTTGCAAACCAATCTGCACCGCGACGCAGGATTTCTGGTCCAACAGCAATACTCTCAACGTTATTCACTGTTGAAGGACATCCCCACGCACCAACATTCGCTGGAAATGGTGGTTTTAGGCGAGGTTGCCCTTTATTGCCTTCAAGGCTTTCAATCAGGGCTGTTTCTTCGCCGCAGATATAAGCGCCCGCACCACGATGAACGTAGATATCGAAATCATATCCACTTCCGCAGGCATTTTTTCCGATTAATCCATCGGCATAGGCCTCGTTAATGGCTTCATTCAAGTGAATGGCTTCATTAACGAACTCACCGCGAATGTAAATGTAGGCAGCAACGGCACGCATAGAGAAACCGGCGACAAGGCAACCTTCTAAAAGACGATGGGGATCAAAACGCATGATCTCCCGGTCTTTACAAGTGCCCGGCTCAGATTCGTCAGCATTTACGATTAAGTAACTTGGACGGCCATCTGATTCCTTGGGCATAAAGGACCATTTAAGTCCAGTTGGGAAGCCTGCGCCCCCGCGTCCGCGTAATCCGCTGGCTTTAATCTGGTCAATAATACCATCTTGGCCCAGATCCAGCAGTGCTTTGGTGTTATCCCAAATCCCGCGCTCTTTCGCACCGGCTAAGCGCCAATCTTTTTTACCGTAAAGGTTGGTAAAAATACGATCTTCATCTTTCAGCATCAAGCGTCTCCCGTTTTATCGAGCAACGTGGTTGGACCGCCAACTGGCGCCGAATTGATCCGATCAATTTGTGGTCCGTGATCTGGCACATCGCCTTTGGCCAGTTTATCAAGCAATGTTTCGAAGTTGTCAGCGTTCAGATCTTCATAAAAATCATCATTCACCTGAACAACTGGTGCATTAACACACCCACCGAGACACTCAACTTCTAATAACGTGAATTTACCGTCTTCAGATGTCTCGCCATTATGGATGCCCAGTTTGGTTTCGCAAACCTTCGCAAGATCATCTGAACCGCGCAGCCAGCACGGCGTAGTCCGACATAGCTGAAGGAAGTATTTTCCAACAGGTGTCAGATTATACATTGTGTAAAAGGAGGCAACTTCGAGCACCCGCATGTAAGGGACGCTAATAAATTCCCCTACATATTCCAATGCTTCTTTTGACAACCAGTTTTCGTTCTGGCGCTGTGCTAAGTCCAAAAGTGGCATAACAGCACTTTGCTGACGCCCTTCAGGATATTTTGCAATAAAGACCTTAGCCTTTTCTACATTCTCAGGCGTAAATTCAAACGCCTTACCAGTCGCGATTACCTGACTCATCGGTCAACCTCACCGAAAACAATATCCAAACTACCCAAAATTGCCGATGCATCAGCCAACATATGTCCCTTTGTCAGGAAATCCATGGCTTGTAGATGCGCAAATCCTGGCGCTCTGACTTTGCACCGGTAGGGCTTACTAGTCCCATCTGAAACCAAATACACTCCGAACTCGCCTTTAGGCGCTTCAATGGCTGTATAAGTCTCTCCGGCTGGAACCTTTACACCTTCAGTATAGTGTTTGAAGTGATTAATAAGAGATTCCATAGAAGTCTTCATTTCACCCCGACGCGGAGGCGCAATTTTTGGATCAGTACTTAAGACAGGCCCTTCTGGCATCTTGTCTAAACATTGTTCCATAATGCTGAGTGATATACGCATTTCTTCCATACGCATCAAATAACGGTCATAACAATCACCGTTAAGGCCTACGGGAATATCAAAATCAAGCTCACCATAGACGTCATATGGCTGCGATTTACGGATATCCCAAGCAAGCCCGGTAGAACGAAGCATAACGCCTGAGAAGCCCCAAGCCATTGCATCTTCCTGATTCACGACGCCAATATTCACATTTCTCTGCTTGAAAATCCGATTTTCAGTTAGCAATGTTTCAATATCGTCAAGAAGCTTCGGGAAGGATTTAATAAACTTCCTAATGTCCTCATCCAGTCCGCGAGGTAAGTCCTGATGAACCCCACCGATCCGGAAATACGCAGCATGCATACGGGCGCCACAAACGCGTTCGTAAAATTCCATGAGTGTTTCGCGTTCCACAAACCCCCAAAGCATTGGGGTTGTTGCCCCAACGTCCAAGGCTTGTGCGCATACATTCATCAAATGATTCATCAACCGAGAGATTTCAGCGTAAAGAACCCGAATGAACTGGGCTCTACGCGGAACTTCGCAGCCGAGTAGTTTTTCTGCAGCCAAAACAAAGCCATGTTCCTGCGCCATAGGTGCAGAGTAATCCAGCCGATCAAAATACGGCATGGCTTGCATATAAGTTTTGTTTTCAATGAGTTTTTCAGTACCGCGATGCAACAGACCAATATGAGGGTCGATCCGCTCAACGATTTCACCGTCAAGCTCCATCACCATACGAAGCACACCATGGGCCGCAGGATGCTGCGGGCCAAAGTTCATGGTGTAGTTTTTAATTTGCACTTCAGCCATTAGCTTTGCTCCGCTGCTTTTTCATCGCCCGGAAGAACATATTCTGTTCCCTCCCAAGGGCTTTGGAAATCAAATTTACGGAACTCCTGAGCCAAGGACACGGGTTCATAAACCACACGTTTTTCATCTTCGCTGTAACGCAGTTCTACATGACCTGTGAGCGGGAAGTCTTTACGTAAAGGATGCCCTTCAAAACCATAATCCGTCAACATGCGACGCAAATCAGGATGGTTTGAGAACATAATACCGTACATGTCCCATGCTTCTCTCTCAAACCAGTTCGCTGTTGGATATAAAGAGACAACACTTGGTACTGGTGTCCGTTCGTCAGTTTTCACTTTAACAGTAACCCGTTGGTTATGCTTAAGGCTTAACAGATTGTAGACAACTTCAAAGCGTTCCGTGCGATCGAGGTAATCAACACCACAAACGTCACATAAGACTTGAAATTTACACGAGGCATCCTCACGTAAGAACGTGAGAATTTTTATAATCGCATCACTGCGGCCTTCAACAAAAAGCTCACCATGGGCTACCGATACCTTGCTGACTTCTGATGAAAGCTCAGCAGCGATATGGTCGCCAAGTTCTTTAAGAGCGTTTTCCATATGAGTTCCGATCACCGTTCGCTATCTGACAAAAGTACCAGTACGGCGAATCTTCTTTTGTAGCTGGAAGATACCGTAAATCAATGCCTCAGCCGTTGGCGGACATCCGGGTACATAAATATCAACGGGCACGATACGATCACATCCCCGCACTACTGAATAAGAATAATGGTAATAACCACCACCGTTTGCACAAGACCCCATAGAGATCACGTACCGAGGCTCAGCCATCTGATCATAAACTTTACGGAGAGCTGGAGCCATTTTGTTGGTAAGCGTTCCTGCAACGATCATAACGTCGGATTGACGCGGGGAACCACGTGGAACAATACCAAGACGCTCCATATCGTACCGTGGCTGCCAAGCATGCATCATTTCGACCGCACAACAGGCAAGACCAAAAGTCATTGGCCATAGAGAGCCTGTTCGGGCCCAGTTGGCTAATTTATCAACTTGAGTGACAACAAAGCCTTTATCATCCAGCTCATGGCTTAGATCACGAAAAAAGTCGTCCTGTTCTCCGCCTGGGACGGCATTGGTTGGACCGGCTGGTACAGGATTTACTCCCATTCCAAAGCTCCCTTCTTCCATTCATAAACAAATCCGATTGTCAGGATGCCGAGGAACACAATCATCGACCAAAACCCAAACAAACCTACATCTCCAAGAGAGACCGCCCACGGGAAGAGAAAAGCAACTTCCAGATCAAAAATGATAAACAGGATGGCGACCAGATAGAAACGGACATCAAATTGATTCCGTGCATCATCAAAAGGCTCAAACCCGCATTCGTAGGCAGACAATTTTTCGGAGTCTGGATGTTGGGCCGCGACTACCATTGAGGCAATTACGAGCACTGCCGACAAACCGACAGCTAAGCCCAAAAATACCAAGATAGGCAAATATTCTAAAAGTAATGCTTCCATTTTTTTGACAAGGACCCCTCCCCAACATCTAAATGCTAGTTTGCGGCACTCCCTCTAGCTCTATATTCGTGCGCATTATAGTGCTGGGTTATACGGGAAAAAAGCTTTTTAGCAACATAAATTCGCCAATAACTTAAAATCACTAAACACAAAGCATACCAATACTTGCGGCAGCTTAACGTTCTCTTAATTTTGTGGGATAATTACAGAGGAGGATGGCGGGAGTGACGGGACTCGAACCCGCGGCCTCCGGCGTGACAGGCCGGCGCTCTAACCAACTGAGCTACACCCCCTCTGTGAGACCGTGTTTTATTGAAGAAGTAGTCGCCTGTCAATCACGTTTGATCGCTTTATTCACAAATATTTTTCAAACATGTATTCAAAAGGGAAAATGCTTAAAAACGGGCCATAACCCATCATACAAAACGACGATGAATTTTAAAGCATACGGTATTGGAGTTTGGTTCTTTTTGGAGAAAGTACAGAGGAGGATGGCGGGAGTGACGGGACTCGAACCCGCGGCCTCCGGCGTGACAGGCCGGCGCTCTAACCAACTGAGCTACACCCCCTCTGTGAGGCCGTGTTTTATTGAAGCTGCCCCCAACTGTCAAGCAACATAAACAGAAAATGGAAAGAAAAATTACATCAGAAATAAAACCCTCTGAAAACCCCCCTTTTTTGCCTCCTCCCTAGCCAAACTTTTTACGTTTTGCATCGAAACCGCAGACGCCGTTTGTTATTTTCCACAACTAACTTTTTTGCAGCAGCTAGTTTTCCAATAAATCTTGAATCACATAGCCAATATTCGCGAGCTATCCGATTTTTACTACATTTTGTTTTAGGCTTATCAAAAGCGATATCTTCCAACTTTGTAATTTAAAATAGTCTAATTAAAATAAAGACTTGTTAGCAGGTTATGCACCTTTCCTCGAATCAATTTCAAGAATTCAATCATCTTCATTTTCAATAGATTCTCTCCAGCATGAAAATTCCAAACCGGAAAGCGGGAGGAAAACCGCCCTGCACATTGTTTCAATCGCCCTGTACAAATAGAAACAACATTGAACTGGTAGAAAAACATGAATCTTAAAGGAAAAGTCGCCCTAATAACGGGCGCAAGTTCCGGTATAGGACACACAACAGCAAAACTCTTCGCAAAACAGGGTGCAAAAGTTGTTGTGGGCGCACGACGGTCTGAAAAATTACAGCAGCTCGCTGATGAAATCACAGATACCGGTGGCAACGTTCGCTATCTTGCCGGCGACGTTAAGGACGAAGGATTCTCCGAAGCATTAGTCAACTTGGCGGTCGGTGAATTTGGCGGACTGGATATTGCCTTTAATAATGCAGGAAGCTTGGGCGCAATAGGGCCCATAGAAGAAGTCTCTCTCTCCGCCTGGATGGATACCCTGAATACAAATTTGACGAGCGCATTCCTAGGTGCAAAATATCAGCTCCCTGCCCTGCTTAAATCCGGACAAGGATCACTCATATTCACATCGTCCTTTGTAGGACATACAGTCGGCTTCCCGAGCATGGCGGCCTACTCAGCTGCAAAAGCAGGAGTAATCGGCTTAATGCGCACACTTGCCGCCGAGCACGGTCCTACAGGTCTTCGCATAAATGCTTTGCTGCCCGGTGGCACCGATACGCCAATGGGTGAAGAAGCCGCTGCTGATCCAGATACATTAAAATACATTGAAAGTATTCATGCGCTGAAACGACGGGCGAGCCCGGGAGAGATTGCGCAATCAGCCTTATATCTAGCATCCGATGCCTCAAGCTTCATGACAGGGAACGCACTGCTCGTGGATGGCGGTGTTTCAATTTACAAAGCTTGAAATGCAATATTATTAAACTGGGTTTATGGTCCCGCCTCAGAATCAATAAAGCCCGCAAAAGCGGGCTTTATTCGAAGTAGATGGTGGGTGATGAGAGATTCGAACTCCCGACCCTCTCGGTGTAAACGAGATGCTCTAACCAACTGAGCTAATCACCCATCGTGCGGTGCGAGGCAGTGTATAACAGGCCCTTTTAGGAAAGGGAAGACAAAAAAAGAGGCTAAGTCATTTTTTTTTGACTTAGCCTCTTTTTTTTAAAATAAACGACTAAAATTAACCGTTTACAGCATCTTTCAAAGCTTTACCCGCTTTAAATTTTGGTTGCTTAGAAGCAGCAATCTGGATTGTTTCACCAGTCCGTGGATTACGGCCTTCAGAGGCTTTACGGTCAGCAACGCTGAAAGTACCAAAGCCAACTAGGCGAACATCATCCCCACCAGACAAAGCAGATGAAACCGCTTCTAAAACCGCATCAACACCTTTAGTCGCGTCTGCCTTAGCAAGACCGGAAATTTCTGCCACTGCGGCAATGAGATCGTTCTTATTCACTATAAGCCCCCTTCGGATTAAATTTAAAATCTGTCATAATATTCTAACAAAAGACGCCTGAATACTAATCGGCCGATTTCCATCGGTCAAAGGGAAAATGAAAGATATCCCCAGCTTTTCTGCGCATTATGGACAGATTTCGTAAAATTTAATGGGTTATTACCTCTCCAGTGCCTTTTTGTGCAGATGCAGCATTGGAAAACTCTCTCGCGATACGCTCTTCATTCCAATCCAGAGGCTCCAAAGGCTTTGTCAAAGCAATTTTTAATACCTCCTCAACTTTAGCAACTGGAATAATTTTCAAGCCTTCCTTCACATTATCTGGAATTTCCGCAAGGTCTTTCTCATTGTCAGCCGGTATTAGAACCGTTTTGATTCCGCCGCGCAATGCTGCCAACAGTTTTTCTTTCAATCCACCAATGGGTAAAACACGCCCACGAAGTGTCACTTCGCCGGTCATTGCCACATCTTTATGAATAGGAATATTTGTCAGAACTGAAATAATGGAAGTCACCATAGCGACACCAGCAGAAGGACCATCTTTTGGCGTAGCTCCTTCAGGAACATGAACATGGATATCGTGAGTATCAAAGTCTGTTGGCTTAATCCCCATGTCTAGACAACGCGCCTGTACAAAACTTTTAGCCGCTTGCACAGATTCTTGCATCACGTCTCCAAGCTTACCTGTAATCTTCATACGGCCTTTGCCGTAGAGTTTTACAGCTTCAATTGTAAGCAATTCGCCGCCGACTTCTGTCCACGCAAGCCCAGTAACAAGGCCAACTTGATCTTCTTCTTCAATCTCTCCATACCGATGACGTTTGACACCCGCATACTTTTCAAGGTTTTCTGGCGTAACTTCGATGCTTTTTACACCTTCGCTGACAATTTCTTTAATTGCTTTACGCGCAAGCTTTGCAAGTTCGCGTTCCAAACTACGAACACCCGCTTCACGGCAGTAATAACGGATCAAACCCTGAATCGCTTCATCAGTAATTGACCATTCAAAATCTTTGAGGCCATGGTTTTTCATCTGTTTTTTCACAAGATGACGCTTGGCAATCTCGATTTTTTCATCTTCTGTATAACCAGATAAAGTAATGATTTCCATACGATCCCGTAGTGGGCCGGGCATATTCAATGAATTTGCCGTACAGATAAACATGACTTCCGATAGATCATATTCGACTTCAAGATAATGATCTGCAAAATGAGTATTTTGCTCTGGATCCAGTACTTCGAGCAATGCCGAAGAAGGATCTCCCCGGAAATCATTTCCGAGTTTGTCAATTTCATCGAATAAGAACAATGGGTTTATCGATTTTGCCTTTTTCATAGACTGAACGACTTTACCAGGCATAGAACCAATATAAGTCCGTCGATGACCTCTGATTTCAGCTTCATCACGAACACCGCCAAGGGCTACGCGAACAAAATTACGACCTGTTGCTTTAGCAACCGATTGCCCCAAGGATGTTTTACCAACACCTGGAGGGCCAACAAGACAAAGAATTGAACCCTGAATTTTGCGGACACGTTGCTGCACTGCAAGATATTCAAGAATTCGTTCTTTAACTTTTTCAAGACCATAATGATCATCGTTAAGGATTTTCTCAGCAGCATTCAGATTTTTTTTGACCCGCGTGCGTTTTCCCCAAGGAATACTCAAAACCCAATCAAGATAATTGCGTACAACAGTTGCCTCTGCTGACATTGGACTCATGCTACGCAGTTTTTTCATTTCCTGCTGGCATTTTTCGCCCGCCTCTTTGGTCAATTTAGTACCGGCAATTTTCTCTTCAAGTTCAGACAGCTCATCGCGGCCATCGTCCCCTTCGCCCAGCTCTTTCTGAATGGCCTTCATTTGCTCATTCAAATAATATTCGCGCTGAGTTTTCTCCATTTGGCGTTTAACGCGGCTACGGATTTTCTTCTCAACCTGAAGAACACCAATCTCATCTTCCATCAGGCTATAAACCCGTTCCAGACGGTCAGCTGTGCCATCGATTTCAAGTAATTCCTGTTTTTCAGAAATCTTGAGCGCCATATGGGACGCCATTGTATCAGCAAGCTTAGAGGAGTCGTCAATTTGGTTCAAAGAAACAAGAACTTCAGGCGGAACTTTCCGGTTTAGTTTCACATATTGTTCGAACTGCCCAATAACGGAACGCGCCAGAGCTTCAAGTTCCGGCGTCTCACCATCATCAACTTCAACGACCGTCGCCTGAGCTTGGAAAAATTCTTCATTTTCAACAAACTCACTGATGCGCGCACGTTCAACGCCTTCAACCAAGACTTTGACAGTTCCATCTGGCAATTTAAGAAGTTGCAAGACAGACGCAATCGTTCCGACCCGGTGAATATCTTCTTCAGTGGGATCATCCTGATTTGCATTTTTTTGGGCGACAAGAAGGATTTGTTTATCATCCTTCATAACATCTTCTAAAGCGCGAACAGATTTATCTCTACCAACAAATAAAGGAACAATCATGTGTGGAAACACGACGATGTCTCTAAGTGGCAGGACAGGAAACACTTGCGTTTGGGAAATATCGGTCATCTTGTTGCCTTTTAAGATCGATATTACCGTCAAAAAAGAATGTGAACGTAATACCGACCTAGAGATTTGAATAAATCTAATGAGGGGCACGACGCCCCTCGATGATAGTATAACTTAAGCGGTATTAGTTCCGTCTTTTAAGTCTGCGTATATATAAAGAGGTTCACCTTCGCCTTCAACGACGTCGCCGTTTATGACGATTTCCTCAACCCCTTCAAGAGTCGGTAATTCATACATTGGATCCAGTAGGATACCTTCGAGAATTGACCGCAATCCACGCGCTCCTGTTTTCCGCTTAATTGCCTTTTTCGCAATCGCAGATAACGCATCTTCTGTGAACGAAAGTTTCACTTCTTCCATATCGAACAAGCGTTGATATTGTTTAACAAGCGCATTCTTAGGATTTGTCAAAATCTCAATCAGAGCCTCTTCATCCAAATTTTCAAGGCTGGCGATAACAGGAAGACGACCAACGAATTCGGGGATCATTCCAAATTTTGTCAAATCATCAGGTTCAACATCTTGCAGGAGTGTACCAACGTCCAGTTCTTCTTCAGCACGTACATCTGCGCCGAATCCAATGGATGTATCTTTCCCGCGTGAAGAGATAATCTTATCCAAACCAGCAAACGCGCCACCACAAATAAAGAGAATATTTGTCGTATCAACTTGCAGGAATTCCTGTTGTGGATGTTTACGCCCCCCTTGAGGAGGCACAGAAGCAACCGTTCCTTCCATAATTTTCAGCAAAGCTTGCTGAACACCTTCACCCGATACATCGCGTGTAATAGAAGGATTATCCGATTTGCGACTAATCTTGTCGACCTCATCAATATAGACAATACCACGCTGGGCACGCTCTACATTATAGTCTGCAGACTGTAACAATTTAAGAATGATGTTTTCAACATCCTCACCAACATAACCAGCTTCAGTTAATGTTGTGGCATCTGCCATGGTGAACGGAACATCAAGAATTCTTGCAAGAGTCTGAGCTAGAAGCGTTTTACCGCAACCAGTTGGACCAACAAGCAGGATATTCGATTTCGCCAATTCAACGTCGTCATTCTTCGCACTATGATGCAAACGCTTATAGTGATTGTGAACAGCTACCGCTAACACTTTTTTAGCATGTTTCTGGCCGATTACATAATCGTTCAGGACTTCGCTAATTTCAAGGGGCGTTGGAACTCCGTCGCTGGATTTCACCAGTGTACTTTTTTGCTCTTCACGAATTATATCCATGCAAAGTTCAACGCATTCATCACAGATAAATACGGTTGGTCCTGCAATAAGCTTCCGCACTTCGTGCTGGCTCTTACCGCAGAATGAACAATACAGGGTATTTTTCGAATCTCCGCCACTCAGTTTGGTCATAGACACTCCAATTCTTCTTTGGACTCTATCTTAGCCACCGGCCCTGCATGGGACAACAACAATATTGCTGTAGTTGTCACCTTGAGGCCAATTGATTAAAAAGAGCATCCAAGAAAGCCATTTTAGATAAACTGGCCTCAATATTTCGTTAACAGCTACATAATAATCGAAATACTTGAGAACAAGCTCGCAATTAAAAAAAACAATTACGCGATTTAGTTTAGGAGTCTTTTTTGGTTTCGATAGAAAGTGAATCAGGACGCTCTTCTACCACCTTGTCAATCAACCCAAATTCCATAGCTTCGTCTGCAGACATGAAATTATCGCGCTCCATGGAGTCTTCGATTGTTTTCAAATCTTGGCCCGTATGCTTGACATATATTTCATTCAAACGATTTTTTGTTCTAAGAATTTCTTTTGCTTGAATTTGAATATCAGTCGCTTGCCCTTGGGCACCACCAGAAGGTTGATGGATCATGACACGCGCATTCGGCAGTGCAAAACGCTGCCCTTTCGCACCGGCCATAAGCAGGAACGATCCCATTGATGCAGCTTGTCCAATACAGACTGTGGCTACTTCTGGGCGGATATATTGCATGGTATCATACATCGCCAGGCCAGAAGTTACGACCCCACCTGGCGAGTTGATATACATGAATATAGGTTTATTTGGATTTTCAGCTTCTAGAAAGAGAAGCTGTGCGGTGATCAGGCTGGACATTCCGTCATGAACCTGCCCGGTCACAAAGATAATTCTCTCTTTCAACAGACGCGAGTAAATATCATACGAACGCTCCCCCCGGGCAGTTTGTTCCACAACCATGGGGACAAGAGTGTTCATATAGGTATCGATCACATCAACCATTGCGCGTTTCCTCAAAAAAATCAGTATTTAATCAGTTTGCATATAGTGACGAAAAACGCCACTACAATTCTTAACTTTATTCTTCAGATTTTTTTGCACTAGCTTTTTTTGGCGCAGCCTTTTTCTTCGCAGGCTTCTTTTCTTCAGAATCTGCTGTCTTTTTAGCAGTCGTCGCCTTTTTCTTGGCGGCAGGTTTCTTTTTGGCTGGCTTTTCTTCAGATTCCGCGTCGGGATCTGCAGTCAACTCTTCAAAAGAAACATTCTTTTCTGTGACAGTTGCCAGTTCAGCAATGAAATCGACAACCTTGTCTTCAAAGATCGGAGCACGAAGAGAATTTTGCATTTCAGGATTTTTCTGGAACATTTCAAAAATTTGTTGCTCCTGTCCTGGGAATGCGCGCGCTTGCGCAATCATAGCTTGTTGAACTTCTTCATTGGAAACTTCAATGTTATTGAGGCGTCCAACTTCAGCCAGCAACAGACCCAAGCGTACACGACGAACAGCAATTGTGTCGTATTCAGCGCGAAGTTCTTCTTCAGACTGGTCTTGATCTTCAATCTTCTGGTTCGTCCGTTCCAATTCCTTGGTGAACTGCTCCCAGATGCTATTGAATTCAGCTTCTTTCATTCCCGGAGGAACTTCAAAATCATGATTTTCTGACAAAGCGTCAAGCATGTTGCGTTTCAAAGTCTGGCGTGAATGCTGGCCATACTCTTCTTCCATACGGCCACGAACGGCGTCTTTGAGATTCTCAAGACCATCCATGCCGAGTTTCTTCGCAAACTCGTCATTAATTTCAACGGCTGCAGCTTCCTGAACTTCGTGAACTGTTACATCGAAAACAGCTTCTTTACCGGCCAACTCGTCTGACTGGTAATTTTCAGGGAAAGTAACAGTAACAGCAACTTCGTCGCCGCCTTTTTTACCGATAAGCTGCTCTTCGAAGCCTGGAATGAATTGACCAGAACCGAGTTCAAGCTGGTGACCTTCTGCGGCACCACCTTCAAACGCAACACCATCAACTTTACCAAGGAAATCCATTAGAAGAGCATCGCCTTCTTTGGCTTTCCGATTCTTAGCAACTTTTGTGAAATTTTTCTGTTGTGAAGCGATTTGCTCGACAGCTTCATCGACTTTTGTCTCATCAATGTCTGTTACAAGTTTCTCAAGCTTCAATTTTGAAAAGTCCATTGCTTCAAAATCAGGCATGATTTCTACTTCAATGGTGAATTCCAGATCTTCGCCTTCATCGAATTTCGTGATTTCGATTTTTGGCTGCTGTGCTGGACGCAGATCATTGTCATTGAGGGCTTTCTGGCTGGTTTCATTAACCGTTTCTTCCAGAATTTCACCCATTACGTTACGAACAAAACGCTTACGTAGAACAGCCATAGGAACTTTACCAGGACGGAATCCTGGAAGTTTAACCTGTTGCCCTACTGTGATTAGTTTTTCAGTAACTTTGGTTTCAATTTCTGCCGCGTCGACTACGACAGTGAAATCCCGTTTCAGCCCTTCAGAGCTCGTTAGTGTAACCTGCATGAAGAATGCCCGTCAATTTCGTTAAAAGATCTAATGTGCACCAGCGACTGATCTTAAGTGATCAGTCGAGAAATTATGGTGCGGGTAGAGGGAATCGAACCCCCACTCCGTAAAGAACTGGTACCTAAAACCAGCGCGTCTACCAATTCCGCCATACCCGCGTATTTGTGTCCCTGTTTCCGACCCTATCTTAAACCGAATGTTTGGGCCGTTTCAACATTGAGCGGCAGTCTATAGCACAACAATTCTCGTTATGCATAGGGGAATTCTGACCTGATTTTAAAGAAAAGTGATTTTTTTTAAATTTTTGGCAGTTTTCAGCCAAATTTTTTATTATATATGGCAAAAAATTAATGTGAATTACCCGCAAAATAAGCCGTTCCTTTGGAAAACAACGAGATATTCATCGGCAAGTTTTGACACTGCATTTAGGCATTTATGTGGAAATCTTTAGAAAATGCGTCCAAAGCCAGAACACGAACCCCTTGAAGGTCTTTAAATCCCCCTGCCAGAAGAGTGCGTTCATAATGAACATGGGGAATGCCTTGTTTGTCATCGGATACATACAGAACACGGGCTTGTTCCTGTGCACTGATTTGCATGCGGCGGTAAAAAATATCACCACATCCAATTTTGTCCTTTTGGAGCCTCTTCTTAAACAACATAGTATATCCAAACACTTAATTTTATCGTCTATGTTAATAGAATATATAGAGAAATTGTAAATAAACCCTTTACAGTTGAATAAATAAGAAAATTCTCATTCCATACGCGGAAAGTAGAAACTAGCCTTCTAACACTATTGAGTATAAATCGGCTAAAATCTGCGGAATCATTGCCTCTATATCTTCTGCAATCAAGCCCGGACCAAAGCGCAAACCGGCTTCACCATGCAGCCAAACACCCGCAGTAACAGCTTCGAAACAAGGCATCGACGTGGTTATCAATCCCGAAATAAGGCCAGCCAGTGAATCACCTGACCCTGCAGTTGCAAGCCAAGGTGCAGCATTTGTATTTATAGATGTTTTACCGTCAGGCTCTGAGACAACGGTACTTGCCCCCTTTAAAACCACCGTAGCCCCTGATTTTGTAGCTGCTTTTTGACAGCGCTCTAATGCGGTTCCCTCCATTTGGAATATACGTGCGAATTCTGCCTCATGAGGAGTCAGGACCACCTGCCCAACTTCCTTCTTGGAAATCAGATCGAAAAGAACGTCAGGATCTTCAGCAAATACGGTTAAGGCATCCGCATCCAAAATAACATTGGCGTTTGACCTTAATGCCTCTACCACCATTTTTCTTGTGCGATCATTCACACCATTTCCTGGGCCAATT
>Ga0209826_1001677_pt1 | contig 15246 bp, 12 predicted proteins | sample GOMGulsemesocosm_5_FD_184637 | JGI IMG/M metagenome (GOLD analysis project Ga0209826, IMG submission 184637) | Methane-oxidizing microbial communities from mesocosms in the Gulf of Mexico - GOM15C Gulf of Mexico (SPAdes) (version 2) | ecosystem: Environmental > Aquatic > Marine > Cold seeps... | reverse complement strand
CAGTGCTGCCTGAAAGAGAGTTTGTCGACTTGCTCTATCCCTGGTTCGAACCCCGCACAGCACCACTGGGCCTGAAACGACTCGCAAAAATGCTTGATGAGCCGATGATTGCGCAACGTTTTAAAGAGCAGGGTTTACACTACATGATCTGGATCGATGGCAGCACGGAAACGACCGACCGAGGCGGCTCGGTCAGTTGTGCCATTGGCCCAGGGGGTGGTGGCTGCTTTGGCTTTACCACCTGGGAAAAAACTGGCACCTACGAAGCCATAATCTGGGATTTACAGAAACTCAGCGAGAGTGGGCGTGTAAAAGTAGAAGCCCGAGGCTCCTCTTATATGATCGCCGTTATTCTACCCATTCCCATCGTCGCCCAGGTGCAGGACCAGGCCTGTGACGGTATCGGCCTGCAACTTCGCACCTTTTTTACTGGTAGTAGAAGCAGTGAAGAATCTTAATTTAATGCCGTCACGACGCGGGAAACATCTATTAAAAAATATACTATTCAGCACACTACTCGCTAGCTCTTTTCAGACCCACGCTGAACAGGCACTGATGATGTCTGACAAAAAGGCGGCAAAAATTGGTCAGGAAATGTATGAGGAAGTCACCGCACAAATCCCCGTACTTAACGATAAAAAAATCACCGCCTACATCAACAAAGTTGGGCAAAACATTGCTCGCCATAGCGATGAGCCCGACGAAAAATACACCTTTACCGTACTCGACAGCCCCGACATTAACGCCTTCGCAACACCGGGGGGCTACGTTTATATTAACCGGGGCCTGTTGAGCTATATGAACTCAGAGAGTCAGCTCGCCGCCGTGCTCGGCCATGAGGTCGCTCACATTACTGCCGAGCATGCATCTCAGCAGCAGCTCGCGCAAACCAGCTCCAACGTCGTCGCTGGCGTATTGGCCATACTTACGGGTAGTGCTGAAGTCGGCAGTGCAACAGCCCAGTGGGGAGCTGCATCCGTAAAGGGCTATGGGCGCGATATGGAGCTGGAAGCAGATGCGCTGGGTAACAAGTTCCTGAACCGTGCAGGCTATGACCCCGATGCCATGATCGCCATTATCAGCCAACTCAAAGCCCATGAGCGTTATACAAAAAAACGCAGTGCCGATGCTGGGAAAAAAGCACAAACCTACCACGGGCTATTTGCCTCCCATCCGCGCAATGACAAAAGACTACGGCAGATGTTAAAAGTCTCTTCCTCCAAAGAGGATAAAACGACTGAACAAATTACAGCGAACGCCGATAGAGGTAATTTCCGCGTCGCCACTAACGGTCTGATTTGGGGCAACAACTCGGCTCAAAAAGAAAAACAGGACAACCGTTTTTACCACGACAAATTACGCTTTCAATTTGATTATCCCAGAGGTTGGGAATTTAAAGACCAGGGGCTTGCCATTAATGGTCACGACGAAAAGCAATCGGCAACCCTGACTGTCAATATAAAAGCCCGCACCCTCGACAGCCCGGCTGACTACCTTAAAAACAAGCTTGGCATTACTTTTATCAAAAAATCTGAAAGCTTGATTATTAATGGACTAAAAGCTCACACCGGCATCATTCCCGCTAAAAACGGTAGCAAAGAACAGCGCATTATTGTGATTTATTACGGGCGAAGAGCCTATGTTTTCCGTGGAGAAGTGAACAAGGGAAGCCTCGACGATATGCCCGACACGTCGGCTAAACAAAGTTACGATCGCGATTTTCTCGGTATTGCCTCCAGCTTTAAACCCCGTTCAATACGTGAGTTGCAAAGCCAGAAACCCCAGGCTATTCATTATGTAAAAGCAAAAACCGGCGCAACCTACGCAAGGCTTGCCAAACACCTCGGGCTCGGGCGCTACGGTGTTGACCACCTACGGCTGATTAATGGCGATTACCCCAGTGGCGAACCGACAGTGGGGCAATGGATCAAAATTATTCGTTAAGGGCCAGATTCAATAACCTGTTTTATTTATCGCTGGAATTAGGAACAGGCTCAGTCCCAAGTACACCACTCTTTTCCAGATCAGCAATTTCCTCTGCAGACATCAACAAATACTCTGTCAGCACTTCGCTATTTTGCTCACCCAAATAGGGCGCAACCAGGGGCAAATGGCCGGGGAATTCAGAAAAGCGCAGCGGCATGCCCGGCACCTGAAATTCACCAATACTGCGGTCTGAAATCGTCCGCACTGTCTCCCGCTGCACTAAGTGGGGATGAGCCATGGCCTCTTCCACTTCCAAAATAGGTGCCACGGGAATACGGGCATCTTCCAGTATTTTTTGTACGTCATCGTCACTGGCTTGTTCAGACATCCACTGTTCAATAATTTTCGCCAGCTCAAAACGGTTTTCAATGCGAATCGCCGGATCATTAAAACGTGGGTCAACCTTTAATTCGGGCATGTCAATCGCCTCGCAGAAACCCGCCCATTGGTGCGTCAGCGCAACAATAAAAAAGTAACGCTCTCGCCCCTTAAACATACCCACAGGCGCGGCAACATTGTGGTGAGTGCCCAAACGACGTGGCAAAGACTTGCCCTTGCTGGCACTGTAGTCCTGCACGTTAACTTCATGGTGGTGGAAGTAGGTATCAAGCAGGGAAATATCGAGATACTGACCCTTGCCCGTGCGCTCACGATGAAACAGAGAATAGCCAATGGCCGTCGCCGCATGTACGCCGGTGGAGGTATCGCCAATGGCTAGCCCAACTAATGAAGGTGGGCCGTCAGCGGGACCTATCATCGCCGATACGCCAGAATAAGCCTGGGCGATATAGTCAAAACCCGGCAAGTGAGCGAGTGGGCCCTCCTGCCCAAAGGTAGAAATTGAACACATAATCATTTTGGGATTGAGCTTTTTCACCTCTTCCCAACTAAAGCCCAAACGTCCGATAACCCCGGCTGAAAAGTTTTCAACCAACACATCAAAGTGGGGGATCATCTGGCGAATAATGTCTTTACCCTTTTCTGATTTCAAATCGATGGCCAGGGATTTTTTACCCCTGTTTTGCTGCACGTAATAACCACTGCGGCCATCATCTGCTTTAAAAGGAAAGTGGCGAGAGTTATCGCCTATAGTTGGCTCTTCGATTTTGACGATCTCAGCACCCATCTCCGCCATTAAGCGAGTCGCGGCAGGACCGGCAAGAAATTGGGTGAAATCGAGAACTTTAATACCTTCAAGAATATGTGACTGGTTCATTTTACTGACCTTTTTATTATTTATTTTATAGTTATAACAGCATAAGACTCTGTTAAACGCAATTGCGGAAGAATGGGTTATGCCCCACCACAAAGACAGTTCCAGAACTGTAAAGCTACAGTTTTATTGGCACCAGGAAAGATACACCGCTGAATAGATTAACGCAGTGCGTAGCAAACGCGATACCCTAGGCCTATCGATATTCGCACTGCGTAAAATCAATTAGCCACTGATACCACGCTTAAACCAGGTTCTCTTCCACCGTGTCACAAAAGCCATCCAACCACCGAGCCGAGCAGCGCTATCAGCTTCAGGTTCAAAATAATCTGAAGCGCAATTTCACAGCCCACCTCGCCCATGGCTTGCTGGGGCAGACGGGCTTTCGCCTTCTCACAGCACCCACCTTCCTGCCCGCTTATGTGCTGCTACTTTCTAATGGCTCCACGGTAGCCGTGGGTATTGCCCTGGCGATGCAGTCCCTGGGTATGGCGATAACCCCCTTATTGGGTGCCAATCTTATTGAACATAGAACGCGCGTTTTGCCGATGGGCTTTCTTATCGGCGGGGGTATGCGGGCGATGGTACTGTGTATAGCGCTCGCGGGGCTACTGCTCTCACCCTCTTCAGCCCTGCTGGCCATTTATCTATTTTTGGCACTACTGGGTCTTTTTCAGGGCATGCAAGGCGTTGTCTTTAATGTGCTGATGAGTAAGGTCATCCCCATTGATCAGCGCGGCTGGCTAACGGGGATGCGGAATTTTCTCGCGGGCATTACCGCCGCTGGTGTCGCCTATCTGGGCGGGCATTATCTGATTGGTGATACACCGGATCCCTTCGGCTATTCGATGACTTTTTTACTCGCCTTTGTACTCACCAGCATCGGCCTGGGGATGTTGCTCTTTGTGCGCGAGCCGGAGCCGCCCACCGTAGCCGCCGATGTCAGCCTCAAAGAACGCCTATCCCACATACCCTCTTTACTGCGCGACGACCCGGCGTTTACCCATTATTTTCTGGCTCGCTCCCTTGCGACTATGGGGCGTATGGCAATGCCTTTTTATATTCTATACGCTGGGCAAACCCTGGGCCTAACCGGTGCCGTACTAGGCACATTAACCGTCGCCTTCACCCTGGCGGGTACGGTTTCAAATCTTGTCTGGGGATTTATTGCCGACCGCCGAGGTTTCCGCCTCGCTTTTCTCGCCTCTATAGCCCTATGGATTGCCTCCACTTTATTACTACTGTTTAGCCAGGGGCTATTATTCAATATTTTAGTGTTTATTGGCATTGGTGCCGCGACACAAGGTTTCCAAAGTACGGCAATTAATTTAACGCTGGAATTTGGCCACCGGGATGATGTTCCCCTGCGCATCGCCATTGCCAATTCAAGTTCAGAAGTCGCTGGCGCAATCGGCCCCTTACTCGGTGGCATACTAGCCGCTTATTTAGGTTATGAGGCCGTATTCATTTGCTCTGTCGCCTTCCTGATTTTTGGCGGCGCAATGGTCAATGCCTATGTGCCAGAACCTCGTTGGGCCAAAACGAAAAGTGGCTAACCCAGAGTTAGTGCGCGGTAAGTCAGAACAATCAAAGATTTAAAGTAATTCAGAGGATTTGGCAATAACGGGATGAATCTCACCTTTGTCCCAATAACCTTGCCTTACCGTTCGAGCTTCAAGCTGTGCTTTTTCCGGCGGATTTTCTTCCAGTATTTGAAACGGCACAATTTCATGGAAGGCTTTGCGGACTTTCTCCGACATAAAGGCAATCAGCCATTTTGCCGAACTATCTGTCTTTATATAGTGATTCAATTGCAGAGACATACCTAAAGTCGCCAGCCGGGATTTTCCCCGGTATTGCGGGTCCACCATAAAGCGCCCCATTTCAACGACCGTGGGTAGATCTATTTCAGCTGGGAAATTGATATTAAAGAACTGCATCACGGGTAGACCCAACTCGGAATAATGCGTTGCTCGACCACAGCCGATAATACGACCCTTCTTTAGTGTTAGTACACTCGCAGAAGAGGGATCAAACTGATCGCTAAAATGCCTATCCGGGTAATCATCAAGATTGACATACCCCTCGCCGTGTAGACATCGAAACGAAAACGGAAGAGAGCATCCATATCTGCTTCTGCGGCAACTCTGAATCGTAGGCCGTGCAGAAAACGGGTGTAACAACGAAAAAGCAATGCGCCCAGGGGCGTTTTTATCCCTTGAATTATATTCATAAAATAATTTCATTTATGCTTCGGCGCTATCTCCAAACACCTTATCAAGATGCTCTTTAGGTAAAGGTGAGCTAAACAGTGATACCACAACAGTAGTCAGTACAGAAACACCCTCACCTACGGTTGCACAGGCAAAAGGGTTATTCGCCTGACTATTCATCCAGAATAGGCCCTGCTGAAGTACATTGCCGCCAGCATCACCGACAGGCAACCAGGAATTACGCAAGACCGTAAAGGAAATAGCCCCGATTACAAAGCCCCAGATTGCGCCCTGCTTAGTCACACCGCGCCAAAATACACCAAGAATTAAAGGCCCCGCAAGTGCAGCCATCATTCCGCCCAGGCCCGCCCAAACCATTAGGGCAATATTCTGCCCAATAGAATGCCAGGCGAGCACACCCGCACCGAGTAATACAACAACGATGCCCCAACGGCTTATTTTCAGCACGTGATGGTCAACCTCTTCTTCACTGGCTTCAGGGTGCAGTATTTTTGACAGTGAGCGTCGATAAATATCATTGGCAAACACTTGAGAGGTGGAAATCACCAAACCATCAGCTGTCGACATAATCGCCGATAAGATGGCGACACCCAACAATGCTGCCAACCATTGGGGAAACAGAGCAATAAACAGGGCCGGGATGGCCTGATTGGGGCCGCCCGGACTGGTCAGTAGTTCGTCGCCCAATACCGCCCGCGCCAGGACACCACCAAAAATCATTGATGCCAGCACCACGCCAAAAACCAGGCACAGTAGCAGGAAGCGTGTGCGCCCTACCCCTTCTTTCAAAGCCCAGACTTTATTGCCGATGTGGGGCAGCATGCCCAGAGAAAGGTGGGCAAGAAAGATGGCAACAAAGTCCCAGGTAGAGTCGAGAATTCCCGAACCTTCGTAATAAACACCCACCATTTTTGGATCTAAATTTTGCAAGCGTGACAGCACTTCATCCAGGCCACCATCCACACCGAAACCGTTAACAAACATCACTACAATGGCAATGGCCACGCCCAGCATCATCGCGCCCTGCACACCATCGGTGAGAATATCGGCGTGGGCACCACCCAATACAACGTAAACCAGTAACACTAAAATGGTTACCGTCAAGGCCCAAAAAGCATCGAGCCCAAGCATTTGCTCGAACATCACCAGACCCGCTAATAACTGGGCGGCAAGGTAGAACAACAGGACAATGGAAAATACGGCGACGATGATACGCAGAACATCGGACTGATAACGATCGCCAATAAACTCAGGAATAGAACGATTGCCAAAGGCATTACCCGCTTTTTGCACCTGCCTGAAACACAACCAGACACCCAGATAAACGGCAAAAGGATAAACCAGTGCGTAGCCGAGGGCTGGCAGGCCAAACTTATAACCCAGGCCGGGAATACCCAGAAAGGTCGCCCCGGATGCGGTAGTCGCCGTCATCGCAAAGGCCAGAAACCACATGCCGTAGCCGCCACGTGCCGTGGAGAAATCATCACTGTTTTGCACCTGACGCATGCCGAGATAGCCAAAGCCAACCATCGCGCCGACATAAAGAAACAAAAACACCCAGGCCCATACTTGCAATGAGTCCATCAAAAACCCCAACTCTTAAAGATTAATATTTACCAACCCAGTACAAACGACGAAACCTAAAGCATCACCCTTTAGATCTCGACCGTTTTAGACTGGGTTTGCGCTTACTGTTTCTTATTTAATAAATGGCAATCGGATCAATCATTGCCTGCACGGCACCACGCACCCGAGGCACGCCCAGTACAAAGAAAAACTCGAGAGCATTATCGCGCACTAATACACCCGTATTCATCGTTTCGAGTAAATAAATACCGTTGTGTAATAGCAAGGTAATGTGGCCCGCGAAGATATTGCCTTCCACCTCCGGCGGTATGGGGTCGACACCCCATGTATCAGCACCTACCGCAACGACATTTTTCTCCGCCAGGTATTTGGCAGTGGCCTCTGAAATACCAGGCTCTGTGCTACCCCAGGTACTCGGGTCTTTTGCCATCATCGCATCGGTCCAACCAGTGTGAAAAAGCACAACGTCGCCTTCACGAATGGGCGTACCCTGCTTTTTTGCAACAGCTTCCACATCTTTTACCTTAATCAATGCCCCGGCTTTCATATATTCAACACCGTGGTAAGCGGCCATATCGAGCACGATGCCACGTGCAACAATAGGCGGTACTTTTTCGATACCCATTTTTGTCACGCCAGTGGTAGTGACAAAATCAGGTCCTTTCAGGCAATTGTAAAAAACCTGATGCTGACCGACATGACCCAGACCATCGAGCTGAGAGCCAATGCCAAACCAGCCCTGAAACACGTCATCGTTGTAGTTGAAGCCGTTGGGGAAGGCTTCGCGGCCCCACTCCTGACCCGGCTGCACAATTTGTAAATTGAGTGAGCGTGGCCCAAAGGCAGGGGTGTCTTTGTCGATAATAATACCCAGGTGTTGGGTCTTACCTTTTTTGATTAACTGTGAGGCCAGCAAAACACTTTTTGGTGTTACCAGGTTGGCTGATCCAATTTCATCATCAGCACCCCACTTAACAGGCTTACATTCCTCAGCATAAAGCTGGGCACCCAGCACACCCACGCTTAGAAATACCGCTATTGCGACCTTGCCGAAACACTGCAGTTTACTTTTCATACTGATCACCTTATTTATTATTCAGCTTATTTTAAAGTGTTATTCGTTTTTTAGACGCCATTGAATGAGTGACTGGAGAAAATAAGCCCCGCAAATACGGGGCTTATAGTTAATCAAATATCAGATCATTTGCCTCTGTTCAGGCAGCATTATTGAGGGCATCGATATCAGGTAGTTCTTTCAACCGGGGCAATACTTCTTTACTGAAGAGTTTAAAGCTATCCTCGGCCATATCAAAAGGCATATCAGCATAACTGAACACACCGTTAAAACCGTTGTTACCAATCTTACTTTGAATATCAACAATTTTTTGATAGCACTGCTCGGGTGTTCCCCACACCTGCAAGCTCATAAACATTTCGGCAATGGCATCGCGACCGACATCATTAATCACATCTGACATATCGCCGTAGTATTCATAGCCTTTACGTTTTTTGAAGTAATCCTGATTCATTTCGTAATGGTCGATCACGCTTTGCCAGTAGCCGGTCATGTATTTATAGGCGGCTTCTTTTGCAACGTTTTCGTCTTCGTGGCAATAGGTCCAGCACGCTGCCAGCGGTGCCGGTGGGTTTGTGCCATGCACTTTATTAAACAACTCACTGTAACGCGCTATATCAACGGCGACTTCATCCCAGGGTTTGTGGGGAATCAGCAGTAAGCCCAAACCCAGCTCGGCCATACCGAGAATGGAATCGGGAGACATGGAAGCCGCATAGCTTCGACCTTTAAAGCTTTTAATGGGTGCCGGGCGGATGGGTGCTTTGGGCTGTTTAACCAGCTCGCCATCAAGCTCGCAGTAACCCTTCTCAAGACCCTCAAGTACCATTTTTGCCGATTCCATAAAGGTCTCGCGGGCATCGCTTTGGTTAAGCCCGAAGGTATCAAACTCAACCCGCGCCAGGCCACGACCAAAACCGATAATCGAACGACCATTCGACAGGTTATCGAGCATAGAAAACTGCTCGGCGACCCGCACCGGATCATGCCAGGGCAGGATGACGGCCATTGAGCCGAGCTCAACCTTCTCAGTTTTACCGGCGATAAACGACAACCACTGGATAACATCGGGGCACATGGTGTAGCCAGTAAAGTGATGCTCTACTCCCCAAATAGAGTCGTAACCCAAAGCCTCTGCCTGAGAGGCGATACGTACTTCATGCTGGTACACATCGTGGTCATTCAGGTTATTCCAGGGGTTTTGAAAAATACAGGACAGTCCTACTTTCATGTTTTTATCTCCTCGCTCAGAGTTAGTATTGTTATTTGTTCGAGTACTTTCCTTCAGGGCTCTAATTTTAAGCTTTAAATTTCACACATATCGCTCAATACAAAACCTTCAGGTAATATCGACCCGAGGGTATAGCCTTGCTACCCTCAAGTAAAGTCGAGCGGCAAATGGTGCCAGCTATAGAGTGCGAAATAATAAGAATGTACTACGAGTGAAAAGCAATCCATCAAGAGTCCGCCCCAAAGATTAGAGACAAGTAAGCTTGTGGTAAGAGGTGCGTAAAGAGAGGGGGTAGCTCGGAAAAGGTGTAACGTCGTTCTGAATTACATATCCGGTACAAAACAAACGACGCAATTACGTCCCTGTTTTTTTGCCATATAAAGCGCTTTGTCACTCTGGTCTAACAGCGCGTCATAACTTTCGATACCGTCATCGTATTCACTTAATCCCAAACTGGCCGTTACCGGTATGACATGCTCGCCGAAGTGTACGGGAGTTTTTTCTATCACCTCCCTGACGCGATTAGCAAAAATCAAACCGCCAGTGGTATCGGTCTCCGGCAGAATAATGGCGAACTCTTCACCGCCATAACGAGCCAGAAAATCTGTAGTTCTAGTAATATCATTTATTCTTTGTGTTACCTCAATCAAGACCTGATCCCCCGCCTGATGGCCGTAGGTATCATTTACCTTCTTAAAAAAATCAAGATCGAGAAACAACACTGACAACTTGCCACCGTAACGCGCTACACGTTTAAACTCCTTATTGAGTTCAGCTTCCATAAAACGTCGATTGTAGACGCCCGTTAGTGGGTCCCGATGACTAAGCTCTTCAAGGTCGGCATGGGCTTGTTGCACTTCTCGATGGGAGATTGCCGTATCGGTAACATCAAATAAGGTGATACATACCAGGCTTTCCCCGTCGGAACCCTCGAAGGGTATAAAGGTGCAATTCTGGTACATATGCGTCACACCGCCAGTAATCGGGCGATGGTGTTTGAAGTGGAAAAGATAGGGCCGCTGCTGCCAGGAGGTAAAGGCAAAATTATTCAGTAGCTGAACGCTTCTGACCTTTTTTTCAAGCCACTTACCCGGCAGGTCAGGGAAAGATTCGAGCAGGTTCTTTCCAACTATAGTCTCTGCGGCCACCTTGCTATTGGCCTCCATAAAGCGATTCCACAGCACCACTTCAAGGTTTTCGGTGACCACCAAAATGCCCACATCCACACGGTCAATAATAAAACCAAGGCTGTTATCACCGAGAGCAGCCGTCATTTAGTAGCTTTCCATAAAGCTAAGCAAACCACTGCGTAACTGATCAATCGATGCCTCTGACATTAACATCACCAAATGACAGGAAAAATTACTTTCTTCTAAATGGAAATTCACTTCGATAAGCAGGCATTGATCCCACTCCCGATCTCGACTGTAAAGAAGCTCTTCAATAGGCTTATCAATCCCCGCCAGGGTCGGAGCGGCAAAATCTAACTGCTTGCCAATTTGCTTGGCAACGCCCATCAAACAGGCGCCAATCAAAATATTAGTAATATCAAGTAACAGCTCTTCCTGAGCCATACCCTCGCTTTCGTCATAGCCCATCAAGCCTGACAATTGTTGACAGCCATTGGCCCCGTAGATAGCAAAGGCTTCACCTTCCAGCTGATTATAAAAGGCCTGACGCACTCCGGCCCAACTGTCATCGCTACCTTCAACCAGCTCGCCTACTTTCGACACAAAGTCGTCATCATTGACCCAGCTCACCCGAGGAACGGATAAGTTAACAAAGATATCTAGCAGCTTGGCCAGGGATGCTCCCGCCTGACCCATACCGATATTGATAACTTCCTGGAGGATTTCATTCTCTTCTTCATTTAAGGGTTCAACCTTCACTGTAAACCCCACATTCAGCCAGAGTCGCTGCCAAAGATTCTTTATTAAAGGGTTTCTGTAGGAAGGCCAGAGCACCGAGCGAAATGACTCTCAACTTGGCTTTGGGCTGGATATCCGCAGACACCACCACCACCTTTGCCTCAATACCCTCATCACGAATACCTTCCAGCACGCCAAAACCATCGAGTACCGGCATGGTGAGGTCGAGCAGTACTACCTCACCCAAACCTTTTCTCAAGGCTTCAAGGGCTTCTTCGCCATTGGTGGCCTGGGTAATATCCACATCCCAGGCTTCAGGCAAGGATTTCAACATCGCCTTACGGGAAAAACCGGAGTCATCAACAATTAGTAAAGCGATACTCATTAACCTTATTACCTTTGTTTCTCTAGCTGTTTCTTATTTTGGTAGCCAAGCAAAAGCCACAATTGGTAGGGAAGCATAGTGCCCCCCCAAAACTCGTCGCGGACTCAAGTCACAAACCGACTTCTTTTTATAGTCTTATTACTATTCTTGCCAAGCAAGTATAAGCCCATTAAAAATCAGGCAATAAAAAACGGCGACCTAAGCCGCCGTTTTTCAATTGAGAGTCAGTGCTAGTTAAGCCACTTTATGATTCTCTGTATCCCACTTCTGTACAACAGGAACAACTTCTTCAGCAAAGAGGGTCATGCTCTTCTTGGCGTAGTCATAAGGCATGCCGGCAAAGCTAAAGGAGGCGTTCATATTCATAGCACCGATATGATCCTGAATGCCCTGGATTTTCTCCAGGCACTGCTCAGGTGTGCCCCAAATTTGCAGATCAGCAAAGCCTTTACCCATCGCATCATCACCAGCAGCACGTGCCGATTTTGCCGCTTCATGGTAGAAGTCATAAGCACCACCACCTTTCGAAGCAAAATGCTCTCCGGTAATTTCATAATGAGCCATGGCTGAAATCCAGTAGTCAGACATGTACTTATAGGCCATTTCTTCTGCTTTCTTTGGATCCTTATCGCAGATCACAAACAAGTTTGCACTGGTGGGTGGCGCTTTGCAGCCCTGCTCGCGTTGGTAGTGCTCACGCCAGATATCAATTTCCTTGGCACGACTTTCCCAGGGACCAATGGCAAAGGTCATGATGGCACCACCAAGCTTGGCCGCATGAGGTGCAGTATCGGGTGACATGGAAACGATCAGGGTGCGATCTTTAAATGACTTGAAAGGACGCGGACGAATTTCACGACGCGGCTGTTTAAAGTAAGGACCATCACCTTCCATAAAGCCGGTATCAAGTGCTTCGATAATCAGCGCTGCTGATTCGTTCATGCGATCACGTGACTCGGCCATATCGATGCCAAATCCATCATATTCGATTTGCGCCAAACCACGACCCAGACCCATCATTGCACGGCCTTTAGAGATGTTATCTAGCATCGACATGCTCGTCGCCAAACGGATGGGATCTTTATGCCAGGGCAAGATCAGCGCGGCAGTACCCAGACTAATACGCGAAGTCTGACCGGCCATAAAGGCCAAAAACTGGGGAATATCAGGGCTGACAGTGTAATCAGTAAAATGGTGCTCTACCGCCCAGATGGAATCCAGACCGAGGGGCTCAGTCAGTAACGCAATCTCTAACTCATTCTGATACATATCGTAATCAGTCTGAGGCAGGTTAGGATGGTTTTGGAACAACATTAAATGTCCGACTTTCATAAAGTATTCTCCATGCAGTTATAAAATGTGGTGATAATTTTTGAACGTGCATTCTGCCAGTGTCACTGCGAAAACGAACCTTCAATATTCGCCCCCCTTGATCCAAAACAATAAAAAGGCCGACAAGAGAAATTGCCGGCCTTATGTACTGATTAGGTAAGCTTAGGTAGCGTTCGTCTGCGCCGGGTTATTCCTCAGCGCAGCTAAGCCATCCCCCCGCTAAACTAAGCCCGCTAAAAAGACAGCATTAACGCTTCCCACTCGCTTGCCAGCGTCTCACGGAAGTCCGGATGAGCAATAGCAATTAGCGCCTCAGCACGCTTATCGACGGAAAGATTCGACAAACGTGCAGCCCCGTATTCGGTCACCACATAGTCCACGTCATTGCGAATGGCCGTCACCGGCGCTGTTTTCAACAGAGGCGCAATCTTCGAAATACTGCCGCCCTTAGCCGTCGATTGCAGAGCAATAATACTGCGCCCACCACGGGACGAACGCGCGCCGCGTAAAAAGTCGACCAGGCCACCACCGCCGCCAATTTGCTTGCCCCTAATGGTTTCACTATTGATTTGCCCAAAGAGGTCAATTTCAAGCGTGGTGTTAATCGCCACCAGATTATCGATCTGCGACAACACACCGGCATTGTGGGTGTAGGAAACAGGGCGCATCGACAGCCCAGAATAATTACCACACCACTGATAAAACTCACGGCTACCGGCAACAATACCCGTGGTCATTTTGCCTTTATCAATACTTTTCTTACTGCCGTTAACCACCCCTGCCTCTACCAATGGCACAAAAGCCTCGGTCAACAAACCGGTATGTACGCCGAGGTCTTTTTTATCACCGAGGGTTTGCAGAATAGAGACCGGTAATGCGCCGATGCCCAGCTGCAGGCAGTCGCCGTCGTCAACCAGTCCTGCAATATGTTTCGCAATTACCAGGTCGAGATCACCACCCGCTGCCACGCCATATTCGCGCAGAGGGTTGTCTTCTGCCACGGTGTAATCGATGTCGGTCAACGGTATCTGCAGGGCATCACTGATAAACGGCATATTAGGATTAATCTCAGCAATCACCACATCCGCTTTGCTAAGTAATTCCTGGGAATAATCAGCGTGCAAACTAGCACTACAAACACCCTGCTCATTCGGCTCAGACACCTTAATCAGGACAATGTTGATATTGTAATCTTCTTCCATCGCACGGTAGCGCGCCGAGTGATAGGCCGGCACATATTCCAGCCGACCCTGCTCATGGAAGGGCCGATAGGCTCCGAGGAAAAAGCCCGTGTTTAAAATAGCCTGACTCGACAAGCGGTCAAGCTCGGTAGCCGTCATACCCGGTACGGAGCAATCGATAATACGAAACTTGCTACTGAGTGCAGCCTCTGCCACCACAGCCAATACCGCGTCGGGCTGACCACAGCCACCGCTGATAAAGACTGTCGCCCCATCCACAAAATGCTGATGTATTGATTCAACGCTTAACGCAGCCGGTTGCTTTGTCGATACCATTACCTTTCACCCTCTTTTATCTGAATAAGCTATGCGCTTATGATTTGAACCTAAGGGACAGCAATTTATCACAGCGCAACTACAGCAAGCTAGATTAAGACCACCGGACTTTTACCCCTCCCCTATAATAGGCCCCCTGCAAAAAGCCCCACTAAAGAGCGACCCGCACAATTATGATGCTTTTTACACGAAGCCCTAAGTAGCGTTAAAGCTGTATACGCCCGGTTTATTGAGGGGAATCCATCGTTTTATAAAGCTGGCACACGATTTGTATTACCAATATTGGCGCTCATCAGCGCCTTGAAATTAATGGTCGGAGATTTAGATGTTAAATCGAGTAAAAAATATTACCCCTGTAGCCCTCGGTGTCGCCATTCTAGGCTTAAGCACCCCACTGTTCGTCAATGCCGCACCAATAGCTGATGGTATTAACCAGGCCGTTAGTGAAGGTGATATTGCTTTAAACCTGCGCTACCGCTACGAATACGTTGACCAAGATGGCAAACCCGAAGACGCCGACGCCTCGACCTTAAAATCAAGACTCACACTGAAGTCTGGCACGGTCGGTGGTTTTATGGGCCTGGTTGAAGTTGATAATGTCAGCTATATCGGCAGCGATCGCTTTAACAATACCGAAAATGGTAAAACCGACTACCCCGTCGTTGCCGACCCCGACTACACCGAAATCAATCAACTCTTTTTCAGCTACGCCTATGACGACAAGAACAAAACCACCATTGGCCGCCAACGCATTAACCACAGCGGACAGCGTTTTATTGGCGGCGTCGCCTGGCGTCAAAACGAACAAACCTTTGATG
>Ga0209826_1001675_pt1 | contig 15270 bp, 15 predicted proteins | sample GOMGulsemesocosm_5_FD_184637 | JGI IMG/M metagenome (GOLD analysis project Ga0209826, IMG submission 184637) | Methane-oxidizing microbial communities from mesocosms in the Gulf of Mexico - GOM15C Gulf of Mexico (SPAdes) (version 2) | ecosystem: Environmental > Aquatic > Marine > Cold seeps... | reverse complement strand
AAGAATAACAATGCATCAGCATTATAATAAATAACCATAATAATAACTAACCATTTACAATAGGATGGAATAAAACAATGCAAATTACATTTAATGAAGAAGAGCTAATGATTCAGGATACCGCCAAGCAATTTGCTAATGCTGAATTGAAACCTAATGCCTCATTGGTTGAACAAGAAAGTGGTAAAGAACTTTTTTTAGCCAATATAAAAAAACTCAGTGAATTGGGCTTTATGGGGATTAATATTGATAGTCAATACGGCGGTATTGAAGCAGGTAGTGTTGCCTTCTCACTTGCCATTACTGAAATAGCAAGAGGCTGTGCTTCTACTGCAGTAACTACGTCAGTAACCAATATGGTTGCGGAAGTTATTCAAGCGGTTGGTAATGAAGAACAGAAAAATAATTATTTACCTAAAATTTGTAGTGGCGAATATTATGCGGGTGGTTTTTGTTTAACTGAGTCAAATGCGGGCTCAGATCCATCAGCTATGAAAACTAGAGCAGTAAAAGAAGGTAATGATTATATTCTTACCGGCAGTAAAATATTTATCACCTCGGCTGAATATGCGGGTGTTTTTGTAGTGTGGGCGGTAACTGACTCAGATGCGCCACGTGGTAAAGGCATTAGTTGTTTTTTAGTTGATGCAAAAACAGCTGGAATTACAATTGCTAAAGCGGAAGAAAAAATGGGCCAAAAAGCATCAGCAACTAATGAAGTGGTTTTTGATAATTGCCGTGTTCCTGCCTCTGCTTTATTAGGTATAGAAAATCAGGGTTTTAAAATAGCGGTAACAGAATTAGCTGGCGGTCGTATAGGTATCGGTTCACTGGCTTTAGGTTTAGGGCTTGAAGCACTTGATTATGCCAAAGAATATATTAAAGAGCGTAAGCAGTTTGGTAAACCTTTAGCAAGTTTTCAAGGTTTACAGTGGATGCTGGCAGATAGATATACTGAACTAGAAGCCGCTCGCTTATTAATTATGCAAGCTGCGTATAATAAAGATAATGGGCTGCCTTTCTCTACGGCTGCGTCAATGGGTAAAGTCTATGCTTCAGAAAAAGCAAATGATGCTTGTTATACCGCGTTACAATTATTAGGTGGAGCAGGGTATATTAAAGAATATCCATTAGAGCGTTTAGCTCGTGATGTTAGAATTACCACTATTTATGAAGGAACTAGTGAGATTCAACGAGTAATCATCGCCCGAGATATACTAGCTGGTTAGTATTAATCCATAACTATATGAGTATATAACCACTCAGTATTAAACCTACTTTAATACTGAGTATTTCTTGAGTTAATACTAATTCAAACCAACAGTAACTTTTTTATCTCCTTGTTGTAAAAGTTATACCTTCCTATAAATCCGATATTTATCAATAAATTAAAAGTCTAGGTTACCTGTACATCAAACAGGTTAAAAAATAATTTCAAAAAAGCTTGATGCTGTACGAACTTACAGTATACTTGTTCCATTAAGTCGTAAGACTAAAACGAAAAATAAAATATCAATGAAATGATTAATATCAATAATCCAACTTCGTGGAGCAACGTATGAAAGACGATAAAGAGAAAGCATTAGCAGCAGCATTAAGTCAAATAGAACGTCAGTTTGGTAAAGGTTCAATTATGAAGCTTGGTGATAATACCACCATGGATATAGAAACTGTCTCTACAGGTTCATTAAGTTTGGATATTGCCTTAGGCGCTGGTGGTTTACCAATGGGCCGTGTCGTTGAAGTTTACGGTCCAGAGTCAAGTGGTAAAACAACCTTAACATTAGAGGTTATAGCATCAGCACAGCGCGAAGGAAAAGTTTGTGCCTTTATTGATGCCGAACATGCACTTGACCCTATTTATGCAGAAAAACTGGGTGTTAACATTAATGAATTGTTAATATCTCAACCTGATACGGGTGAGCAAGCATTAGAAATAGTTGATATGTTAACGCGTTCTGGGGCTATTGATGTAATCGTTGTTGATTCAGTTGCTGCACTTACGCCTAAAGCTGAAATTGAAGGTGACATGGGTGATTCGCACATGGGTCTTCAAGCACGTATGTTATCGCAAGCAATGCGTAAATTAACGGGTAACTTGAAAAAATCGAATACCATGTTAATTTTCATTAACCAAATTCGTATGAAAATTGGCGTTATGTTTGGTAATCCTGAAACAACTACTGGTGGTAATGCGCTTAAATTTTACGCATCGGTTAGGCTGGATATCAGACGTATAGGCGCAGTTAAAAATGGTGATGAAATTGTTGGTAATGAAACCCGTGTAAAAGTGGTTAAAAACAAAATTGCCCCACCATTTAAACAAGCTGAATTCCAAATTCTTTATGGTCACGGTATTAATAATCTAGGTGAATTAATTGATTTAGGCGTTAAAAATGGCTTTGTCGAAAAAGCTGGTGCTTGGTATAGCTGTAACGGCGAGCGCATTGGTCAAGGTAAAGCCAATGCTGCTAAGTATTTAGCTGAGCATCCTGATATGGCAAAAGATGTAGATGCTAAATTGCGTGATATGTTTTTATCTAAAAATGATCCTGCTGAAGCAAAGGAAGAAGCAAAGGAAGAAGCAGAAACTTCAGAAACTTCTGAAACTTCCAAATAAGTTATATAAGACTTTGCTCATAAAAATATTAGAAGCCTTTGTTTAGTGACGAAGGCTTTTTGCATGTATGATACTATTCACTCAGTGTTAAACTTATGGAAAATATATTGTTTAGTGATTCACATTGAACGGATCAATAAATATCCTGCATTAAAACTAAAGCCCTCGTAAACGAATAATTTTATAGGCTCGTTATATATCTAGAAACGTATGTGGCCATATCGAACCATATACATCTACATCAAATAACTTAGCATTATTTTCTCCAGCGGTTCTTGAGCACTGGCTCTATATTGATTACAATAATACACTTTTTATTTACTTCAGGCCTCGACCATGAGCGATACTAAATCACTACCAAATTTACCTGACCGTCTTTCAGGTAACCCTCGTAGCCCACACCATGTGGAAGCAATTTTTGAACACAACATTGGTATTCGCCTTAATGGCAAAGATCGTACTGATGTTGAGGAATATTGCATCAGTGAAGGCTGGGTGAAGGTAGCCTCTCCTAAAGCATTAGACCGTAGAGGGCAACCGCTTATGATGAAACTAAAAGGAACTGTTGAAGCTTTTTATAATTAAGTCACTTTAAGCAATAATAAATAACTCCTTAACGCCCTATTTTCTTTGTAGTACTTTAATATCCATTCCTGATTTACATAAATATATGGCAAAAAAACACCATGACATATGATGTAATGTATATTTTAGCGTTTACCAGTGAAAAAATACTTAATTGTGCGAGGATTTTAGTTATAATAGGTATTGTCTTCTGGGGTGTTTGTATTTGACTACGTCCCTGAGCCGATAAGTTTTACTTTAGGAAGTTGAAAATTAGCTATTGTGCAAGCCCGGCTTGTATCGGGAAGCCTACGGTTGGTTATGATACCTCCGCCTTGAACACATGGTGTTCAGGACTAAAGTTAACTACGGCACTCTGGAAGTCATTCCTTTCTTTTTATTCTTTGCAATAATCATTAATCTTTCTGCCCGATTATAGTTACACCTTCGATAAGTGTTAGCATTGTACGACTTTTGCAACCTGTTCCAAACCAAAGTCATGTATTGAGTGATTTAATATAGGGCCAATGAACTACATGAATAATGAATCATGCTAAAATAAAAAAAGCATAATACTCACTGTCGTAAAAAAGTGAATGTTATGCTTTTAGATATACGTTTATTGTTGTTTTACATGTTAGGGTAGTTAGGGCCGCCAGTTCCTTCAGGTGTAACCCAAGTGATATTCTGACTTGGATCTTTAATATCACAAGTTTTACAATGAATACAGTTTTGTGCATTGATTACAAACTTGTCACCATCTTCTGTTTTCTCTACTTCATAAACCCCCGCTGGACAATAACGCTGCGCAGGTTCATCAAATTTAACTAAATTTACATCAATTGGAACACTGCTATCTGATAATTTTAAATGGCAAGGTTGTTCTTCTTCATGATTCGTATTTGATAAAAACACTGAAGTTAACTTGTCAAAACTTAACTTGTTGTCAGGCTTGGAGTAATTAATTACTGGTGCGTCACTTGCTAGTTTTAATTGACTGTAATCAGGTTTTTCATCTTTAAAGTTAAAGGGTAATTTACCACCAAAAAAGTTTTGATCTATGGTGTTGTAAGCACCACCGAAGAAAGTACCTAATTTATGCATTGAAGGTGAAAAGTTGCGAGTGTTATATAAATCATCATACAACCACGATGATTTGAATTTCTCAGCATAGGCAGTTAAATCTTTTCCTCCTTCGTCTCCACCTTTTAACGCTTCAATGATTGTCTCTGCAGCTAAAAGCCCAGACTTCATGGCAGTATGATTGCCTTTTATTTTTGCTGAGTTCATGGTACCAGCGTCACAGCCAACTAGAATACCACCTGGCATTGTTTGTTTAACGAGTGAGTTGTAGCCACCTTTTGCTAGTGCTCTAGCACCATAAGAAACGCGTTTTCCGCCAGTTAAATACTGACTGATTTTTGGATGATGCTTGTAACGTTGAAACTCTTCGAACGGGCTTAAATGTGGGTTTGAATAACCTAAATCAACAATTAAACCAACAAAAACTTGATTGTTTTCTGCGTGATATATATAACCACCACCACCTGTGTCATCTTTTAAAGGCCAACCAGCAGTGTGAACAACTAAACCTTCTTGATGTTTTTCTGGTTCAATATCCCATATTTCTTTAAAACCTAGTCCATAGTGCTGAGGTGAAGCATTAGCATCTAAAGAGAATTTAGAAATCAATTCTTTGCCTAAATGTCCACGACAACCTTCAGCAAAAACAGTGTATTTAGCGCGAAGCTCCATACCTGGCATAAAAGAATCTTTCTCATTCCCTTCAGTATCTAAGCCCATGTCTCCAGTGATAATACCACCAACACTGCCATCTTCATTATAAATGACACTTTGCGCTGGAAAACCTGGGAATATTTCAACGCCTAACTGCTCCGCTTGTTCTGCTAACCAGCGGCACATATTACCCATGCTTGCAATGTAGTTACCTTCATTGTGCATTGTTTTAGGGACAAAAAACTCAGGTAATTTAATAGCTTTTTCTGCGCTGTTAAAATAAAAAATATCATCACCTATTACTGGTGTATTTAGTGGCGCGCCTTTTTCTTTCCAATCAGGAAATAACTCATTTAAAGCTCTTGGCTCAAATACAGCGCCAGAAAGAATATGAGCGCCTACTTCAGAGCCCTTTTCCACAACACAGACCATTATTTCTTGTTCTTGCTGTTGTGCTAATTGCATTAAATGACAAGCAGTTGAAAGCCCAGCAGGACCAGCGCCAACAATTACTACGTCAAACTCCATCGATTCACGTTCCATGGTATCTCCCAATATTAATTTATAGAAAACTAAAATAGCCGTTTGATTATACCTTAATTCAACTACATGACGGTAAACAAGGCGATAATTACTAAAATAGTTACTTTATTATAGCAATGTAAGCAGTTAATACCATGCCCGTTGTTAAGTTTTACTAATATTTCGTTGACGTTTGTTCAAACCAAAGGTAACATTTTAGGTAATATATTAAATTTTATAAATATAACTAGAGGTATAGGAAAAAATGAAGATATTAGTTCCGATCAAACGCGTTATTGACTATAACGTCAAAGTTCGTGTAAAGCCTGATAATTCGAATGTAGATCTTGCGAATGTTAAAATGGCATTAAATCCATTTTGTGAAATAGCAGTTGAAGAAGCTGTTCGTCTTAAAGAAGCTGGCACAGCTACAGAGGTTATTGTTGTTTCTATAGGCAACAAATCTTGTCAAGAACAGTTACGTACAGCTTTAGCTTTAGGTGCTGACCGTGCTATTCAAATTGAAACTGATGAAGCCTTAGACTCGTTAAATATTGCTAAACTTTTACAGAAAATAGTTGAAGAAGAGCAGCCACAACTTGTTATCTTGGGTAAACAAGCTATCGATAGTGATAATAATCAAACGGGTCAAATGTTAGGTGCCTTAACAGGTATGCCACAAGGTACATTTGCTTCAGAAGTAAAAATAGATGGCGATAAAGTTAATGTTACTCGTGAAGTTGACAGCGGTTTACAAACTATAACGCTTAATTTACCAGCTATTATTACGGGTGATTTACGTTTGAATGAACCACGTTATGCTTCTTTACCTAATATAATGAAAGCAAAGCGTAAACCGCTTGATGTTAAAGCTGCTGCAGACTTTGGTATTGATTTAGCTCCTCGTACTAAGCTTATTAAAGTTACCCCTCCTGCTGAACGACAAGCCGGTATAGTGGTAGAAACAATTGATGAATTAGTAGATAAATTAAAAAATGAAGCCAAGGTGATCTCATGAGTATTTTAGTATTTGCCGAACACGATAACAGCACGTTAAAAGCTGATACCCTTAAAGCAGTTGCTGCAGCTCAAGAAATTGGTGGCGATATTACTTTATTAGTTGCCGGTCATGATTGTCAAAGTGTTGTAGATTCTGCTGTAAAAGTAAATGGTGTTAGCAAAGTATTAGTTGCCGATAATGCAGCTTACGAACATCAACTCGCTGAAAATATTAGTTTATTGGTAGTTGAGCTTGCAGGTGATTATGAGCATATTATTGCGACAGCGCTATCAACAGGTAAAAACTTCATGCCTCGCGTTGCTGCATTATTAGATGTAACTCAAATTTCTGATGTTATCGCGATAGAAAGTAGTGATACTTTTGTTCGTCCTATTTATGCAGGTAACGCCATTGCTACCGTGCAAAGTTTAGATAGTAAAAAAGTTATCACAATACGTTCTACAGGTTTTGATGCAGTTGCCACTGACGGTAGTGCAGAAGTAGTTACTTTAGATAGTGTTACTGATGCTGGTATCTCAAGCCACGTTAGTGATGAATTAACCGTTTCAGAACGTCCTGATCTAGGTGCTGCTGGTGTGGTTATTTCTGGTGGCCGTGGTATGCAAAATGGCGATAACTTTAAGTTGCTTGATGGTATAGCTGACAAACTTGGCGCTGCTATTGGTGCATCACGTGCAGCAGTTGATGCTGGCTTTGTTCCAAATGATATGCAAGTAGGCCAAACAGGTAAAATTGTTGCGCCTGATCTATATATTGCTGTTGGTATTAGTGGTGCAATTCAGCATCTTGCTGGTATGAAAGACTCAAAAATTATTGTTGCTATAAACAAAGATCCTGAAGCGCCTATTTTCCAAGTAGCTGATTATGGTATTGTGGCAGATTTATTTGAAGCTTTACCTGAGCTTGAAAGTAAACTATAGATTATAATTTTTTATAGCGTCTATTTTACTCGAATATAACTCGAATTTAGCTCGAATATAAGATAACCACCTTAGGGTGGTTTTCTTTTATAAAACATAAGATTGTAGTGTTATGACAAAAACTTTTTCAAGCCTTAGTGATTTAGCCAGTGCTTTTGGCCAAAAACCGATAAAACCATTATCAGAAGTAGATGATACATTAGTTTATTCAACAGCTAGTGGTCGCATTAAACCAAAGAAACAAACAGTTAAACCACAGCCAAGTGATGGTTTTGCTCGATTAAAGCGAGAAACGAAAGGTAGAAAAGGCAAAGGTGTTGTTACCATTTCAGGTTTAGGTCTTGACGTTGAAGCATTAAAGCAACTAGCTAAAGAGCTAAAAAAAACATGTGGTACTGGGGGGAGTATAGTTAATGATATTATTGAAATTCAGGGAGATAAAAGAGAATTAATTAAAAGTATATTGGAAAAAAAAGGCTTTAAGGTTAAGTTTTCTGGAGGTTAAGTATTCACAATAGGATCAATGTGAATTTTTCGTTCTTTATAAATCATTCTGCTTGGACCGTATTCTCTACGTGACCTGTTATGAAACTCGCCAACAATAAGTTCTACACCATGGTATAGTTTTTCAGTCGCTTCAATATAAACGCTTTCCATGTAGTCTTGTATGTTTTTTTCTTGTGCTTCTTTTTCTAAAAGAAGATCTCCCATACGTTTTGTATGAAATTGATAAGTTGAAATAACTTTCGCTAGCATATCAGACGGTACTTTATTTTTTGGTAGTTTTTTTAATTTATTGACGGCTACTTTTAATTCTGTTGTTTTTGTCGAATCAAATTTTAAGCGATCTTCTATATCTTGCATTTGTTCTTTGAGTTTTAACAGTGCATGTTCAAAATTAATAATGGTATTGCTACCTGCAGTAGCACCAATAATTCCAGCGCTGACATAATTACCTGCTTTTATATAACCGCCAATTAGCTTGCCATTTGATTGCTCTTCTGTACCAACTTTTAATCTACCATGAATATTTAAAATGCTGTGCATTAGTTGGTTTTCAATACGAATATCTTTTCCGCAGGTGATTTGTGCATACTGACAATATTTAGCATATATGCTGCCTTTAGCATTCACGCTAACACTCATTTTCACGTCGGTAACTTTGGTTTTTTCAATATCATGTTTTCGGCCAATAATACCGCCTGAAATAGTGACGTCGCCACCTGATTCAATCATGGCGGATTCGACAAAACCACCAATGGTTACATCGCCACTGGCAAGCACTTTCATGCCTTCATTAACATTACCTTCTATAATGACGCTACCGGTAAAATTTATATTACCCGTGGCAACAGTAACGTTTTTAATTTTATAAATTTCATCAACTTCCATGCCATTAGGGATTATTTTAGGTAAGCCAACTTTTTTAGATACTAATACGTTTTCATTTTTAGGACTGATCGCTGTGCCATTACCCGGTACTAAATCTATATCGTTGCCTGGCTCTGATGGTAGTACAGTGGCGGTAACGGTGTAACCTTTTTTACCTTCGGTTAAAGGGATTTTTTTTGCGAGTGGATCGCCAACCTTTACACAAATAATGTCACCTAAATTACGCATGTCAACACTACCATCTTCACGTCTTTTTGGACGTAAAATACGAGATTGAGCACTCTCTACTAATGGTTTTATTTCCGCATCTTTACCATTCATAGCTACTTTACCTGAAGCTATTTGTAAGGTTACTTGACTATTTGGCTTTTCTTTTGCTGCTAAGTGAGCAAGTTTTATTAAATCCTCTCTGCTAAATCCTTTTTTTACACCAGCTTTTTGAGCTGCACTTAAAATAGCTTTAGCAGATAAATGTTTTCCACCTTGAGCTGTCGTGATCTCGGCTAAGGCGCCCATTTTATCACTCTCAATGGATACATTTATTGTCGCGTCTACCCGTTCTAAAACTTGGTAGGTTATTTCCTGACCTGTTTGAGCATCTTGTAATGGTTTTAGTACATCATTGAGTTCGGCAACGGAATTTTTTATATTGGCGTTATTCACTCGTAATGAGCTATATTGGGATTTAGCGATTAACTCATAAATACTGTTATCAGTAACCGTATCACCACCTTTAACGGGTAAAATATGAAGGTTAATATTATTTTTAGCATTAGCAATAAAGCTGATTTTGGTCATGTAAAGTTTGCTCCGATATCTACATTAACCTTTATTAATTAATGACATAGATGGTTTAACAAAATAAGATTCTGAGATTATTATTAAACGTAACAGTCTTGATGAATTTTAATAAAGCTTTTAGTATTTACTTCACTATAGTCAACTTTATATTCCCTCCCATCTAGCGCTTGAACAAAAAGCAATGTTTTTTCTTCGCCAAATAATTCGCTTGATTCAACATGAACAATATCTTGATAAGCTTTTTTAGCAATTGATCGCTTTGCGGGGATCTCTCCTTTATAAATACCAATTCCTCTATGACTTACAATCACAACAGGATTTTCTCCATTTATAATTAATAAATCAAACTTTTTCACTTTATGGATAATGGTATTTCGGCCGCTGGTTATAAAATTTTTCTCTATCAAAATTGACTCCTAAATAGTATAAAAAACACAAAAGCGCACTTGCACTTGGTGATTTTTATACATTTCAATTATATAGCTAAAATGTTACCACTATAGGCAAGTAAATACATAAATATTTTATTTACTTGGTAGAAAAGAGCGATTCGACGAAATATTATATGATTTCACGTTCAATAATGTATTGAGGAACTTCTTGGCTCCCAATCAGTTCTCTGCGAATTAAATCTAATGATATATTGGCGACATATTTTTGAAAATACGCTCTTGGTAGTGGAATAAGCAAACAAATACTTTTCAAATGGCCTTTTTTACCCCATGCAATCCATACAGTACCAACAGGTTTTTCTTCTGATCCTCCTTCAGGACCAGCAATACCTGAAACAGCAATAGCTATATCGGCTGAAGATTCTATCAATGCGCCTTCAGCCATTGCAATAACGGTGTTTTTACTCACTGCACCATGTTTATTTAGAGTATCGGCAGGTACCTTTAATAATTTCATTTTTATTGTATTGCTATAAGTAACAAAACCAGCTTCAAAGTTTGACGATGCGCCAGGCTCTTGGGTGAGTAAACTCGCGATAAGTCCACCTGTACATGATTCAGCAGTGGTTATTTTTAATTTTTTCTTTGTTAATGCTAATAAAACGTGCTTAGTTAATGTGAGTGGTTTTCCGTCTACTTTAGCAATAAAATGATCACCTAATACCTTTAATAATTTAGGTAGCCATAATTCTTTTTGTTGATAAGCAAACTGGCTATTAGTCGTTAGTTTAATTTCTAATAATGGCATACCTGAGCGAAAACCTAACTCGATATTATTAGGCCAATCAGGTAACTTTTCATCAATCATTTTTTGTAATGTTGACTCGCCTAGACCAAAAACTTGTAAACGAGTGACATCAGTTATTAAATCATTAGGCAAACTTTTTGCTATGTCTGGTTTTATTTGCTCTATTAACATAGTTTTTAGTTCGTGGGGTACACCCGGTGTACAATATATATCACAGCCTAAATGATTTACCTTAAAACCCACCGCACTGCCTTTTTTATTAGGAATTATAGAGCAGCCTTTAGGTAATATCGTTTGTTTTAAATTTGGCTTATTTAGCTCCGCGCCTCGTTGTGTGCACCATGCAGTTATATGCGCTAAGGCACCTTTGTGTTGAGTTAAAACGACATTACATGCCTTTGCTAACGCCTGTGCTGTTAAATCATCAATTGTAGGGCCTAAACCACCGTTGATAATTAATATGTCAGCTTGTTTGGCTAAGTGATTTATTTCATTAACGAGCAGAGGTAGATTATCAGCAATGGTTACTTTACGTAATATCTGCAACCCTAATTCTTTTAATTGTTCGGCAATCATTGCTGAATTACTGTCAACAATATCGCCGGTCATTAATTCATTTCCAGTAAGTAGCAGCTGTACATTAGGAGTAGACATGTTTTAAAATTCTTAATTAATATTACTAAGTTAATTTAAACATAATTTAAACATAATGAGACCACTGAAAGCTAGTTTTAAGTAATGAGTAACTTATCCTGCAAAAAGAGGTGAAATAAAATAATTTATTCAGTTGGCATAAATACCCTTTTACCTTTAAAATAAGCTCGATTATCTCCCATTCAATCAATTAAGGCGCTTTAGTGAATTACAACAGAGAGCTACTTTTTGGTCGCTGGTATCGAAATGATATTGATGAACAGGGTAATGAAATTGTTGAATATGCGGATTTAGCTGCAGATGGTAGTTTTGAGTTTACTTTTATTACTTTAACTAACGCCTTAATTAACACGTTAATTAAAAGCGATTTAGTTACGGAACGCAGCGCTGAACAAATTATTGAGCAGGTTGTGGAATTAGGCGACTGGGGCTTAGTTGGTGATATTCATTTCACCATAACAAAAAATGAAGTGGTTGATGAGCAACTTTACGCTGCTGATCTCAACGATAGTAATAATTATCATGCATATAAAGTATTACAGCTGAACCATCATATTTTTAAGTATCAGCATATAGAAAGCAATGAAATTTTCGACATGCGTAAAGTTATCGATAAAATTGGTCACTGTTAAATTGATCATTGTTAAATAGTACTACAAATAAATAATTAGGATTGTAATGAAACAATTAAAAGCCGCTAGTTTAATTACTGCAATTAAAACCCCTTATACCGCAATCGGTGAAGTTGACTTAGCCACTTATGACCTACTTGTGCAAAAACAAATTGATGCAGGTGTTGATGGTATTATTGTTGGCGGCACAACGGGTGAAGGGCACTTGTTGAACTGGGAAGAACATTTGATATTAATTGCTCATAGTGTGCATCTATTTGGTGATAAGTTATTGATTATTGGCAATACCGGTAGTAATAACACCCGTGAAGCAATTAAAGCGACTAAACATGGTTTTGCAGCGGGTATGGATGCTGCATTGCAAATTAATCCTTATTACGGACGTACATCAATAAAAGGCGTAATTGAACACATTAATCGAACTTTAGATATCGGTCCTGCTTTTATTTACAATGTAGCAGGTCGAACTGGGCAAGATCTTACGCCTGATATTATTGAAATTTTAGCCAAACATAAAAACTTTATTGGTATGAAAGAATGTGGCGGTAATGAACGTATTGCTCTGTATGAAAAACAAGGCATTGCTTGTTGGTCAGGTAATGATGATGAAAGCCACGAAGCTCGCCATACTCATGGTTCTCATGGTGTGATTTCAGTAACGTCTAATATTGTTCCTGGTTTGATGCGTCAATTAATGGATAAAGAAAATAGTAAGTTAAACACAGAGTTACAAGGTTTAATACAGTGGCTATTCTGCGAGCCTAACCCTATTGCTATTAACACTGCATTGATGATGACGGGTGCGGTAGATAAAAATTTCCGTCTGCCTTACATCGCGTTAACAAAAGAGCAAAGACAGCAAGGTTATGAGTTATTAAAAATACTTAATAGCGATGACATAGTAGGCGACTCTTTATCTTTGCTTGAAGGTGATGACTTTAATTACTGTATTTAAGCACATTTAACTAAGTACATAACTAAATAACTAAGTAAGGCAATGTCATTAAATATTTATGGGTTTTTATTTTTATAACAACTTTAATTTGGTCAGGGCTTGATCCAAAAGATTATTTTACTTGGTTTTTAGAAGTACTACCGGCAATAATTGGTGCTGGAATTATATTATTTACTTATCATTCTTTTCGACTAACTCCGTTGTTGTATAGTTTGATTTTATGCCATTGCATCGTGTTAATGGTTGGTGGGCATTACACTTATGCAGAAGTACCCTTATTTGACACGATTAAAGAGCTATTTAATCTTGAACGTAATAATTATGACAAAGTAGGGCACTTTGCTCAGGGTTTTGTCCCTGCCATTATTGCCCGTGAAATACTGCTCCGAAAAAATGTCGTTAATGGTACAAGTTGGCTTAACCTTTTTATCATCTCTATTTGTTTAGCGTTTAGTGCTTTTTATGAATTGGTTGAATGGTGGGTTGCCATTTCAACAGGAGAAGATGCTGAGGCCTTTTTAGGTACACAAGGTTATATTTGGGATACTCAATCAGATATGGCAGTTGCTCTATTTGGTGCAATTTGTGCGGTGATATTTTTAGCTAAATATCACGATAAGCAATTAACTAAATTATCAACTACTGATCACCGAGTAATTGCTAACCCCATAACTTTATAACATCAATATCTTTATGGGGGGATTGGTCTCTATAATTTAGGTCTTAGAGACTCGACTAATTCAAAATGTTTTTTGATTCTTTTTTCTTTATTCGAAATATTATTAGGGCTCGTTTCGGTATAAGTATTACTAGCAAAGAAAGGGCAAATAAAACTCAAGCTGACAGCACATAATTGTAAATTTTGAGTTTCATTTTGATCAGCGATGCCATGCAACCTATCACCTACAACAGGAAAATCAATACTAGCAGCATGAAGTCGTATTTGATGTTTCCTGCCACTATCTATTTTTACTTCAACAAGTGATTGATCTTTATCTTTATTATAATCTAAACAAGTAAAAGTGCTACGAGCGGGTTTTCCATCAACTTCTGTATTGATAATTTGTGGCTGATGGTTTTGGCGATGATCGCCATGAACAATAATTTGATAGTGTTTTTCAAGTAAGTGTTTTTCAAATGAGCTTTCTTCGTTCTTATCTGAGATACTACGATTTTCAAACATGGCACTTAAACTTCGAGCTGCCTTTTTACTATGCGCAATAAGTATTAACCCTGTTGCGGCTCTATCTAACCGATGAACAATAAATACGGATCTTTCAGGGATAATATGTTGCTGAGCAAACCTCGCTATAGTGCAATGGTCGCTGTATTTACTGCCTTGCGATAACATGCCATAAGGTTTGTACCACACGCTGTAATCAGTTAAATCGGCAATTAATTTAGCTTCGGGTACGGCTGTAGATAATACTTGTTCGTTGTAATAAAAATGCAGCTGGTCACCATTTAGTAAAGGCTTTTTTAAACGGCGTAAACGTTGAGTGTGCTTGCCGCGTGTTAACCAAAGTGCGCCTTTTCCAATGGCGTTTTTAAGCGCTGATTTATTTAACGCATTATCTGTGTGCTGAAGGCTATTAAATAACACCGTTAATGCTACGTTAGTGGTAACATTTTCAGCGTCTAAAAATTTAAGATGATGTTCGAAGGTAATGGTCATTTAAGCTAGAAAGGGATAAAAACAATAGAACTTAGCTTAACACTTTTCTATCTTATCAGGTAATATGTCTAGTATGATAAAGATAGAAAACAGAGATTTAAAATGATTGATATTAGTCAATTTTCAGCGTTACAAAAGAAAAGTAAAAACTCGTTTGCTGGGCAAAAGCAAATAATGAAAAAAGTGATGGCAGGACAAACGGTACTCTGCGAAACATGTCAGCAGCCTTTATGCTTATTAATACCTAAACGTAGTGCAGATTCAAACAATGAAAAATTAAGCATTTGTTGTAAAGAAGGTTGTACTGATATTCAATTAGACATTAATTAAATCATTATGAAAAAAACATCGAAAGAAACGCAAGAACAAGCAATGAAAATAGCAAATGGAATGCAACGTCCTAATCAAACTAAAGAACAGACTAAACTCATCGCTCAGGGGATCGAGAAAGGTATAGCAGAGTATAAAAAGCAACAAAATAAGAAATCTAGAGCGAGAGATAAAATACGAAAAGATAACTTAAAATCAAAAGTTGATAAAGTTGAAATTATTGAGCTTTCTGAGCCTAAGGTGAATA
>Ga0209826_1001673_pt1 | contig 15273 bp, 9 predicted proteins | sample GOMGulsemesocosm_5_FD_184637 | JGI IMG/M metagenome (GOLD analysis project Ga0209826, IMG submission 184637) | Methane-oxidizing microbial communities from mesocosms in the Gulf of Mexico - GOM15C Gulf of Mexico (SPAdes) (version 2) | ecosystem: Environmental > Aquatic > Marine > Cold seeps... | reverse complement strand
TCGATGCGATTAATCAAACGATTGATTTAAGCCCAGAACAAATTCGCCAAATGGCGGATCGGCACTATGGTATAGGCTTTGATCAAATGTTATTGGTTCGCCCCGCGCAAGCAGGTGCTGATTTCCGATATGTTATTTATAACGCAGATGGTAGCGAAGTTTCGCAGTGTGGTAATGGCGCGCGTTGTTTTGCCCTATTTGTTAAGCAAAAAGGCTTGAGCGATAAATCAAGTATTCGAGTAGAAACGGGTGCTGGCGAACTCGTCTTAAACATTAATGCGGACAATCAAATTACGGTTGATATGGGTTCACCTATTTTTGAACCAGCAAACATACCGCTAGATAGCACGCAGCAGGAATTATTATATACAGCGGATGCAGCAGGTACTCAGCTTGAGTTTTCAGCTATTTCTATGGGTAACCCACATGCCGTTATTCAAGTGGATGATGTGCAGCGGACTGCGGTTGATGTACTGGGTGCGGCAATGGAGTCTCACCCTATTTTTCCTGAGCGTGCGAACATTGGTTTTAGTGAAATAACCAGCCGTCATAGCCTTAATTTACGTGTTTATGAACGGGGTGCTGGTGAAACATTGGCTTGTGGAAGCGGTGCGTGCGCAGCGGCAGTGGCGGGTATTCAGTTGGGTAAATTAAGCAGCCCAGTCATCGTTCATTTAGCAGGTGGTGACTTAAGTATTGCTTGGCAAGGTGAGAATGAGTCTGTGATGATGAGTGGCCCTGCTAGCTTTGTTTTTGATGGTATGATTACTTTATGAGTGAACAACAAAATATAAGCAATAGCAGTGAGTTAACCGCTCAACAAGTAAGAGATTATCTGTTAAATACGCCAGACTTTTTTAATCAATATCCTGAGTTACTTGATGATATTAAAGTCACAGATAAACGCGCAGGGGTTGTGTCATTGACCATGCGTCAACTAGCGCAATTACGCGAGAAAAATGAAAAGGCGCATAAACAATTGGATGGTCTACTGACTATTGCCCGTGAAAATGATGCTTTGTTTGGTCGGATGCAGCAGTTAACGACTTTACTTATGCAGGCGCGTTGTGTGGAAGATGTTTTTGCTTGTCTTGACGATACTTTGCGTGACTGTTTTGGTGCTGATTTTTTTGCCATTCGTTTACTGGCAGATGAAGCAACTGAAGGCTTTCCGATTAGTAAGGTTATTTGGCAGCAAGATTCGCCACAACTGGATAGTTTTCAGCGTTTTTTAGAGGCTGAGCAGATTAAGTGCGGCCACCCAACACACAGCCAAGCTGAGGCATTATTTGCAAAGCAAGCTTCACAGGTTCAATCAACGGCATTTATTCCATTAAAAATTGATCAGCAAAAAGGCCTGTTAGCAATAGGTAGTAACGACCCTGAACGTTTTCATCCTGCAATGGGAACTTTGTTTTTAGCACATTTAGGCGAGCTGGTAGCCAAGCGCTTATCCTCCTTATTACCGATTATTAACGACGCATAATGGAGTTAAAGGCTGTTGAGTATGGTCAGCAGTTTTTAGAGGTTTTACGTATTGAACGCCGCTTGTCGGTGCATACCTTAAAGGCATATCAACGTGACCTGGCTCAGTTACAACGGTTTTGTGATGAAACCGATGTGGAAACTTGGGCAGATTTAACACCACAGCAACTGCGTCAGTTTATTGCACAGCGACACAGGCAGGGTTTGGCTAGTCGAAGCTTGCAGCGAGAGTTATCAGCCTGCAGAAGCTTTTTCAATTACCTAATTAAAATTAAAGTGCTGCAAAACAACCCTGCGGCAGCCATTCGAGCGCCTAAAGCAGCCAAAAAACTACCGTATGTCTTAGATGTTGATCAAATGAGTGTGTTGCTAGATACCTCAGCAGATGATCCCCTAGAAGTACGAGACCTTGCAATGTGGGAGCTACTGTACTCATCGGGCTTGCGTATTAGTGAGCTAGTGAGTGTCAACTTAATGGATATGGATTTTGGCGCGAGCACTATTCATATAGTGAATGGTAAGGGTGGGCGCTCGCGCTTATTACCCTTAGGTCGTAAAGCAATAGAGGCTATTCGAGCGTGGTTATTACTCAGAGATGAGTTCATTAAAGATGATGAAATGGCTTTGTTTGTTGGTAAAACCGGTTCGCGTTTAAGCACCCGTAATGTTCAGCTGCGCTTAGAGCGTTGGCGTAAACGTCAGGGACTACAAGGGCGTTTACACCCTCATATGCTAAGGCATTCCTTTGCTAGCCATATGTTGGAATCAAGTCAGGATTTAAGAGCTGTGCAAGAGCTGTTAGGGCATAGCAATATTAGCACCACACAAGTCTATACTCACTTGGACTTTCAACACCTTGCTTCAGTTTATGATCAAGCCCACCCGCGGGCTAAAAAGAAAGGTAAATCAAGTTAAGCTTGTTTTAGCAAAAAGTATTTGCGCCGCTACCGAGCTTATGATTAATTTTCTAGGTCGTTTATATTTGACTTAAAAACTGTTGGTGTTTTTCATCAATCATCTCATCAACGAGTACCATCACCTCACCACTAGCCGCTTCAAAATCATCAATTTTATTGAGCAATTGCTGGCGAATAGTTGAATTATTTAGCCAATCTTGTTGAGCATAAACTAAGGATTGTTGCACATCGTTGTGTACACGTTCATGTGGATTATTGAGAGCACTATAGGCGTCGGTATGGCTGAATTGTTGAAGCCCGTTACCTTCGAAGTACCACTTCCCTAGTCGGCAGTTGGTATGTGGTGTTTGTACTGCCTGAAACTCAGGTGAGGTAGGCTCTTTATCAATGGCGATATAGGCATTTTGTTTAAATACGATATGGTCGACTTTAGCTAGTAGACCAAATGATTTGTCTTTTGCGAACGATACATAATTAGCCGTTTCATGAGAAGACTTTGATAGTTCAGAAAAGCGTATCTTAAAGTCGTCAACTTGTTCTTTAATGGAGGTGGTTAGCTGACTTGCATCATTAGCTTGACGAGTCATTTCAACGACACGATCATTAAATGATTGTAGAGTTCCTGCAACCTCAACAGCGGCTTTTTTTGTATGATGTGATAGTTTTTTAACTTCGTCGGCAACTACGGCAAAGCCGCGGCCGTGTTCGCCAGCACGAGCCGCTTCAATAGATGCATTGAGGGCAAGTAAGTTGGTTTCATCGGCAATTCCAGTAATAACAGAGAGTGATTCGGTTACTTTGTTGCTATCTTCACCGAGTGCGCAAACAACATTGGCAACAGATTGTATACTGCGGTCTATATCGGCGAGTGTTTGGGTTATTTCGACGACCGTTTGCGAACTGTTTTCCGCATTTTCACCATTTCTGATAGCAACTGTTTCAACATATGACATTTGTTCGCTAATCTTTACCAAGTCATCTTGGTTACTTTTAAGGTTGGTAATTAGGTTGCTTGAATTAGTGCTATGCAAGGCTGCTGCTAACTCGTTTTTTGAAAGTAACTCATTGTTTTCCCTCATCACTTCAATGGAACGGTTGATTTGCTGTAGTGAGGATTTGAACTGCCCTGGTAGGCCTGCGTCTAAAGCTATGCGGCGGTAATCACCCACAGCGACGGCACGGAAGCAAGCGTCAACTTCTTTAAAGTAGCATTCCACTTCATCGATAAATTCATTTAACTCCCATGCAACTTTCCCTAATTCACCCATGCCCTTCATATTGACAATACGATGATGTAGTTCTCCTTCTCCCATTTTATATAGCAGTGCCTGTAGTTGTGCTAAAACTGAGATTTGCTTCTTGGTGGAAATGTATCCGCAATAGGTCACTATGATAATAAATAGTGACAGAGTGCTAATGATCCAGTCGAAGCCATTAGTGAGTGTTGAGTAGGCCGATATAATGATGACCGACAGCAGGCTGACGATAGTGATTACCTGTTGTTGGGTTCGAATTAACGGGATACCGGAGCTGGTTTTGTTTTTGTGTGTGGTGTTTTTACTCATGGCAGTATGTTTGGTTAGTTTTTATAAAGGTTAATGACTAGGTCTCTATAACTAGTATTATTATCGGCAAGAAACTGTTGTAAATAAGCAATAGACTTGTCGGGTCCATCTTTGGGGCCTGCACGTTGCTCAATAGCGAGCATTTCTGCATATAAAGGGGTGACTGCTTGAATGGCGCTTTCTGGTGGTTGGCGACGTACCGAGTAGTAGCCTTTAACTTGTCCATCAAACCCATAGTCAGGGGTTATGTTCGCAAATACCCAGTAATAATCGCCATTAGCACAGAGGTTTTTAACAAAGCCAAAAAACTCTTCTTTTTGCTTTAGCGTGTCCCATAGGAATCTAAAGACACCACGAGGCATATCAGGGTGGCGGATAATATTGTGTTGTACATTAAGCAGCTCAGACTCTGGGCGTTGCGCCATCTGCATAAAAATGCGGTTAGCATAGGTAATTCGCCCTTTTAGGTCTGTTTTACTGACAATGAAATCATTCTCAGCCATTTTATGCTCATGGTTTGTCGGTGTAATCGAGGGTTTCATTATAATAATTATTAGCTATCAATAGTGATTAGAAGTATTGTCCATATTTGTAAAAATACAATGAAACAGTAGTCTTTATTTTTAGGGGATAAATAGGCTATTAACAATTACTTGATTCAGATCAATTGTATTAGACTGCTTATAAGTGTATTAATCTTAACTATCATGTAAGTGGTTAGGTAAAGGCATAGTTGTTAGGTACGAATTAACAGCAATAGCTAAGGCTCATTCATAAGGGGTATTCAATGCTTAAAAATAGTAATAATATAAAAAAGCATTACCGTACTTGTTGTTTATGTGAGGCAATGTGTGGTTTGGTTATCGAGCATGATGAAGGGCTTGTTAGTTCGATTAAGGCGGATGCTGACGATGTTTTCAGCAAAGGACATATTTGCCCGAAAGCCGTTGCGCTGCAAGATATTCATAATGACCCTGATCGGTTGCGTGAGCCTTTACGCCGGACTTCAACAGGTTGGGAAACGATTGATTGGGCAACGGCTCTAGATGAGGTGGCGGCAAAGTTAAAAGCAACGCGGGATAAATATGGCGCAGATTCTGTTGCTACTTACCTAGGTAATCCTAACGCGCACCACTACGACACATTATTGTTTGTAGACCCCTTGCTGAAAGCGATTGCGAGCAAAAACCGTTATAGCGTGCTATCAACGGATTACTTGCCACATGGTTTGGCGTGTAGCTTACTTTTTGGCAATCAATTGTTTTTCCCTGTGCCTGATATTGACCATACAGACTTTTTCTTATGTATCGGTGCTAATCCCGTAGTATCAGGTGGTAGTTTAATGTCTGCTCCTGGAATGGCTAAGCGCATTAAGGCGTTAAAGCAACGCGGTGGCCAGCTGGTTGTTATTGACCCTCGTAAAACTGAAACAGCAAAACTAGCCGATAAGCATTTATTTATTCGCCCTGCAGGTGATGTTTGGTTATTGCTAGGGGTGATTAATGTTTTATTTGATAATGACTTAGTTGCTTACCCCTCATTTATAAAGGGCTTGGATGAATTTAAACAAGCCATTTCACCGTTTTCTTTAGAACAGGCGGCCCAGCATTCTGGTATTTCGGAGGATGATATTGAGTCCTTGGCACTGTCATTTTCAAAGGCTAAATCAGCGATTGCTTATGGACGAGTGGGAACCTGTACTCAGGCACATGGAACCTTAACGGCTTGGTTAATTTGTGTGCTTAATATATTAACCGGCAACTTAGATCGTGTGGGTGGGGTGATGTTTCCACTGCCAGCGGTTGATCTAGCACAATTGGCGAAGTGGTCGGGTAATACAGGGCACTTTGCAGCTTCTGAAAGTCGCGTGCATGGCTTGCCAACGTTTTCGGGCGAATACTCTGTTGTCAGCATGGCCGATGAAATGCTGACTCAAGGTGATGAGCAAGTAAAGGCGCTATTATGTTTAGCGGGGAATCCTGTTCTATCTATACCGAATGGTGAAAAGCTCGATCGTGCGCTGGAAGGACTCGACTTTATCGTTTCGATTGATTATTACATTAATGAAACGAGTCGCCATGCCGATATTATTTTACCGCCGGCAGGGCCATTAGAGCGTCCACATTATTCCTTAGGGGTGCATGCAGCGGCTACACGTAATACTGCAAAATATAGCCCCGCCTTATTTAGACCTAAGGATAATGCCTTACAAGAGTGGCAAATACTATTGGAGCTGAGTACGCGACTTGGCTCACGGTCTTACCTTCAAACATTCACTAGCAAATTACAATATGGCTTTTTTAATCGTTTAGGTGCCGATGGGGTTTTAGATTTATTGCTTCGTTTAGGGCCTTATGGCTCATTGATACCAGGTGTCAATAAAGTAAACCTAGCGACATTAAAAAAGTCACCACATGGGGTTGACTATGGCGCCCTAAAACCTTGTTTGCCAGATAAATTATTTACTCAAGATAAAAGCATTCAACTGTTGCACCCGGTGTATGCAGAGGGCTTAAATAAATTGGCTGCTTCAATAAATAAACCAGTTGATAAGCAGTTTAATTTATTATTAATTGGTCGCCGTGACCTACGCAGTAATAATTCATGGATGCATAATAGCCGGCGCTTGGTTAAAGGCAAGCCACGTTGCAGTTTGCACATAAATCCATCGGATGCGGAGCGCTTGAATATTAGCGACGGACAAACCGTTACGCTATCTTCACGTGTAGGCTCAGGTGATATTGTGGCTGAGGTAAGCGATAGAATGATGGAAGGCGTTGTGAGTATGCCTCACGGCTGGGGGCATCGGCGTCAGGGCGTTCAACTGTCGGTTGCTGAACAAACAAAAGGTATTAGCATGAATGATTTAACTGATGAAACGGCGTTTGATCGATTGAGTGGGGTTGCAATTTTAAATGGGATACCCGTTAGTGTGGCTACGAAATAAACATACCTTTTGCCACCTAGCTAATGTAAATAAAAAAGGTATCTGTTGGTTTTGAGTTGCTCCGATTTTTACTTATATATCGTTGATATGTTGTGATTGTCTGCTATGTTTAAACATACATAGTTAATAAACGTTTTGAGCTGAGCGGTACTTCACTTCTCTCTATAGGCAAGATTGTCGTGGCTTAGCTTAAGTGTTATCACTTTTAGTTGAGGTATGAGCCTATGACAGAAAATAACCTGTGCGAGCTAAATATACTCTTAATCGATACGGCTGATGAGTTTGCTGAAATATTAGCGAAAGCCTCATATCAACAGAATTACCGTATCAAAATTGCGCAGAGCAATGATAATATCTTAGCCATTTTAGCTAATTCACCCTTTGATATTTTAATTACCGACATTGCAGAAAAGGACAGTGCGGCATTCAGCTATCAAATCCGAGAGCTGTACCCTGATGTATCCATCTTAATCATATTTGAAGCGTCTGATATGGGCACTATATTAGAAGTATTGCGTTTAGGCTCAGTTGAATTTTTACAAAAGCCGCTTAATCTGCCTGAGTTAACGCTTCTTTTAAGTGAAATTGCAAAAAAGAATTGCTTGCAACAGCGGCTAAAGCAGAGTTGCTACGAGCTTGAAGTGGAAAAAGAATTCTTAGCGGTTGCTTTACGTAGTATAGGCGATGGCGTAATCACTACTGACCTAGAAGGTCGTGTCACCATGCTTAACAGTATGGCTGAAAAGTTAACTGGCTGGTCAACGGAGGAGGCTAGTGGGCACCCGGTCAGTGAAGTCTTTAATATTATTAATGTTAGTAGCAGTGACAGAGTTGCCAGTCCAATTGATAAAGTCTTGGCTACAGGGGAAACGGTGTACCTTAGCAACCATACAACACTGGTAGCAAAAAATGGTACGGAATACCAAATTGCTGATTCGGCGGCTCCTATTCGTGATGAGCAACATAATATTTTAGGAATGATTCTCGTTTTTAGCGATGAGACTGAGCAATACCGTTTACGCCAAGAGGCGAGAGCCGTGCAAGAGCAAATACAAGAACTGTTTGATGGTATGCAAACAATGGCCGCTATTCTTAATGCAGAGGGTGAGGTTGTGTTTGCCAATAGTGGTGCCTTACAAATATTAGGTATGGAGCTAGCTGGCGTGGTTGGTATAAAACTTTGGCAGAGTGACTGGTTTAACTATGATGCAGACTTAATAGAAACAATTCATGATGACTATAAACAAGCTTGCGCTGGAAATATCGTGCTGCATGACGCTCAAGTATATACAGTCGAAGGTTTGTTGTGGGCAGAGTTCAGCTTACATGCTGTTTTTGCCGATGATGGCTCGGTACTTAGTTTGGTGGCAGAAGGTAGAGATGTTAGTGAGCGTAAAAGAATAGAAGATGAGAACTATTCATCCTTACAACATTTAAAACTATATCGTGAGCAGACACCATTAGCCGCGATTGAGTGGGATATTGATTTGCGAGTGGTCGATTGGAATGAGGCGGCAGAGAGGGTGTTTGAATACAGCTTGGCGGAGGTAAAAGGTCGTGATTGGACAGAAATTATGCTGTCAGCAGGCGATCAGCCATTGGTCAAGGATATCTGGCGGCAGATTATGGCGCAAACAGGTGGTGAGTTGGTCGAGCAGAGAGTTATTACTAAAAGTGGTCGGTGTATTTTAGTTGAATGGCACAGTGCCGCTTTACGTGATGATACGGGTACTGTGTTGGGTGGTATTTCACTAGCGATTGACATAACTCAGGAACACGAAATACAGCAGGCATTAGAGCTTCAGGCAAAAGAGCAGCACGACATACTGAATACCCTTATTGACGGGGTGATTATGTTTGGTGCAGATGCGCGAATGCTAAATTACAACAAAGGTGCTGAAATATTGTTTGGTTATAGTGCCGAAGACGCTCTGGGGATGGATTTAACCTTGCTGCGGACAGAATTAGATAGGCGTAGAGTTAGTCGTTATATCAAGGCTCTTGTACAGGGAGGCTCAAAGGTTGGGTTTGCTGATACCATGGAGGTAGTGGGTCAACGAAAAGATAAAACAACCTTCCCTATGCTGTTAACTATTGTTGAACTGCCGATATTAGATGGCGTGACAAGGCGTTTTATTGCCGTCTGTAAAGACCTTACCGAGATGAAGTCCCAGCAAGCAAAACTTCAGCGAGCCATGAAAATGGATGCGTTAGGTAAGCTCGTGGGTGGAATAGCGCATGATTATAATAATATGTTGGGAGTTATTTTAGGCTACGCTGACTTAATATCTATGAAGTTTAGTGCTGTCGAGGGCTTAGGTAAGTATGTCGATAATATTAGCGAAGCTGGGGAGAGAGGCCGTAGTTTAACTAAGCGAATGTTAGCTTTTTCCAAGCAAGAAAGCACAGAAGCTAAAGCGGTTGATATAAACGAAGTTTTGACTAAACAGAAAGAGTTTTTTGAAAAATCAGTGACAGTAAAAGTTCAGGTTGACTATTACTTAGATAACTCTCAATGGCAAATATGGGTAGACCCTAGCGAACTGGAAGATGTCTTATTAAATTTAACGATTAATGCTAAGCACGCCATGCCAGATGGGGGAAGATTAACGTTTACTAGTCGTGCTGTTCAATTAACGGCTGCCGATGCCTCAGCGATTGGACTGTCTGCGAATGACTATTTAACTTTATCAGTTACCGATACGGGTTTGGGTATTGAGCCAGAGTTGATCAATAAAATATTTGACCCATTTTTTAGTACCAAGGGTGTTGGTGGTACAGGCTTGGGGTTGAGTCAGGTGTATGGCTGTATGGAGCGTGCAGGAGGAACGGTTAGGGTGTACTCGCAACAAGGTATTGGGTCGGAGTTTGTGCTCTATTTTCCTCGATATCGAACGATTGAACAACACGCAACGATTGAGCAGGAGATAAACCATTTTGCACAGGGCCATGGCGAGCGCATATTGGTGGTTGATGATGAACCAGCATTGCGAGAGTTGGCTAGTGAAATATTAACAATGGTGGGTTATCAAGTATTAACTGCGAATGATGGTCAGCATGCACTAGAAATATTGAAATCCAACCGAGTTGATGTGTTGCTATCGGATGTTATTATGCCGATTATGGATGGTTATCAATTGGCGCAACGAGTATCTGACCTTTATCCCGAGGTTAAAATACAGCTAGCCAGTGGTTTTAGTGATAATAGGCATGTGAGTGTTACCCAGAAGCGTTGGCACGAGCATATGTTACATAAACCTTATAGCTCATCTGAGTTATTGAAACGTATGGCAAGCTTGCTTAAAGGTGAAAATGCCGCGGATTAATGTGGCGGGGTTTTCTACCGCTTTCCGAGGGGTTTGGTGTTTTGTTTTGTGGTTATTGATACTTTAGGCTACCATAATAAGCTTATGATTCATTTGTCCTCATCATTAGCCAGAGTCTTTAACGTGTGTTTTATCACAGTTTTACTGCTGGCTTCTTTTTCTACAGTTTCGTTGGCTGATATGCCAAGCATGGTTTGTGTGCAAGCTGACGCAGAGTCAATGCAACATGATATGGGGCTACAGCCGAATGGCGTAGAACTCGCAGATTGCTGTCAAACTGAGGAAACCAAGAGCTGTTGTAATGCCTGCCATATTGCGGTGTACCAGACGGCGAGAACCATCCAGTTAAGTTTAATGGAGCTCAGTGATGAAAGTGTGGGTGTTACTTCTACACGGTTAAGCTCTCTAAATCCCCCTCCTTTAATTAGGCCACCGGTCATCGTTTAAAAGTTACTTTTTGTGCCAAAGATATTTGGCTTGTTTTACTAACTTTTAAGGAGATGACATGAGTCAACTCACCCCGTTTATTAGATACGCAATAAGTAAAGGCTGTATTGCCTTACTGCTGCTTCTGTTTGCCCCTTTACTATTGGCAGAGTCCCTGCTGACCCTTAACAAGGCGGAAATCATAGCCTTAAATGATGACCCTATCTTACAGGCAAGTGAATTACGTGCCTTATCGGCGGCTCAGCTTGCGATTGCAGAAGGTCAGTTGGCTGATCCAACGTTCAATTTGGGTCTCTTTAATGTACCGACAGATGGTTTTGACCTTAACCAAAACCCTACAACACAACTTAGGTTTGGTATAAGTCAACAGTTGGCAAAAGGTGATAGCTTACGGCACAAAACTGTGCAGGGTGAATATGTAGCGTTGGCACAACAAGAAAGAGGGGCTTTGCTGAAAAAAAGCTTACTTAAAGAGGTACGTTTACAGTTTTTAGAAACCTTGTATCAGCAAAAAGCGTTAAATATATTAAGAGAAAATAGACGTTATTTTTCTGACTTGTTAATTAGTAGTGATAATTTATATGCGGTGGGCCGGGCAAATCAACAGGCTGTTTTACAAGCCAAACTGGAACTTTCTCGTTTGGACGATCAAATCAATCAAGGGCTCAACCAGTTTGAAATTGATCGGGCTTTATTAGCGAAGTGGGTTCCTTTGGCCGGTGATGCTAACTTGGTAGGCTCGTTACCTATACTCCCGAACTTTTCAAACTTAGAAAGCCTTGAGCTGAACTTACAGAAGCACCCTGTTATAGCAATAGATGATGCCTATATTGCAGTGGCTAAGCAGGGTGTGCATATTGCTAAGGAGCAATACAAGCCTGCGTACAGCCTTGGTATTGAATACCGTAAACGTTTTGGGGATGAGCCAAACGGTCGTGAACGTGATGATATGTTGGCAGCTATGCTAAGCGTGGAGATGCCTATCTTTACTGAAAAAAGGCAGGATAAACGGCTATCTGCACGGCAATATGATTATCAGGCAATGAAGTTAAAGCGCTTAGATTCATTACGCGATATACGCCAGAAATTACGTAAAGAATACGGCAATTGGTTGCGTTTGCAGCAACGATCCACACGTTATAAGCAGCAACTATTGAAACAAGCAGCCGCACATACAAGTGCAGCGCTCAGCGCTTATCAAAGTGGGGTTGTTGATTTTTCAACATTGATGTATGCACGTATTAGTGAGCTTGAAACACGCTTACAAGCAATCCGATTGGCTATTGATTTGCTAAAGGCTCAGAGCAAAGTTTTATTTTATAGTATGGAAAGTACTCAAGCTCAACAAGGGGATAAGTATGAGTAGTAGAAAGGTTGGTTGGTTTGGTTGTTGCCTAACGCTATTTTTATGCGGCTATAGCGTATTTTCTTTTGCAGGGCATAATGATGAAAAAGAAATTCTGTATTGGGTGGCGCCGATGGATCCGAATTTTAAGCGAGATGAACCGGGAAAGTCGCCGATGGGAATGGATTTAGTGCCGGTGTATAAAGATGCTGGTGCGGCTAATGAGGTGAGCATTTCACCGGAGGTGATGCAGAATTTTTCAGTACGATTGGCAGAGGTTGAGCGCAGCCACTTATGGCGCGGGATTAACACCGTAGGTTATGTGGATTATAACGAAGCGATGGTCAGCCATATTCACCTTAGAACATCGGGTTGGATTGAACACTTAGCGACACACTCGGTGGGTGAGCGTTTCAAAAAAGGCGATACATTATTGCAATTATATTCCCCAGAATTAGTGAATGCGCAGCAAGAATATCTACAGGCATTGCGTTCAGGTAGCCGCCCATTAATAAGCTCATCTCATGTGCGCTTAATGGCGTTGGGTTTAAGCCAGCAGCAGATTAAGCAATTGAAGAAAACACGTAAAATATTGCAATCGGTTCCTATTTATGCGGACCAAGATGGAGTCGTGTCAGAATTATCGGTGCGACATGGAATGTATGTGACGCCTAAGAATAAAGTCATGAGCTTGGCTAATTTATCCTCCGTTTGGTTATTGGTGGATGTGTTTGAAAAACAGGCTAATTGGGTGAAATTGGGTGATGTCGCAGAAGTGACACTATCTTATCAACCGGGTAAAAAGTGGCAGGGACGGGTGAGTTATATTTACCCTTCTTTGGACGAAACAACACGCTCATTAAAGGTTCGCCTAGTGTTTGATAACCCAGATGAATTGCTTAAACCGAATATGTTCGCAAAGGTAAAAATACTGAGTGGTGCAAAAAATAATATCTTAGTCATTCCAACGGAAGCACTCATTAGAACCGGCTTGCAAGAGCGAGTGATTGTTGCGAAAGGAGGCGGTAAATTTGAGGCGCGTATTGTCCAATCAGGCATAGAAAGTGGCAATTACATAGAAATATTGAATGGTGTTCAAGAGTCTGAAAAGGTTGTGGTGTCGGGGCAGTTTTTGATTGATTCTGAGGCTAGCTTACGTGGAAGCTTGTTACGAATGTCAGAACCTGATCAGCCAATTAACGAGGCTCGGTAATGATTCAGTGGCTTATAAACTGGTCGATTAAGAACCGAATACTGGTGCTGTTGTTGGCAGCTATGGTGCTAGTTTGGGGTGTTCAGTCGATTAAGAAAATCCCTTTAGATGCCTTGCCAGACTTATCTGATGTGCAAGTGATTATTAAAACAAGCTACCCAGGGCAAGCGCCTCAGGTGGTTGAAGATCAGGTGACGTACCCCTTAACGACGTCGATGTTATCGGTACCCAAGGCGGTTAATGTACGGGGTTATTCATTTTTTGGGGACTCTTATGTCTACGTTATTTTTGAAGATGGGACCGATTTATATTGGGCGCGCTCACGGGTTCTTGAATATTTAAACCAAGCGGCTGCAAAGCTACCAGAACAAGCAAAGCCTGAATTGGGCCCCGATGCAACGGGGGTGGGCTGGGTGTATGAATATGCCTTGTTAGATAGAAGCGGTAAGCATGATTTAGCTCAACTGAGAAGCCTGCAAGATTGGTTTTTAAAGTATGAGCTACAAACGGTAAAAGGTGTAGCAGAGGTAGCAAGTATTGGCGGTATGGTGAAGCAGTATCAGGTGATTGTGAACCCTGAGAGCCTGCGAGCCTATAACTTACCGATTGAGCAAGTTAAAAAAGCTATTCAGCAAGGTAACCAAGAAACGGGTGGTTCGGTTATTGAAATGGCTGAGGCTGAATATATGATTCGATCAACGGGGTATATTGATAGCCTTGATGATATTAGGCATATACCGATCAAGGTAAGCCAGCAAGGGACACCGCTATTATTATCAGATATTGCGGAGGTTCGCTTGGGACCTCAAATGCGCCGTGGTATTGCTGAGCTTGATGGTGAAGGTGAAGTTGTTGGTGGCGTGATTATTATGCGCTCAGGAGAAAATGCGCTGGCGACTATTCAGGCGGTAAAAGATAAGTTGGCAACGTTAAAATCAAGCCTACCCGAAGGTGTTGAGGTTATTACAACCTATGACCGTTCGGCATTAATTCTACGAGCGGTGAAGACATTAAATTCTAAGTTAATTGAAGAGTTTTTGGTTGTCGGCTTGATTTGCGCCTTATTTTTATTCCATATACGTTCATCATTAGTGGTTTTATTATCGCTCCCCGTAGGGATCTTGGTTGCCTTTATTATCATGCAGCAGCTTGGCATTAATGCGAACATTATGTCCCTTGGTGGTATTGCCATTGCGATTGGGGCAATGGTCGATGCGGCAGTTGTGATGATTGAAAATGTGCATCGGCATATGGAGGGTAAAACGGTTAATAACCAAAATCGTTGGCAGATTATTGCTAAAGCCTCAGCCGAGGTTGGCCCTGCACTTTTCTTTTCACTGATGATTATTACCCTAAGCTTTTTGCCTGTGTTTGCTTTACAGGCGCAGGAGGGGCGTTTATTTGCACCGTTAGCGTTTACTAAAACCTTTGCGATGGCGGGGGCAACCTTATTATCGGTGACTTTAGTGCCGGTATTAATGGGGTATTTTATTCGTGGGAAAATTCTAAGCGCTGATAAAAACCCAATCAATAAGGGTTTAATAAAGCTGTATCAACCTGCAATAAAGTGGATATTAAAATCGCCGAAGCAAGTTGTTGCACTATCCATGGTGTTGATACTGTGTGGCTTATTTCCACTCAATAAATTGGGCTCAGAATTTATGCCCGATTTAGACGAGGGCGATTTGCTATATATGCCGAGTACCTTCCCTTCTATTTCTATTGGTAAGGCAAAGGAGTTTTTACAGCAAACCGACAAAATTATTAAAACAACTCCCGAGGTCTTGCACGTATTTGGGAAAATTGGACGAGCAGATAGCGCCACTGATCCAGCCCCATTAACAATGGTTGAATCAACCATTCAATTCAAGCCTAAAGATCAGTGGCGAGAAGGCATGACCATTGAAAAAATCCGCGATGAACTAGATAGTAAATTAAATATTCCCGGTGTGTCTAATATTTGGGTCATGCCCATTAAAAACCGTATTGATATGTTAGCCACGGGCATTAAAACCCCAGTAGGTATTA
>Ga0209826_1001664_pt1 | contig 15309 bp, 14 predicted proteins | sample GOMGulsemesocosm_5_FD_184637 | JGI IMG/M metagenome (GOLD analysis project Ga0209826, IMG submission 184637) | Methane-oxidizing microbial communities from mesocosms in the Gulf of Mexico - GOM15C Gulf of Mexico (SPAdes) (version 2) | ecosystem: Environmental > Aquatic > Marine > Cold seeps... | reverse complement strand
TTAGGCCACACGTCATTAATGACTCATGGCTTAATAATTGTTTCTTTGTGCGGTTATTTTGCGGGGCGCTCTCGGCAGGTTACGGCTCGCTCTGCCTTTATTTTATTATTGTTATTGGTGTTGCTTGCTATTTTGGTTCACCCTTATTTGTTTGCGCTGTGCTTTGCTGTGTTGGTGGCTTTTCTTGGTGATGAGTTTTTGTCTGATGGTGCGTTTTATTTGCAACTCCGCAGGTTGCTGCTAACGTTGCTGTTGGTTTTTTGTGTGCTGTTTGTGTTTGGCTATTTGGGGCACGGGCTTGAGGCTGATGGGTTTGATTTTTATTCGATGAATTTGTTGTCGCCTTTTTGTGGCGGGCATTTTATTCCGTGTTCTTTTGGCGCGACTGACGGGCTTGATGCGGCAGGCGGGTTTAATGCGGCGGGTTGGTTTGCTGCAACGAACGGGGTTGACGCAACGGGTGGGCAGCACGAGGGCTTTCAGTATTTTGGGCTCGGCTTTTTGTTACTGCTGCCCGTTTGTGTGTATCTTTTATTGCGCGGGCAGCCGTTTTGTTTGGCCTGGCGCAACTTTTATTGTGAAAAACGGGTTCTTTTATGGCTGTTTTTGGCGTTGTTTTTGTTTGCTATTAGTAATCGGATTTTTTTAGGGCCTCTGTTGGTGTTGCATTACCCTATTCCTGAGTTTGTGGATCGTTTGGCTAATGTTTTTCGTAGTAGTGGTCGCTTTTTTTGGCCTGTGTCGTATGCTATTTTATTTGGGACGTTGGCTTTTTTATTGCGGCGCCGTCAGTTGTGGGTTGCGGTACTTATTTGTGTTGCAGGGGTGGTTCAGTGGTTTGATACTGCTGAGCTTAGAAGCAGTGCTATTAGTGCAACGCATAAGCAGGTCGTTTCTTCTCGGGTGGCGCTGTTGGCGGATGCTTTTTCTGTTGCTGATTCTGTTTTTATGTACCCTGTTGCAGGATGCCGACGGTTTGATTTACATTATTATTTAGATTTACAAATGGCGGCAGCTATTGCGGGTGTTAAGTTTAATACGGGGTATTTGGCTAGGACTGCTTCTGATTGTGTTGCTAAGGAGCTGGCTTTTGATGATGTTGCGGTTTCGGGGCGATTGTATGTTTCACCTGGCGAGTTTCTTTTGGGTACGCTTGATGTGCCTGCGGTGTTTACTGCAAAGTCTGATTTGATGCGTTGCGTTTCGGTGTATGATTTGGTGGCATGTGGGTTGAGGGAGCTTATTGATGAGCTTGCTCGTGTCGCGGATGTTTCTCCTTGGGAGGCTGTTAGCTGGACTCCTGATGCGCCTATGGTTTTTGATGCTGGCGGTTTGCGATATAACCCGGCTATGGTTGTGAATAATGGTGTGTTGAGTGTGGGCGATGTTACGTGGTCTGGCTTTTTTAGTTATGGCCCGTATGTTGATTTAAGTCCGGGAACTTATTTGGTTCGTTTGAATTATCTTAGTGATACCTCTGCTAAGGTTTCTATTGGCCTCTGGGATCTGTTTTCTGCTCCCTCTTGGGGGCCGGCGGCCTTGCATACTTTCCCTTTGTTTGGGACTGATGGGCTTTATGTGGATGCCTCTTATACGGTTTATATTTCAGACCCTGTTAATGAGTTTGAGGTTCGTACTTTTTATTCTGGCTCTAATGGCTTGTCTGTTAGAAGCGTGTCTATTGCTAAAGTTAACTAGGGTTTTATGCGATCTTTAATTTCTATTGTTTTGCCTTTGTATAATGAGGCGCTTTCTATTGTGGATAATTCTGCTGTTTTACTGCGGTGCGTTGATGGGCTAGATTATGATGTTGAGCTGGTGCTGGTTGATGATGGCTCTAGTGATAATACTTTTGAGCTTGTTACTCGGCTTGCGGCGTTAGATGATCGCATTAAGGTTGTGGCATTTACTCGTAATTTTGGGAAGGAGGCTGCTATTCATGCTGGGTTGAAGGCATGCTCTGGTGCTGCGGCTGTTGTTATGGATGCTGACCTACAACATCCGCCTTCTTTGGTTCCTGTGATGATTGCTCATTGGGAGGCGGGCGCTAAGCTTGTTGAGGCTGTTAAAAGTAGCCGAAATGATGCGTCTTTGAGTGACGCGGTGTTTGCTAAAATTTTCTATGCTTTTTATCGCCAGTTGTCTGGGTTTGATATTTCAGGGCATTGTGATTTTAAGCTTCTTGATCGTCGGCTTGTTGATTTGTATTTGTCTTTACCTGAGCGCTATCGCTTTTTTAGGGGGCTTGTTAATTGGACGGGGGTTGAAGGTGTTAAGGTGGGGTTTGATGTCGCTGCTCGTTCTCATGGTGCTAGCCGCTGGAATAAGCTTGGTTTGATTCGGTATGCTTTGCATAATATTACGTCTTTTTCTTCTTCTCCTTTAAATTTCATTACTTTTTTAGGTGCTGGGGTTGTTTTTATGGGTGTTGTTTTAGGTGTGATTGCTCTGGTTCAAAAAGTGTCTGGACAGGCGGTTGATGGCTTTACGACGATTAATCTTTTGGTTATTACTATTGGTGGCTCTATTATGGTTAGCCTTGGCATTATTGGGCATTATTTGGGGCGAATTTATGATGAGATTAAGCGCCGCCCTTCTTATATTGAGAGACTACCACCTAAGGATGAGGGTAATTAAATGCTGGGGTTAGGACTGGCTTGCGCTGCTATATTATGTAATGTTATGGCTCAACTTGCTATTAAGTTTGCGGGTAATAGTTTGATTGGGCAGCCGTTATTTGATTATTTTTTTTCACCGTTGATTGTGTTGGCTGTTGCATTATATGGCGCTAGTTTTATCTTGACTGTTAAGGTGTATGCGCTGAATGATTTGTCGACAGCAGCTCCCTTTATGGCGGGAGGGAGCTTTGTTTTGGTGTCGGTTGCTAGCGTTTTCTTTTTGTCTGAAGTTATTACTGTTTCTAAGTTTGTTGGTATGGGGTTAATTATTACTGGCTTGTTTTTTTTATCTCGTTAATTTCTAGCATTTCTATGCTGAGTGCGCCTGAGTTTAGGTAAAGTTCGAGGGTTAGTTCTTTACTGTTTTGTTCTATTTTAAATTCTTCTGTTAGTAAGGTGCCGTTGTTTGTTTTGCTGGGTATTTGGCTCTTTAATTTTTTTGTTATTGCGCCTTCTGCTTTTATGCTTAGCTGATAGCTACCATCTTTTCTGTAATTTGGGTTGTCTGTTATTGTTAGCTGGTATGTACCTGCTGGTATTGTTGTTTTTAGCCCTGTTATTAGTAACCCTGCCTCTGCTTGGCTTTCTATTTGCGCTCCGTTGTAAACCCCTATTTCTGTTGTTAGGTCGTATCCGGCATAAAACTTTTGGGGACTGTAGGGAGCGTTTATTATTTTATCTAACGCTAATTTTACTGCTTCGGCTGTTTGCTTCCAGTCTGTTGGGGTGTAGTTTTGTTTTATGGCGGCTATCATTTCGTCACGGTATTTGTCGTTATCAATGACTTTTTCTATTTGTTTGGCCCATTCGTCTGCATTCCACGGTTCTATATAGGTTACTAGGTTTTGACCTACTTCTGGGAGTGACCCTCTGTTTGATGATAGGGTGAGTTTACCTAACGCTAGGGCTTCGCCGACGGGTAGACCCCAACCTTCATATAGTGAGGGGTATACACAGCATAGTGCGGCATCGTATAGGCTGCGTAACTCGGTGTCATTGATGTGATTAAGCTGTATTATTAAGCCTTGGGTTAATGGGTCTAGTTCTATGTCTTTTAGTAGCTCATCTACTCCCCAACCGGTCATTCCTACAAAAACTAATTTAGGTAGTTTTTGTTTTTTCCCTTGTTTACAAAGTAGGTGGTAGGCTTGATATAAAATTTGATGGTTCTTCCTACGCTCTATTGTTGATACATATAAAATAAAAGGCTCGGCTAGGAGCTGTTTGATTTCGTTACTACTTTGCTCGTTATTGATAAGTGGAACGGTGTCGCCTAGTGGGAAAACTTGTGTCTTTACGTTTGCTGCCCCTGTGTTATGGATGAGTTGTTTTAGGTCTTTTTCGCTTTGCTTTGATATACATAAGATGAGTTCTGAGTTTTCTGCAAGGTCAATAAAGTATTTGCTGAATCTGGCGACAACGTCGCTGATGCAGTACTGTGGGTATAATATGGGAATTAGGTCGTAGCAACAGCTCACTATTTTTATTTGCTTGTTTTTTAACCGGTGAAATTCTTCACCGTAGGCGTAATCCCAATCTAGCCCAACTGATAATAAGATGTCTTGGGCTTTGAATATTGATTGCTCTGTTTTTTTGGCGGGGACTGTTAGGCGTTCTCTTATCGGTGGCCTGTTGGTGTGCAATCTTTTGGCTCTTAACGCATTTAACTTTCGCTTAAGGTAGAAAAGGCTGCGACTTGTAAATGGGCGGAGTTTGGCTGGGACTATTGATAGTAAGCCTATCGCTATAGATTCTAGGGCTGCAATTCGTGAGAGTATGGGATAAATTAATGCGGGTTCTTTTGTGCTTTTATCTTTGTTTTTATTTTCGGCTGCTTTTTCTACCTGTACTGTGGGAATGTATTCTATAAACACGCCATTTCGCCAAATGCATTGCTTAACTTGGTTCGTTGAGTAGAGTTTTTTTAGCTCTTCTTTTAATTTTAGCTCTACTCTTACGACTCCAACAGCCGACCTATTCCAATGCGCGCTAGTGGTAACATTTATCCATATTGTTGCCTTTTCTTTAGTCATTTAAACTGCTCTCTATTTTTTTTGCATAGCCTGTTAATCCTTCTAAGGTTGAGTTCCATAACACGCTTTCTCTTTGTTTCTGTTCTTTTTCTTTTAGCTTGAGTGGTGGTAGCGCCATGATATGTCTTAGTGCCTTTTTAAACTCTGTTGCGGTATCTGCAATATATACGCCGGGGGTATTTATGTATTGCTCAAATCCTCTCATCGCTATTGTTGTTGCTAGAACATAGTGCCCTGCCCAGATTGCTTCTGCTGTTTTAAGGTTGGTTCCTCCACCTTGTGTTATTGGCAATACAATGCAATGGGCTCTGTCGAGTAATGCTGCGAGACAATCTGTATTGAGCATACCGGTTGATAATATCCGCTCGCTAAGACATGCTGATTTATTTAGCTCGGCAGACTGCTCTATTGCCGCCCCTGCGCTTCCGACAATAACAAGCTTTTCTGAGGGGGATAGGGAGCCAAAACCTTGTTTAAACATTTCAAAGAAGCCTGTTACATTCGGGGGATGGGCGCTGGCACAAAATAGTGCGAATTTATGACGCTGTACTATGTTGTTTGCTTCTGCTGATCCTGCTTTGCTTGTTCCCCACTGTTCGACACCATTAGGGGCTAGCAGTATTGGGCAGTTGGCGTATTCTTTTGTCCACTTTACGTCTCCTTCTGAGACGCAGAGTATTCCATCTGCTTTTTTTATTGCCTCTATTTCTGCTGCTTTTATAAGGTTGACTTTTTCTTCTGTTTCTTTGTTGCCAAAGTGTGATGTTAATATTGAACGCTTTAGTTTGTGTTCGACGTTTGCTGAGCCATAAATGATTTTTATGTTTTGGGTGCTCTCTTTTCTATATCGTAGTGCAAAAGGCATTAGCCACGGATGTTCTACATGAATAATACGGGGGGTGGCTTTTATTTTCTGGGATAGTTTTTCAAAGTATTTTGTGTTGTTTTCATACAATCGCCCAATCGCATAGTCTTCCATCAAAAAGGAGGGGGAAATGACTTTTTCTAACTCGACTATGCTTGGGCTATTATCAAAGCCGTCGCTTTTAGGGTAAAGATCACTCCCTAATACGCCTGCCACTTCTACATTAAAACCTATTTGCTTGTACTTTTTGACTAAGTTGCTTACCCGTATTTGCCCGCCATGCCTGGGGGTGTCTATAGGGTATGTGCTTAAAACTAGGATGTTCAATTATATCCCCTTGTTTTTAATGTTGTTTAAACAGTTTTTTAGCCTTCTTAAGGGCGCTGTCATTACCCATGAGTAACTGCTATAAACAGATTTTAGTTCTGCACGGCTTTTTTGATATTCGCTACGTTGTACGTCTAGCGTATCTTTTAGCTCTTGGATTACGTCTTTGTCTTTTTTTGTCTGTTGCTGGCACAGGTGATGGGGGTAGGTAATGAAGTCATCAAATATATTAGGTGGGGATTTAAAATGGGAGGCTAAATGTTTTTTCTCGTTGGAAATATAGTATCGGTTTAAGCCATCAAAATAAACAAATTGATACGAGCATTTTAGTATTTTGCCTTCCCAAGAACTATGATCTTCAATTTTCTGGTTGGGAATTGTCGATTCTATAACAATAATCCACGGTCTGATTTTTTCTAAATCGAGCCCTGCTATAACTTCTTTTTCTGCACCTTCGACATCAATTTTTAAAAAATGAATTGCCTTATCTTGGTGATGCTTGTTGCAAATATTGGTGAGCGTATCCGTAGGGACTGTTCTTTTTATTTTTGTGTAACCCCTTTCTCTTTCGTGCCTTTGGGCTATGCTAATATTTGTTGTTGATAGCCCTGTTTCAGGTAGCTCATATAAATCTACTTGCCCAACTTTATCACTTGCTGCAATAGGTAAGTTTATATCTCTCTTCCTGTCTTCAGCTATCTCTTCAAACCACTGTAATACGGGTTCTATATTTATCCCGTTCCAGCCATTATTGTAAAATAGCTTTGTAACTGAGTCGGCTACTGGGGAGTTTGCTCCAACATCAATATAGTAACCTTTTTCTATGTTTTCAAATGCTCGCCAGAGCATAATGTCTTCATTATTTTGAGCATAAGAAACTTTACCCATTGTGCTTTTCTATGCTTATCAAGGGTTCGTTCCACTGATACCCAACAAATTGGGTTTTATCTATATTTATTACATTAAACATGAGGGCTAAATCTATCCATTCATAATTATTTGTTAAGTGCGAGTCGCTATCGACTAATGCTGTTTGTATGGAGTATGTTCCGGGGCCAAAGTTGGCTGGAAAAGAAATATGATATATGTATTCGTCATTTTCACTCGCTTGGTGAACAATTTGTTTGGTATGCCATGTATTGGTTCCGTACATGACTTGCCCTAATCGATCTTTAATACCGTAACCTAGTACTAATTTTTCTATTGATTGGTGTATTTTTACTTTTATTCTTAGGTTAACGGGTTCTCCAACAGCGATAGTATTACACTTTTCACCTTTGCTGTTGTGTAGCGAAATGTCTTTAACTTTTGCTTCACCTGTGCCTGAGGTGGTTTGAAATTTCCCTTCATTATTCTGTACGCTTGTTACGATGCTGTTTTCTTTTTTTGCTATCAGTGCATTGTAATAGTCAAATACTTCTTCTGGCGTGCCTTCCTTTGCTATTTGACCGGAATCTAATAGTATCGCTTTATCACAAATAGCCTGTATTGCACTTTTATCATGTGAAACGATCAGTAAGGTGGTTCCTTCTTCTCTAAAGGCGCGAATACGTTCAAAGCTTTTGTGTTGAAAGTAGGCATCACCTACGGAAAGCGCTTCATCGACAATTAGGATATCTGGCCGTTTAGCTGTTGCTACGCTAAAGGCTAAACGCATTTGCATGCCACTTGAGTATATACGGACAGGCTGGTCAATGTATTCACCAATTTCAGCAAAGGCTTCTATTTGTGGCATAAGCTGATTTAATTCTGAATGACTTATTCCTAGCAGCTGACCTGAAAGCATTACATTTTCTCGTCCAGTAAAATCGGGATGAAAACCAAGGCCGAGTTCTAGTAATGCTGCGACCCGCCCATGTACTTGTATTGTCCCTTCGGTTGGGGAGGTTGTGCCGGTTATCATTTTAAGTAGCGTGCTTTTGCCTGTGCCATTGATGCCTACTATACCGAGTGATTCGCCTTTTTTTACGGTAAAGCTGATGTCCTTTATTACCCATGTTAGCTGGTGTTTTTTTGTTTTCTTTATTGATACCCACTCTGCCAGCCTTGCCCAACGTGTTGGGTATTTTTTGTAGGCTTTTCCTAGCTTGCTTACTTGTATTACCGTCATTAGAGTTCGTCCACTATTTCATGCGCATGTTTGGCATATAAGCTCATGGCTATCATGCAAAATGTTAAGGCTACTAGGCTGGGAATAATTAGACTATTCCAATCTGGCATTGTGCCGTAAACAAATATTGTTTGATACGCGGCAATAATCGCTGCCATTGGGTTCCAGGTCAGTATTAGGGGTTTGATTATTTCTGGCAGTATGCTCACCGGATAAACAATGGGGGTTAGCCAAAACCAGAATTGTAAGACTATATTGAAGAATTGCCCTACATCTCTAAAGAATACGTTGAGCACACCCAAGGTGAGACCCAGCCCTATTGCGAAAAGTATTTGTATGATTAATACGGGAATAACTGCGAGTATGACCATACCAGGAAATTGACTGGTTATTATCATGAAGCATAAAAACAGGCTGAAGATGATCGCAAAGTTTAAGCTTGCGTTGATAGTAAGAATGACCGGAAGCGCTATTCGAGGAAAATTTATTTTTTTGAGTATGTTAGCGTTACTAATAAATATGTTTTGCCCCCGGGTTACTATTTCTGTAAAGAGTGCCCAGGTAATAATTCCGGCGCAGAGGTAAACGCTGTATGCATAAATTGAGTCGGTTTCAGGTAGTTTTGCTCGCATTATTTGGGAGAATATAACGGTGTAGATAATTATCATCGAGAGTGGGTTTAAAACTGTCCACAACGCTCCTAACAGTGAACTTTGGTAGTTTAATTGGAACTCCCTTTTTACACTGGCAATGATGAATTCTTTATATTGCCAAAGGCTTTGTATGTGCTTCAATTTTTAAGTACCTTTTGTTGATATTTATCTTTCGTATAATCACTATGAGCCTTCAAGCTGTCGTTTTTAGTGCTCAAACTAACGGTGCCTACTACATTATATTTTTGAGAAAATAAGCGATTGTATTTATTATCATTACTCATAAAATTAAATGCTAACCGTTGATTATAACGGGGATAGAGTATAAAAAAGAGGCGTTGACTTTGCTCTCTTGTATTTGTCTTTTTATCGTTAATCTGTACGAAACGCTAACATCCAAGCCAAGGTGTCTTCAATGTTGCTTGGTCTCATTGTGATTATTTTCTGTAGTAACATTCCGTTTCCGCATTGCCTGGGGATATCTGAGGGGCGAATAAATTGCGGCGCTACTTGTACTTTTATAGTATGCCCTGTTATTTTTTCTAATATTTTTATTATCGCTCTTATGCTAATTAACTCTCCAGAGCAAAGGTTGACAGTTAGCAGGCCGCTGTGTTCCATATTTAATAGTTCACTATAAGCTTGGGTAACCCAGCGCACATCAGAAAAATCACGCCATACGTCTAGGTTTCCTAGGCTTATTGTGGTTTTTCTTTGTTTAAAGTGCTCAACTATTTTGGGAATTAAAAATTTGTTATCTTGCCCTACTCCCGTGTAATTAAATGGCCGAGTAATAATAATATCTAATTTATCTTGGTAGTTTTGAGCAATTTGTTCCATCGCCCATTTACTGCAGCCATAATGGTTTATGGGATTCGCTATACAGCTTTCGTCTATGGTTTCTTGTTTTTGCTTTCCATAGATTAATGAGCTACTCGCTAATATTATTTTTTTGGGCGCTTTTTTAAGTTTTAAACTGGCATCTAAAATATTCTGCGGCCCAAACGTATTAATTGCATAAATATCAGCATTTTCCCCATCAGGTACAAAACTAATACCTGCTAGATTGATAATGTAGTTAGGCTGTATTTGTAACAAGGCATCTTCTACCGCTTTGGCCTTTGTAATATCAACCTCTGTTGTTACTACTTGGTAATTTTCTGCCTTTAACTTGGGGAGTAAGTATTGCCCAGTAAAGCTTGAGGCGCCTAACACCCATACTTTTGATTCACTTTTCACTTAAAATACTTGGTTCGTTTTTACTTTATCTAAATCACTTTTAACCATCATTTCACATAATGCCTTAAGGTCTGTTTGCGGCTTCCAGCCCAGTATCTTTTCGGCTTTACTGTAGTCGCCAATGAGTAGTTCAACCTCGGCAGGGCGATAAAATTTAGGGTTAACTTGCATTAACAATTGCCCTGTTTCTGCATGATAAGCTTTTTCTTGCTCTTCTTTTCCTTCCCATTCGACTGGAATATCAGCTACATTAAAGGCAAGCTCGACAAACTGTCGCACGGTATAGGCTTCATTGGTTGCTAAGACAAAGGTATCGGCCGTATCGTGCTGTAACATTCGATACATTCCTTCCACGTACTCTTTGGCATACCCCCAATCGCGTTTAGCATCGATGTTGCCTAGCTCTAATGGCGTTGTGTCACCCAAGGAGATTCGTGCAACTTTATCGGTGATTTTACGCGTTACAAACTCACGCCCTCGTAGTGGCGATTCGTGGTTAAACAAAATACCACTACAGGCAAACATGCCATAGGATTCGCGATAGTTCACCACTGACCAATGAGCAAATAGCTTTGCTGTCGCATAAGGGCTTCGAGGATAGAATGGGGTTTCTTCGTTCTGTGGAATCTGTTGAACTTTACCATAAAGCTCGGATGTACTCGCTTGATAAAAACGTATGTTTGTATCTACAATCCTTATTGCTTCTAATAGGTTTAATGCCCCTATGCCGGTGATTTCTGCTGTGGTTTGAGGTTGCTCAAAGGATACTCCAACAAAACTTTGTGCCGCTAGGTTGTATATCTCATCGGGCTTTGTTTGCTGGATTAATCGAATACTGTTGCCTAAGTCGGTTAAATCGTGCTCGACTAGGTGTAAATTCGGATGGTTTTCAACACCCAGTGATTCTAAACGCCAGAAATTAACTGAACTTGTTCTACGATACGCGCCGATTACTTTATAGCCCTTGGCTAAAAGTAGCTCTGCTAGATAAGCCCCATCTTGCCCTGTTATTCCTGTGATTATTGCCGTTAGCAAGCGCCTACCCTCTTTATGCGTAAATGACGGCATAATAGCAAAATATTGCTAATTTCTCTAGATGATCAGGCTATTAGTTACCACGTAATTATTAGGCCATAAATACATAAGGCAGAAAGCCAGCCCATAAAGTTAGCTAGCATGTCATACCAGCAAAAACCACTACCGTAGTACTTATCCCAAATTTCCTTCGATAAGCCAACTATAAAGGTTATTAAGGTACTAAATATTAAGCCCAGATAAGGTAATAACACTAAGGTTATCAATAAGCAGATGGCGAAGTGCTTTTGCTTATCTTGTTGTTTGATGAATGGTTGCATATGGCGGTGATAGCCTTCAAGCTAAGGTTTTATATATTTGAATTGTTTTCTGAGCTGTGATTTTCCACGAGAATTGTTTCACTCTTTCCGCCCCTTTTTGCTGTAAGCGTTGCCGCAGCGCCTCATCTTGCGCGACTGCTTCCATCGCCTGCGCGATATCATCAACCACATACGGGTTGATTAAAATAGCGGCATCGGCCGCCACTTCAGGTAAGGATGTGAGGTTTGAGCTTATTACCGGCGTATTTGAGGCGAATGCTTCTAGTACGGGCAAGCCAAAACCTTCATATAAGGAGGGAAATACCATCGCTAGGCTGGCCTGTAATAAGGCATATTTATCTTCGAATGGTACGTAGTCTAACCAATACACTTTACGGCTTAACGCTAACCCACGCAAGCGTTGCACCAACGCCTCACTGCTCCAACCTTCACGCCCTACTATAACGAGGGGGTGCTGCTGCTGTAGTTGCTCAGGAAGTTGTAAAAATGCATCCAATAAACGTTCAATGTTTTTTCTCGGCTGCAGTGTGCCGATAAAAATGAAGTAATTACTTGGTAGCTTGTATCGGGCCAATACGGCTCGCTTTTGTTCTTCGCTAACACGCTTAAAACAGTTCTCATCCACCCCTAACGGTGTTACTGAAATACGTGAGGCGGGTACGGCAAAGTGTTCTTGGATCGCATCAGCTGCATAATCAGAAATGGTAATGATATGATCGGCCCAGTGCGCTGTTCTCTTAAATAAAGCATTTTTCAACCAGCGACCTCTGCCACCCACCCACTCTGGATGCGCTAATGAAATAGGGTCCATAATGGTTGCGACCACGGGCACATTCGCAAATTTAGGAATGTAGTGATCGGTCGCGTGAAAAAGATCGGCGTTCTGTTCGACGTGCGCTGAGCGGAATAGAGGGTAGCCCGTTACTGCGCTGGCAACGGCTTGATATGGAAAATGTCCCAGAGAAGTGCTGTTTGCATCACCCTGTTCTGGCAAAAAAGCATACCGTGTCGGCGAAATGCCAAAGGCGGGCATTTGTTTTGCCAAATTCTGTGTATAAACCGCGATACCATCTAAGTGGCCCGTTTGCTCTGCTTTGCGCAATACCGTAGCGCCTAACGCGACCCTCATGCTAAATAAACGACAATGCTAGCCACCGCATTACGAGCTTAGCCGTTGGTATATTTGCTGGTATCGTTTACCCATGATATCCGCAGTAAAATTAACGTCAAAACGTTCCTTGGCGAGCCGCCCCATTTCATCCAGTTCCGCATTATTACTCTCGAAGAATTCCATTGCTTTGGCTAACGCAGCCGTATTCTTCGGCGGCACGACCAAGCCCGTTTCACCGTGGATATTAATATAACTGGTTCCCGAGCCTAGCTCCGTTGTAATCATCGGGGTGCTCTGCCTTGCCGCTTCTAACAAGACCATGCCATAGGCTTCAGATCGTTCTGATGAGGGTAGGACGAGACATTTCGCAAGGCTAATTAGGGCAAATTTCTGCTGGTCACTAACATGACCTAATAAGCTGATATTTGTTATTTTATGCTCTTCAATATAGCGGGCCATTGCTGCCTTTTCTGGCCCATCACCTACTATTACCAAGGGTAGCCCAGTTATTTTGGCCGCTTCTAGCAAGTACATAAGCCCCTTGTAATAGCGAAAAACGCCAATAAACAAGAAGAACCCTTTGTTATGTGTTTTTTCCAGCTCTTTTATTTCTTGTTGATAGCGTTCCAACTCAGGCTCTGCTCCAATCCCATTAGGAATCAGCGCCGCTTCCTGCTGTAGCGCATTTAACACCAAGCTGCTTTCAATATACTTAGGAGAAGTTGCCACTACTGCGCTGGCTTTGTTCAAAAAGCACTTCATCAGTGGCTGGTATAGCGTATACCAACTTTTTTGCCTTACGATATCTGATTGATAACTGACAATATATGGTTTCTTTCGATTTTGCCGTGTAAGCGCAAGAATATCTGCAAATGGCCAAGGGAACTGGTAATGAACAACATCAGCCCAATTAGATAGCTCCTTAAAATCTCGCCACAATGACCATGAGAAACCACACGAGGCTATTTCAGCCGTTAATGGGTAGCAATAGATGAGCGCCTGAGGCGTTTCTATGATTTCTTTCTCCTGACACTTCGCACTGAGACAAACGATTCTATTGTTTACTCCGAGTGCTGACGTGGCCTGACAAAGCTGCTGTAAGACTTCTTCTATACCCCCTTGGCTTATTGCAAAGGACGTTTTATATACATGTAATACGTTAATAGTTTACTCTCTTGCCGCTAACCAACTATTAATCTGCTCAACGCTGCCTGTATTAAGTGAACCCACTTTATACTCTAGGCGCGCTCTACTTAAAATATAGTTATAACGCGTTTGCTGAAGCTCTCGCTTCGAATTTAGGTATAGCTGCTGTGCATCTAAAACATCGGAAACGGTTGCTATCATTAATTGGTAGCTTTTATCCATCGCTTGATATGACTTGTGAGCTGAATCAACTGCTTTTTTTGTTGCTCGTATGCGACGCGTTAGGGCATTTACTTGTAAAAACTCATCTCTTAATTCTTTAACTGCTTTACGGTACGCTTGATCATAGCTTGCTCTCGATATTGCTAGCTGTTGCTGCGCTTCATACACTCTAGCGGATGCCCCGCCCCCACTAAAAATAGGCATTGATAATGTTATTGCCGCAACTTCTGTGTCGTTATTGCTTGAGGATGAATTTTCGAACCCAATGTCACTTTTTTGCTTACTCAGCTGAAGTCCAATCACGGGGTAATGCCCTGCCTTTTGCTGCTTCAGGTTCATTTTTGCGGCCGTGATCGACGCTCCAATGGCTTTTAACGCTGGGTTTTCTATCGCTAGTTTCGCCACATACTGTTCGGCTGTGCTTTTTTGCCAATCAAATTTTATTTGCTGATTGAGTACGGCAAGCTCACTAACTGGATTTTGTGTTAACTCACTCAAACTCGCTTCAGCCAGCCTAACTCTTTGGCTTACATCAACTTCATCAGAACCTAACATGTCTAAACGGGCTCTAATTTCATAATATTCAGTGATTTTCACTAATTGCTTTTTATACAGCGCCTCGGTTTGCTCTTTTTTCTTACCCAGCGCAAGCATTTCCTCGCGAACTAAGTCTAGCTCATCGTTTGCCTGCAGTAACGCAAAGTAGCGCTCTATCGTGTCTAGCCTTACCGCTGCCTTTGTCTCTTCAAGCTGAAACTCAAACTGCTTTAAGACCGCTTTCGATCGTTTCCATGCACTGAATTTTTGTACGTCAAAAATTGCTTGGTTAACGGTAAACGCATAACGTTGCCCCGAATAATGGTCAACATCAAGACCTTCAGCCCTGCGGGTGTTTGATGTCACATTACCACTGACTGTAGCCTGCGGCAGTAACACTGAAAAGGATTGCTTTTCGCGTGCAACGCCAATTTCAACACCTAGTGAGTCTATCAATAACCGCGGATCTGATTTCAATACTTGTTGATATGTTTCAAGTAAGTCTTGTGCCGCCACAGGCTGAGTAAATAAACAGCCGCAGATAACAATGTTTTTTGCCAATCGCCAGCTCACCATTACTCCTCCAAAAACGAGCGCGTAAACGCATCTGTAATAGGCTTAGCGAGGTATTCAAACAAGCTTCTTTCACCCGTACCAATTAGTACTTCAGCTGGCATACCTGGGATTAGCTCTAATTCAGCAATATCATTTAAACTGCTCGGTAATAAGGTCACTTCGGCTAAGTAGTAGGGCATCCCTGTTTGCTCGTTGATGATCCGATCTGCTGATAATTTGAGTACTTTGCCAAAAAGTTTTGGTGTCGTTTTTTGATTAAAGGCGCTGAAACGCACTTCCGCTTCTTGACCAACAACTAACCTATCTATGTCCGTTGGCGATACTTCCGCTAGGATTGTAAGCTCTTGGCCTTCTGGCACAATTGTCAATAATGTAGCGCCTGGTGCAATCACACCACCTTCTGTATGCACCTCTAAATTTATTACTGTGCCACTAACGGGTGCTTGTATTGACGTTC
>Ga0209826_1001662_pt1 | contig 15310 bp, 12 predicted proteins | sample GOMGulsemesocosm_5_FD_184637 | JGI IMG/M metagenome (GOLD analysis project Ga0209826, IMG submission 184637) | Methane-oxidizing microbial communities from mesocosms in the Gulf of Mexico - GOM15C Gulf of Mexico (SPAdes) (version 2) | ecosystem: Environmental > Aquatic > Marine > Cold seeps... | reverse complement strand
AATATGTATGTGAGTCAACTAGAAGATACAAAAAGTTTAGAATTTAAAATTGAAAAAAATAGACAAATATATTTTATACAAATAGAAGGAACTTCAAATATCAATGGAGTTGAACTTAACCATGGGGATGCGATGGAAGTTACTCAAGAGAATAAATTAGATATTGTGGCAATTAATAACTCACATTTCTTGTTTATAGAAATGAAAGAAGCTTAAAAAATAAAAGGATTAATCAGCTTTTGTTTAGGCAAAATTAATCACTTTTTTTGATACCAGTGGATCTAGTTCACTAGGTATTGCTACGTTTTTATCTACTTCTAACCAAGTTAGTTTTTTAAGATTTAATATTTGTTTGGGAAGATGTAACAATTTATTATTGGACAAATTAAACTGTTCTAATTCTCTTAAATTCCCTATTGATTCTGGAAGACTAATAAGTTGATTTCTAGATACCCAAAGTTCTTTTAGATTGATTAACACACCAATCTCTTCTGGTAATGTTGTCAATTTATTTTCATACATCCAAAGATCAGTTAATTTTTTAAGATTTCCGATTTCAACGGGTATTGAATCAAGCTTATTTTCATAAATCCATAGGTATTCTAAGTTTTTTAAGTTTCCAATACTACAAGGGAGTTTGGTTAAGGCATTATTATTAACAAGTAATTCTGTTAAACTCTCTAAGTTTCCAATATTATGTGGTAATTCAAATAATTCATTATCAAACAGACTTAAACTGGCGAGTTTATTTAACTGACAAATCTCATCGGGAATAAACTTAAGTTTGTTTCCCAAGACATTAAGTTTAACAAGATTTTTCAAACTACCAATTTCTTTGGGTAATTGAGTTAACTTATTTCCCAATACACTTAAAACTTCCAAATTTTTCAACGCCCCAATTTCTGATGGAAGTTTACTTAAATTGTTTTTTGAAATACTTAATTCAGTTAAATTAACCAAGTTTTTTATTTCTTTGGGAAGTGTTCTTAATCTATTTTTATAGAGGTGTAATTTTTTTATTTTTGTTAGGTTACATATTTCTTTTGGTAAATAAGTCAGGTCATAGTTATATAGGTTTAGTTCTTCGAGATTTAAGAGAGTTTTTTTATCTCGTGGCATACCTCGATTATACTTCTTATTGAAACCTTTTTCAACGCTATGCAAATCTTCAATATTGTTCTCATCCGCCCAACGCCAAAGTTTTTCAACCCAATTGTCGTTTGTTTTTACTTCTACTTTATTGGACAATATTTTATTGGTAATATCCATTAATATCTTTGATTTATAAAGTGTAAGATACGTAGATTCTCTTTTAACAACTACCCCTGCTCTACTTGTCATTGTTTCACCTTTATGTTGTTTGCATATATAGTTTCATTTGTTCTAAAATATTTTCTTTCTCAACAATTAGTTCTTCTTCTTTTTCTTTAAAATATTCATCAATGTCGTTTATTTTATTCACTAAGATAAACGTTTCATTTTGTTTTATACTTTCAAGTTCAAGTTTAATAGATTGTATTTTCTCTCTGGTTACAGTTATTTTTCTTTTAAGTATTTTTTTATCAAAAACACTGTCTGAACTAATTGAAAAACTCTCTCCGGTTAAGAGTTGTTCAAGTATTTCAGATACTTTTCTAAGGTTTTTTTTCTGATAAGCTGCATTTAAAGATTTAAAAATATCTTCTGCTTTTTCTCGTTTTTTTTCCTCAATAATATCGGGATGACAAAGTTTACTGGCTTTCTTATAAAGCCTTTTTAACTCTTTTTTCTCTTTTTTACTAATCTCAGTGGGTGTATCATAGTATTGGTTTTTAAACTCTTCATGAAAATTCTTATGATCTTTTATGGCTTCATAGTATTCATACTCATATTCAGCCTCTTGTGTATTTTTATACATAAACTCATAAAACTCTTCTCTCAGGACCAATACCTCTTCAATTAACTCTCCCAATTGCAAATGGTACTTGGCATTAAAGTCATTGACAATATTGTGATACTCTTCAACTCTACAGCTTACAAGTAAAAACTGTTTCTCTAAAAGTTTCAACTCTAATTTTAAACCTTGTATTTCTTCATTTTCATACACAATCAGAGAAGTAAATTGTTTTATGTAGATATCAATTAATGGTATAACCTTTTCAAAGTCAGTATTTTGTATAAGTATTAAAATATGCTTTACATCATTATCAATGTCAAGTTCATAGAGTCTACTTATTTGTAATTGAATAGTTTCATCATCTTCAATGGTAATTGAATTTTTAATGATTTCCAGTCTTTTCAATATCTTTTTCATACTTTCCTTTAAAATAAAACATCTATTCTTACACGTTATTATAGCTAATAATTTTTGACGAATAGACCTTTATTAAGATTTTTTTTTGAAAAAAAATAATTTATGATTAAATTATTTTTCAGAAGAGAATATGCTTAGAACAGCCAATATAAAGTGCTTTCAAATGGATTCAAATTATTTTAAAAAAGAATTATTTATCTGACAAAACCCTTTGTTATGCTAAATTTAAGAAAGTTGCATTAGCTTTTAGTATTTTTAATATTAATTTCTTTATATTTTAAATAATTTTATAAACTATGGTTTATAGTAGGAATGGGTAAAAAATAATAAAGCAGTTATTTTTTATAAATATATTTTTCTACAGATAATAGCTCATATGAAAATAGTGTTTCATTAATTTTAAACTCAATTTCATCTCCAACAGATTTTCCCAATAAATGTTTTCCTAAAGGTGAGATATTTGAGATCATATTTTCACTGGGATTTGTTTCATAAGTACCAACAATAATAAATATCTTCAGCTCATCGGTCATTAAGTCTATAACACTTACTTGAGATCCGAAATTTACTCTTTCATGAAGTAATTCTTCTATATTGATCACATTGGAGTGATTAATGATTTTTTCTAGAAACCGTAAGCGTTTATCAATATTTCGCAACATCTCTTTGGCAGAAATGTATTCTGCATTTTCACTTCTATCTCCAAAAGCTGCAGCAATTTCTTTTTCTTTAACCCAATGAGGCTTTTCTATTTTTATCAGATTATTAAATTCATCAACAAATTTTTGATACCCATGTTGTGTAATTAAATTTTGTTTCATTATTTACCTTTATTCAAAACCAAGCAAAAAACAGCTGAGGAGGGATTTTCTAAGCTCTCCAATAATTGTAGTAAAACTTTACCAAATTAAACAAAAAATATTTATTTTTATTTTCAATTCCATTTTATTTTATTTGTATATAATGCCTCACATATTTTACACAAATAGGAATTCTTTTGACATACGATTATAATACCAGTTCACTTTTAACAGTGAATAACAATCCAAAAACAAATCCGGATGTACACTTAGGTTATTTACTAGGGACACTTTACCTAGCTCCTCAAAAAAACATCATAAATGCTCCACATTATGGTCTAGACTATGATTCAAAAGCAATCAATCTTGCTAAAGTCAATCTATGTAAAAATGCCACAACGGGATGCTCAACTTCTTGTATTTATCATCAAGGTATTTTTAAAAATTCTATGTTTCAAAAAAATAAAATAAAATTAGCACGTTTAAAAAGAACCATGAAGTTTTTAACTCAAAGAGAATCATTTTTTGAGCAAATTATCAAAGAAATCAAAGCCCTTGTAAGAAAAGCAAAAAGAAAGGATTTAAGTCCTGTTATTTCTTTAAACGGTACTTCTGATATCTTATGGGAAAAAGAATCTTTTACTTATAAAGAAAAAGAATACAAACATCTAATGGAGCTTTTTCCAGAAGTTGAATTTTTTGACTATACAAAATATAATATTTTAAAAACCAGAAAAAAACTTCCTAAAAACTATTACTTAACTTACTCTCGTGCAGGTACGCACAAAGGTAAATTGATTGATGATTGGGAAACCTTAACCTCATATTTGAACAAAGAGATTAACATTGCAATTGTATGTACAAAAGTTATTAAAGAAAAACTACTTGAAAGCCCTTATTATCAAGATTATAAAATCATTGATGGAGACTTATACCACAATAGACTCAAAGATAAAACTTTAAAAGGTGAAAATGGTTCGATTATTCTTCTGGAAGCCTATAAAAAAACAGATATAGGTACTAGTGGTTTCATCTTACAAAATGAAGTAGAAATTGAAGAGTACCTTACTTAATCTAAGTTAATAAAATAGTTTGGTTTTATCTATTAGGATGTCCTTATGATTAACAAATCTATCACAACGTAATCCTTCTAGACTCCGACATACTTTTTGCCATTGTAAAGTATGTCCTGCATTTTTATTTGAAAAATTTCCAAATTTAAACATAATCGCATGGGCATATTCATGTGGAATTACATCATCAATCATATAATCCAAACTTTCTTTAAAACGTTTTTTATTTAAATAGATTGTAATTTGATTTCTTTTAGTCTCGTAAGTTGTCATTCCAAACAAAGAGCTCTTCATTTGATCAGTAATAATCAAAGGTACTATAAAATTCATCTGATATTTTCTCTTGATAAGTTTTACCAGTTGGATTTGCTTGTTTTTTACTTGCCGTTTAATATCGTTTGATATTGGGTTGTGGTCAAATTGATAACTTTTATACCAACTAAAAAGCAATAGAAATAAGGATAAAATAGTGATACCAAAAAATATCATATATAATCTTTTTGAAAAATTCATTTGTTCTTCTATCCTCACATATAAATTTAATTGTAGATTTAATTATTATCTAAACCAAGGTTTTTAAGTAAACACATTAGTTATTATTGTAGAATAATTATAGCAAACATAAATTAATGAATCTACTTAAGGGTATAAGAGTTATGTACAATAAAAGAGTAATGCACTTTATAGTTTTAGTATTTTTCATCTTATTCTCATCATCAACTGGTTTTGCCCAACCCCTTAAAAAAGTATCCTTACAACTTATGTGGTTAGACCAATTTGAATTTGCTGGTTTTTATGTGGCAAAAGAAAAAGGTTATTATCAAGAGTTTGGTCTTGACGTTAACATTAAAAAATTTACTTCTTCTACCAATGTTCTAGATACGGTGTTGGAAGATGAAGCGCAATTTGGAATCAGTTCCTCCTCTTTATTAATTGAAAACTCTTTGGGCAAAGATGTTCTACTCTTAGGTACCATTTTTCAATCCTCGCCCTTGGTACTTTTGGCATTAAAAGACTCCAATATAAAATCCCTTGAAGATATTAAAGGGAAGAAAGTAATGATTTCAAAAGAAGAAGCTTTTTTTGTAACCTTACAAACTATGTTAAAGAGTAAAAATATTAACATCTCCGACTTAGAAGTTTTAAAACACACTTTTGATGTAAATGATTTGATTAACAAAAAAACAGACTTACTCCTTGCTTATTCCACCAATGAACCTTTCACTTTACAAGAAAAAGGTTATGAAAGTAAGATATTTCACCCAAAAGATTTTGGTTTTGATTTCTATGAAGATTTAATTTTTACCACCAACAAATTTCAAAAGAAAAATCCGCAAGTGGTTCATGATTTTTATACAGCCAGCATTAAAGGTTGGGAATATGCCTTGGACAATATTGAGGAAGTAGCCCAATTGGTTTTTGAAAAATACAACTCACAAAACAAGTCTTTGGAAGCGTTGATTTTTGAGGCCAAAGAGATAAAAAAACTGGCGCTTGTAAATGGTATAAAATTTGGTACTATCACCCAAGAAAAATTAAAACTCATCGAAAATAGTTATAAAATAATGGGTCTATTAAAAAGTAATTTGGATATATCGAAATTACTTTATGTCCCCGAAAATAACTCAAATTTGAGTTTATCTTCTAAAGAGCTAGCATACTTAAAAGAAAAAAAAGTTTTACGATATTGTATCGATCCCAACTGGTTTCCATATGAAAGTATAGAAAACAGTCAACATGTGGGCATGAGTTCAGACTTAATCCAACTTATTCAAACAAAACTTGATATCCCATTTAAATTGGTTCAAAGTATTGATTGGATTCAATCTTTAGAATATATTCAAAATAGAACATGTGATATTCTTCCTTTGGCAAAAGACATCCCATCAAGAAGAAGTTTTTTAAATTTTACCAAACCCTTTTTCAGTTTTCCAGTAGTTGTTGCCACGCAAGCAGACCAATTATATGTACCAAAGGTAAAAAATATAGTCCACACCAAACTAGGTGTTGTAAAAGGATATTCACTCAATAAAATTTTAAAAGAAAAATATCCCAATATCAATATTGTAGAAGTCGATTCCATAAAAGATGGATTGGAAAGAGTACAAAGTGGTGAGCTATATGGTTTTATTGATTCACTTATTACCATAGGATATGAAATACAAAACAATTTTCTTTCTAAACTCAAAATTTCTTCACAGTTTGACATGAATCATCCCTTATCAGTTGCGTCAAGAAGTGATGAACCACTTCTGCACTCAATTTTAGAAAAAACACTCAATGGTATCAATGAAAAAACAAAACAAAAAATAATCAATAGCTGGATTTCCATACAAGTTGACAAAAACATAGACTATTCTATATTATGGAAGTTTTTGATTTTGGTATTTATAATACTTCTTGCCTTCGTATATAGACATTATTTACTGAGTAAATCAAAAAAAATACTTGAGCAGAAGGTTGAAGATAAAACAAAAGAGCTTCAAACATTAAACAACAGTTTAGAAAGAAAAGTTCAAAAAAGAACAGAAGAGCTCGAGGACTCAAATGAAGTTTTTCAACATATGCTACATACAACTATGGAAGCTATTTTTATTTTGGAGTACGACTATTGTATGGATGCAAACAAAGAAGCTTTAGCATTATTTCAATATAAAGATAATGAAGAATTAATGGGTACGTACATCTTTAACTTCATTGACAAAAACTCTCATGAATATTTAAAGTCCGATGAGAACTTAAGCAAAAATAGATCCTATGAAGTTAAAGCCATTAAAAAAGATGGTTCAGTTTTCCCTGCTTTAATGAAACAGCATAGTTTAAAAACTAAAAATAGAGTTATCAAGATTGTAGCTTTACTTGATTTAACTTATATTAAAGAGCAAGAATTAAAGTTAATCAATCAATCCAAAATGGCAAGTTTGGGTGAACTAATAGGAAATATTGCCCATCAATGGAGACAGCCGTTGGCCTCTATTACAACAGCAGCCAGTGGAATGAGAATGCAAAAAGAACTTGATATTTTAAGTGATGAAGATATCTATGAAAATTGTGATGATATTGTTAACAGTAGCAATTATTTATCCGAAACCATCAATGAATTTAAACATTTAATCAAGGGAAGAAAAGATAAAAAGGATTTTAAAATAAATGAAACGGTGCAAAAGAGTTTGGGTCTATTGTCAGGTCATTTTAAAACAAATCTAGTTGAACTCATCCAAGAATATGATGAAGATGTGATATTAAATGGATATGGTAATGACTTAACTCAGGTTTTGGTAAATATATTAAAAAATGCAAATGATGCGTTTTTGGAAAAAAATCAAGATACTCAAAAATTAATTTTTATTAAAACACTTAAACAAGATAATCTTATTTCCATTTGTATTAAAGATAATGCAGGCGGGATCAGAGAAGATATTTTAGATAAAATATTTGAGCCTTATTTCACAACAAAACATAAAGCGCAAGGGACAGGATTGGGATTGTACATGACCCACCAAATCATCAGTGACAGTTTCAAAGGAAATATTCAAGTATCCAATGAAACTTATGAATATAACAGTAATACATTAAAAGGTGCTAAACTTACCATATCATTACCTATAAAATAAAAAACTCTCCCCTACCACATTTTTGCCACAAAAAAATACTAAAATTACTATATACCTATCTTCCTTTGAGGTAAGACATATGGATTTAAATAGTATAGTTAAATACACCCACAGTTTAAAAGTCTTATTCATTGAAGATGATATTGATTTATTAGAACATCTTACTTCCATATTAGAAAACCTCTTTTCTACTGTTGATACGAGTAACGATGGACAACAAGCACTTAACCTATATAATAAATTTTACGAAACAAATAATCAATTCTATGACATCATTTTAACAGATATTGAACTTCCACATATAAATGGTCTCAATCTTATTGAATCAATGTTAGAACTAAACCCAACACAGCATGTAGTTGTAATTTCTGCTTATAATGATTCGGATAAACTAGAAAAACTTTTATCCTTAGGTATTGATAATTTCTTACACAAACCAATCGATTTCAAGGTGTTTTTTGAAACATTAAAAAAATGTGCCATACCAATTTTAGAACAAAGAGAAATGTTATCCAAACTAAATAATGTTCAAGAGATAAATTATAACTTAGAATCAGTTATGGATATCATCAATCAAGTTGCAATTGTCTCAAAAACAGATTTAGAGGGTATTATTACTTATGTGAATGATATTTTTTGTAATACCTCACAGTACTCAAAAGAAGAACTAGTAGGTAAAAACCACAATATATTACGACATCATGACATGCCCTCAATTGTTTTTAAACATATGTGGGAAGAAATACAAGATGGAAAAATATGGAAGGGTAAATTAAAAAACAGAGCTAAAGATGGAAGTTCCTATTATGTAAATGCAAATATCTTTCCAATATTTAATACCAATAATGAAATAAAAGAGTATATTGCCATTCGATTTTTAACCACCAATGAAGAGGTAAAAAATCGAGAATTTAAGAAAAAAGTTCTAGAACAATATCAAGAATCAAAACGAAGAGATTTTACCTCTAGACGAATGATAGACGAATTAAAAAAACAACTCATCAAATATGAAAACTTTGACCTACTAGAATTCAGTCTTAAAAAAATGAAGAAGAAAAGTCTAGAATGTACCTCCCAACTGAATTTTACAGAGAATAAAAATAAAAACCTAGAAGTAGAGTTTACAAATTACAAAAAAAATGTACTCAAAAATGTTTCAGCCATATTAGAAAAGAACAAAAGATTACAAATGAAAAGTGATGTTCATGATTCAAAAGTGGATGCATTAAAAGAAGAAATTAAAACCAGAGAAGGAGAGTTTAAAAAAATGCTTGATACAAATGAACAAAGGGCTAAAGAAATAGAAGATTTAAGAGATGTTATAAAACATTTAGAGGAAGAGGACAATTAAAGTGAAGCATCTGAACTTAAAATTCTAGCTTTTAAAAACACTTTTTTGCCACAAAAAAAGAATATCATAGATATAAGTTTTTGGCTTCTTACACTCAAGGGAAGAGATATGGATTTAAAAAACACAATGAAGTATACAAAAGATTTAAGCATATTATATGTAGAAGACGATGAAGATGCCATTGAACACCTCTCATCAGTTTTGGAAACACTTTTTCTTACTGTTGATAAAGCTTATGATGGTAATCATGGTTTAGAATCTTATAATAACTATTATTCTACGTATAATAAATATTATGATTTGGTACTAACTGATATAGAAATGCCACGTAAAAATGGGATTGAACTTAGTGAGATTATTTTAGATATTAATCCCAATCAAAATATTATTGTTATTTCAGCTTATAATGAAAAAGAAAGGTTGCAGCAACTTCTTACTATGGGAATAACCAATTTTCTACATAAACCCGTAGAATCACGTAATTTTTTTGATACTTTCAAAAAATGCTCAAAACTCATTTGTCAACAAAATAAATTAAAAGAAGAACTGCATTCATCCCAAGAAGTAAATCATAATTTAGAAGTATTACTTGATATCGTAAATCAAGTTTCAATAATCTCCAAAACCAATTTACAAGGAACAATTACCTTTGTAAATGATCTTTTTTGTCAAACTACTGGTTATACACAAGAAGAGCTACTGGGTCAAAAGCACAATATTTTAAGACATCCAGATATGCCAAATACTATTTTTAAACATATTTGGCAAGATATAAAAATTGGAAAGGTATGGAAAGGTAAACTAAAAAATAAAACCAAAGAGGGGGAATCTTTTACTATAAATGCTAATATATTTCCCATAGTAGACTCAAACAAAAAAATAGTTGAATACGTATCAATACAGTTTATTACAACAGAAGAAACTGAAACTTATGAATTTAGTGAAAATGTATTGAAACAATATCAAGAATCGAAACGGAGTGATTTTAGCTCAAGAGAAATCATTAAAAACTTGCAAATAGAGCTTGAAAACTACAAGAAAATGGATTTTAACAAAATTAATAAAAGTACTGATTTGGAAATATTAGAATCATCATTAAAAAAAGAAAAAATTAGAAGTTCAAAGTTTCATTCCAAATTAAAGTATATAGAAAATAACTATAAACGTATAGAAGATGAGTTTGATAAATATAAGTTTGCATTAAAAGAGAAGCTCGCTATTTTAGTAAACGAAAACAAAAACTTACAATATAAAGAGGAAAAACACCTTGAAGAAATTAATGACTTGAAAAATGTTCTTGAAAAGAATAAGCTAAAAAAAGAAGAATAGATATGGATATAAAAGATATTAGAGAATTCACCAAAAAATTAAATATCTTATATGTGGAAGATGACCTAGAAACTATTGAACATGTTTCTTCAATATTAACTTCACTTTTTCTAAGCGTTGATATTGCCAATGATGGAAAGTTAGGTTTAGAAGCTTACAACAACTATTTTAATAACAATGATAAATATTATGACGTGGTGTTAACAGATATTGAAATGCCACATGTCAATGGTATAGAATTATGTAAATATATATTGATTTCAAACCCAGCTCAACATATAATTGTCATTTCAGCCTACAATGATAAAGAAAAATTGCAGGAACTTTTATCTTTAGGAGTAAATGACTTCTTGCACAAACCCGTTAATTCTGAAAAGTTTTTTCAAACCTTTGAAAAATGTGGGAAAATAGTTAGTGAAAAAAATAAAATAAATGAAGAACTTTATTTTATACAAGAAACAAATCAAAATCTAGCGACCTTATTGGATATTGTCAATCAAGTAGCCATCATATCTAAAAGTGATTTGGAGGGTAATATTACTTTTGTTAATGATTTATTTTGTGAAACATCAAGATTTTCAAAAGAAGAACTCATTGGTAAAAAACATAATATTATCAAACATCCAGATATGCCCACAGAAATATATAAACATATTTGGGAAGATATAACCCAAGGGAAAGTTTGGAGAGGAAAGATAAAGAATAAAGCCAAAGATGGAGAGTCTTATTACGCCAATGCAAACATATTTCCCATATTTGATCACCAGGCAAATGTATCTCAATACATTTCCATATTATTTTTAACCACAGAAGAAGAGGTTAAAAATAGAGAATTTAAGAAAAAAGTCATCACCCAGTATCAAGAATCTAAAAGAAATGATTTTAAATCAAGAAAAATGATTGATGATTTACAAAGTAAATTAAAAAACTTTAAAAACTATGATACCATCGCATTTTCTTTACAATTAGAAAAAGATGAACATATCAAATGTCAAAACCAACTTATGCTTACCTTACAAAACTATACCTTATTAGAAAAAAAATACCGCAACTATAAAAGTGAAGTCAAAGTTAAAATTGATTCTATCGTTGATAAAAATAAAGAAGAAGAAACATTTATAGATATTGTGGAAGAAGAAAAGAAACGAGATGTGGATTCAAAACAATATTCTCATGTGGTAGAAATAAAAGAATTAAAAGAAAAAATTAAAACTCTAGAACACCAAGTTCAAGTGTTAAAGAGTGATTAATCTAAGACAACAAATGCCCCGCTAAATTTCCGCTTGAAAATGACCATTGTAAGTTATAACCTCCACAAGGACCATCTAAATCCATCACTTCTCCACAAAAATATAAACCGTGAATCAGTTTACTTTGCATTGTTTTGGGATTGATTTCTTTTAACGATACTCCACCCCTTGTAATCATAGCTTTATTAAATCCAATATGTCCTATTACTGTTAAGGGTGTATTCGCAAGTATCTTTAATAAAGCCGTTCTAACTGAACCTTCCAACTTATTGAAGGTTGACTCAGGATCAGCATTACATTGTAAACAAAGTTCAGTAGCTACTGAAGTAGGTAAAAGTGCAGCCAAGTTCTCTACAATACTTGAATCTTTATTCTTTTTGATTTCTTCTTTGATATGATTAAAGATATCCTCTTCATTTTTCCCATTAATTAAATTGAGCAAAATAGGAACTTCATCATACTTTTCTAAATAAGGTGTAATTTCTCTTGAAAAATCTAAAACAACAGGTCCTCTAATTCCCTTACTTGTGAAGATAAGATCCCCTTGAGCTTTGAGTTTTTTTGCTTTTGGAAGATTAATTCTCATTTGAACTTTTGCAATGGTATCTGCTTTACAAGAAGCAACCCAAGTCTCTTTAGTAAGTACTGGTAACATAGCAGGATAAAGATCAGTTACTTTATGTCCACCACTGGTTGCAAACTCATATCCATCACCATTGGCTCCTAGAGTTGGAAAACCCAAACCTCCAGTAGCCACAATGATATTTGATGATTCAAAAGTTCCTTGGTTGGTAAATACTCCCACAACCTTTGAATCATCAAACAATAACTTTTCCACTTTCGTATCACACATTATTTTGATGTTTTGTTTAATGAGTTCAGCTTCTAGGGCTGCTAAAATCGTTGAAGAATTATGGGTTGTAGGAAAAATTCGGAAACCATCAGGGCTATGAGTATTAACTCCAATTTCGTGAAGAAATGAGATTAAAGAATTGGCATCAAATAAATCCAAAGCTTCAGTCATAAAACGCCCTTGTCGTCCAAAAGAGTTCATGAAGTCTACATTACCAAGGGTATTACTTAAGTTACATTTACCACCACCTGTTGCTTTTAATTTTGCACCCAGTTTAGGAAGTTTTTCAAGGAGTAGGACTTTTTTGTTTGCCTTGGCAGCTACTATTGAGGAAATCATTCCAGCAGCTCCTGAGCCAATTGTTATTACATCATAAGTATTCATATTCATACGCAATCATAACCAATTTATATTTTATAACATCATAAACGAACAAAATCTTTTTTATAATTAACCACTTTTTTTAAATATCGTCTGGTTTCTTCATAGGGTAATTTTTCTCGTAAGGCAGTGTATACTTCTAATGGCGTTTTTTCATTAATTATTTTTGTTGCTTTAGCTCGGTTAGAATTAAAGGTTTTTAACACATTCCCACTTCCGGTATTATAAGCACTAATCACACAATATTCTCTAGAAATAGGATTAGAAATACCTCGTAGATATTGGGTATTAAGTATTTTTAAGTAGGCACTTCCCAGTTCGATATTGTTTTTTGCATTAAACAAATAAGATTTTGAAGGAGTCCAGTTTTTTCCCTTAGCAAACTTATAAGCGTCTCTTCCAGCACTTGTAGGAACTATCTGCATTAAACCTAAAGCTCCTGCACGACTTACTGCAAATTGATTGAAATTACTCTCAGTTTGAATAATTGAGTAGATCAAGTTCTCACTCACACTATATTTTTTTGCGTACTGTTTCACTAAAGGTTTAAATTTTGCGACTCGAACATTGGCATGGTCTTTAACCATTAAAATCTCTACATAGGATATGTTTATATCTTTTCCATCTTTTTTAATATTATTTTGTTGAAGCTTGTTTTTGATTAAAGAGCTCGCATATCGTTTGGCTCTCCATTCATATCGAATGTTTTTATTATCTTCATCTTTTACTTCACCCAATAAATAAGGAGTATCCCCTAGTTTGATAGGTTTACTTCCAAATAAATCAGCAGCTCTTGGATCATTGGGTAATAATAAAGTTGTAACAATAGCATGTTTTAAAGAATTTTTAGAATCTTTATCATCAAGGGTTTCAACTCTTATCACTCCTTTATCAAAGTCGATTAAAGCCCTACTTTTATAATTTTGCATGTATTTAACATATTCTTTTTTCTTGGGTAACTTAACATTTTTTTCGCCCCAAGTATTACTTATACTTTTAATAAAATCTTCTAAAAAAGTATCTAAACTTTTAATATCAGCAGAAAGTCTCTTCGGATTGGTGGCATAAGAAATTGATTTCGATTTTGCCAATGACTGAAAAGCAGAAGAAGGATTTTGACTTAATACAGCAGTAGTTATTGATTGGACATCTCCCATACTACAGCCACTCAAAAGTACTGCAACAAGGATTAGAGTAAATTTATTTTTCATAACATGGATTTTATCTAAACCAGCCATTCTTTGCAAACTGAAAAAAGTATCCTCTTATTGTTTAAAATTTATTTTTTTATTCAAGACTCTTTTTTTACGAAATTGATAATTTTCACTTTCAAATTTTTGAGTTTTTTTGAGTTTTACAAAAAAAATTATTATTACAATAAAAAGTACTAACAGCGCGATTATACTAATATTGTTCATGATTAGTTCTTGATATTTTCATTGGAAATTCCCATATCAAATTGAGAGTCAAAAACTTTAACTTCTCTTATCTCATCATAAACTTGGGAGGCAAAATCACTTTGTTTGGAGTAATTAAAAGCATCGTAAATTTTAATCTCATTTTCATTCATATTAAATACAAGATCAAAAAGCTGTTTTAATTTTACTTGTTCATCTTCTCCCAAACCATAACCTAATTCAATAACAGTATTTACTCCTGACATGGATTCTCCTTTAATTTGATATATGAAGTTTATTATAAAATTATGAACTATTCTAAAAAGATTACATCTTGCAATAATTTTTCATATACTTATCTTTAATAGCAATATCTGGATTGTTTCTATTTTGATTTTTAGTTATACTTTTTGAGAATACAAAAAGTACACTTATTGGGATAAGATCAAACGGATACATTTGTAGGATAAAGAAATGAAGAAAATATTTATTATTAAAGTAGGTTCAACTTTTGAAGAGATTGTTAATGAATACGGAGATATGGAAGATTGGATTGTTAATTATATAGATGATTTAAATGTAAATGTCATCAATATTCAAGAAAACGAAACCTTACCTGCTATTGAAGAGTGTTTGGGTGTTATTATTACAGGTTCTCATACCATGGTCACACAGGAATTTTCTTGGAGTGTGTCTATAGAAAAATTCATACGAACTTTATTTACAAATAAAATACCGCTTTTGGGAATTTGTTATGGTCACCAACTTATAGCTAAAAGCTTGGGTGGTACAGTTGATTATCATGAAAAGGGTATGGAGTTGGGTTGTGTAGAAATCCAAAGCAATAAACATGCAAAAAACGATGCAATTTTCAAATATCTCCCTTCAACTTTTAACGCACATGTTATTCACTCTCAAAGTATTATAACATTACCAAAACATGCAATTATTTTGGCGTCAAATGAGTTT
>Ga0209826_1001660_pt1 | contig 15325 bp, 16 predicted proteins | sample GOMGulsemesocosm_5_FD_184637 | JGI IMG/M metagenome (GOLD analysis project Ga0209826, IMG submission 184637) | Methane-oxidizing microbial communities from mesocosms in the Gulf of Mexico - GOM15C Gulf of Mexico (SPAdes) (version 2) | ecosystem: Environmental > Aquatic > Marine > Cold seeps... | reverse complement strand
GGAAATAGATCAAATAAACCGTCATCAATCATTTGTTTTGCACCTGCACGGCCTTCTTCAGCAGGTTGAAATATAAAATAAACAGTGCCATTAAAATCAGCATGCTTTGCTAAATATTTAGCCGCCCCTAACAACATGGCAGAATGTCCATCATGTCCACAGGCATGCATTTTCCCACTGTTTTTTGATTTATAGGGTAGGGTGTTTTTCTCCTCTATAAAAAGTGCATCCATATCAGCCCGAAGAGCTATGCTTCTTGAGCTGTTTCCAGAAGATAAACTGGCAACGACTCCCGTTATGGCCAAGCCTTCATGTACTTTTAAGCCAAAACTTTTCAATTTTGAACTGATAAATTCTGCTGTTTTAATTTCCTCGAAAGCTGTTTCAGGGAATTGATGGAAATGTTGTCGCCAATCACGCATTTCAGAATGCATTGATTCAATGTCTTGGTAAATAGCCATAAATGAAAAAGTAAAAAAATATTAAAAAAAGCTTGTTCTCTTTTTGTTCTTGTTTTATTATCACTAAAAACGAGAACAAAAAGAGAACGATATGCAAGGTGACTATCATTTAACCAGAAAGCAGCAAGAAGTTTTAGATTATCTTATTGCTAATCATGAAGACTTTACCCAGCCACCCACTCTGGATGAATTATGCTTTGCTATGGGACTTAAATCCAGAGGTTCCTTACATAAACATATTCAAAGTTTAATCAGTGCCGGATTGGTAGAAGCGCCAAACCGCAAACAGAGGGGGGTTCGTTTAACTAAACAGGCTCTTGAACTTAAAGCAGCTGTTGAAACAATACCTTCTAGTCATGAGCAACACTTTACACCGTTTGTTGGAAAAATTGCAGCGGGGTCTCCTATAGAGGCATTAGAAAATATCAGTTACATGACTATTCCTGATGAAATTAAAACTGAAAAAACCTGTTACATACTCCAAGTAAAAGGGGATTCAATGATTGATGATGGCATATTTGATGGTGATTGGGTCATTATTGAGCAGCGAAATTATGCAAGAAATGGAGAAATTGTTGTTGCCTTGGTTGATAAGGCCGATGCAACACTAAAATATATAGAACAATATCCACACGAAACATTATTAATCCCTGCTAATAAAAGCATGAAAGCTATGCGTTTTTTGCCTGATCAGGTGGAAATTCAAGGTGTATTAGTCGGACAAATGAGAAGCTATAAATAATAAAAGAGGAAAATATCATGATCACAAATATTCATATGCAAGATCAAATTCATAACAGAATTGAAGAATTAATGAATGAACAAGATAATAGTGCCAATCAATCTGATATTGACTGGGATGAAGTCTTTCAAAATGCAGCGACATTTTCTTTAATTGTTATCTTTATGACATTAGGTTTAAGTTGGTAATGGATAGAATAATCGATAATTGCCTGTTTTTAATCGTTCCAAAAGTTTTGACAGTTTAGTCCCTTCTCCCTCGAGGGAGAAGGTTAGGATGAAGGGGAATAGAGCAACAAAACTTATGGAACGGTTAATAATTAATCTATAACGGGCATAATTGTCCACTTTATAAACCAGTGATTTGTTTCATCTTGATCAAGACAGATAATACCTGCATTTTGAAATTGAATAACTGACTTATCTTGATCTCCTGTAATCAGCAAAGATGTTAGATGATTCATAAAAGGTAAGTGTCCAATAATCATCGATTTATCAGCAAAGTTAAATGTGTCTACAAAGCTTTTAGCATCATCTAAAGGAGATAAGCCATTAAGCTCTTCAATATTATCTACTTTAAGGTTTTCAGAAAAAAGCTCCGCTGTCTGAGAGGCGCGTAACTTTCTACTGTGATAAATATTAGAAATCTTTATACCTTCATTTGAAGCAAACTTTGCAACTTTAACTATTTCTTTACGGCCTTCAGAAGATAAAGCTCGGTTAGGATCGATTTCTTTAGCTAGAGATTGGCCATGTTGTACAAGATAAAGTGTCATAAGGTTTACTCCGTTATTTTGCCAGCAATAAGTATATGTCGATCGCTAATAGTTTCTAGTTTCAGCTCGGTAAGCCCAGCATCCTGTAATTGTTGTTTAATTTCAATGGGGGTAAAAGCTGCTAATAATGAATTGTAAAAATCGTGTTGTAAAATTTCAGGTTCATTAAAGGCATATTGTTTAACAATAGCTAATGCTTTTTCTTTACTAGGTGGCCTAAAAAGATCCACTATGAATATTTTAGTGTTTGTTGATGCATGCTGCTTAATGGTATTCCATAACACTGCGGGTTGATGTAAATGGTGCAGAAGACTATTACTGACTATGGCATCAAAATTTTCTGTATTTTCTATTGGCAAAACAATATTTGGAATAAGTCCTTTAATAAAGGAAACGCGATTAAGCAGTTGTGGGGAATGTGATTTTATATCATTTGCTAAGCGAATCATTTCAATAGAACCATCTATACCCATAATCTTTGTGTTAGGGAAGCGAGTGGCAAATTTAAATGTGATATTGCCAGGTCCACATCCTAAATCAAGAATATTGCCTGGTTTTTCCATAGATGGGAAATGAGAATCAAAGCTATCAATGATGAATTGATCTGATTTTTCAAAATCTGCATCAGCATAGGCTTCAGCTTGTATTTTGTCAGACATTAATTCGGGTTCAAGGATTCTTTCCATGTTGATTAAGCTCCACTACTGCTATTATTAGCATATTTGGGTTTGATATTAATAGTTTGTTCAATTAAATCAACAGCATTATTTACGCCGTGCTGAGACCTAATACTTGTACCTATTTCTTTAGCATTTGTTAGATAACTTTGATTAGAAAGTACCGTTTTTATCCGATCAGCTAATTGTTTTTCGTTAGCGTGTTTAGCAGCCAATGGGGTAGGTGCAATGCCCTGTTTTTTTAGAGCGTAAGCCCAAAATAATTGTTCGTCCATAAAAGGAATAACGATAGAAGGCTTTCCACAAAAGGAGGCTGAATGAGTTGTTCCCGCACCTCCGTGATGAACAACAGCGGCACAATGAATAAATAATGATTGGTGTGGGTGCTTACCTATAAAGAAGATATTGTCTTGCTGTGTATTTTCTGGATATTGTTTGGAACTGGTTTGAATGATGGCTCGGCAATTTGCTAAATGTGTCGCTTTGATAAATAAATCCATACTCCATTCAGGTACTGCTTGTTGCAAACTTCCAAAGGTCATATAGACAGGGGCAGGGCCTGAATCTAGGAATTGTTGCAAAGTCGTATCAATATGCCAGTTATTATTTTCTGTCGGCAAGTTAAGAAAGCCACTGGCATAATGTTGTGATGACCATTCTCTACGGGATGGGCAAAAAACAGGGTCGACAGCGACTAAATTTAGTAAATCAGAGCAAAGCAACTCTGATAATACATGTTTAATTTTTGGCAAGCCCTCATGGTTCCAAAGTCTGGTTAGTTTCTTTTTTAAAATATAGTCAAAACCATATTCCATTAATTTCCATTGTAATGTATTTATGATTTTTCCAAGGTTTGGAAATCTAAAAGGGGGCTGAGTTTTGGTTAATATTACTGCGTGACAGAAAGTAATACTATAAAAAGGTTTATTCTGTTTAAGAGCGGCTATTTTTAAAGGGTATAGAAAGTGATGACCAATGACTAAATCATTTTCAGCAACTAATTGTTTAGATGCTTGATAAATTTCTGATTCATATGGAAAGAATGCAGTATCCAGTAAAGCCACTAGCCATTGAGCTGAATTCATTCGAAATGTTTGTTGAGCAAACGCTTCCATATCAAAATCAATTCTCTCTGGAATGTGTTGATAAGGCACATCAAAAGCTGAGCATTCATCAGCATAGTTCCGATTATCAAGGCTTGTCACGACTAATGTTACCGTATGCCCCGCTTTTTGCAGTCCATCAGCTAATGCAATCATTGGCCGAATATCACCATTAGAGCCCCATGTTTGAATACCAATTTTCATTTTAGTTACTGTTCTGATTTATTAAGAAACCTTATATCTGTCATAGTACAACAAGGGGCTTGGATTGCCCGAAGAAAAATATCACTTTATCTTTGTTATCGATTTGTACAGATAAGGTTTTATCTGCTAATCTTCCTATTTTTTAAAAGCATTCGCTTGAATTATGAAGACTAGTACCGTTCAAATTATTGCCAAACAGAGCAGTCATGCAGCCCAGCAGTTATCGTCAATTCCTGAGTCAGTACGAAATCTTGCGCTTGCAAAAATGGCTGACTCTCTTGAATCAGTGAAACAACAGGTTTTAGAGGTTAATGCTGAAGAAGTTTTAAGGGCTCAACAGCAGGGGCAGTCAGCAGCAATGGTTAAAAGGCTAACGATCAATGATAAAGTATTTAATTATATGCTTTCTCGGTTAAGAGAAGTAGCTCAACGCCCAGACCCTATTAATCGTGTGCTGGAAGGCCATACTAACCCTGCAGGTTTAAAAGTATATAAAAAGTCAGTGCCACTGGGTGTTATTGGGATTATTTATGAATCACGCCCCAATGTCACTACGGATGCCGCAGGTGTCTGCATCAAAAGTGGAAATGCTCTTATTTTACGAGGTGGTTCTGAAGCACTTCAAACCAATATGCTATTAACGGATGCCATGATTAAAGGGGCTATTGAAGCAGGACTTCCGCAACATGCTATACAAATTATTCGTACACCAGGCCATGACGCAGTAGGCGAACTACTTAAAATGGATGAATATATAGATGTATTGATTCCTCGTGGAGGTAAAGGATTGATTAAGCGGATCGCAGAAGGGACTCGAATCCCTGTCATCAAGCATTATGATGGTATTTGCCATCTTTATATTGCAGAAGATGCTAATCCCACACAAGCAGTTGAGTTAGCCATTAATTCAAAATGTCAAAGTGTTCAGGTTTGTAATGCACTTGAAACATTATTGATTGATCAAAACTGTGCTGAACAAATGCTGCCAATATTACAGTCGGCATTTGATTCAAATAATATTGAACTCCGAGGATGTGAGCAGACACAAAAAGTCTTAAAAAATATTGCTTTAGCAACAGAAGAAGATTGGAATACTGAATATTTAGCCGCTATTCTTTCAATAAAAGTGGTTAATGGCATTGACCAGGCTATTGATCATATTAATACTTATGGTTCAGGGCATACCGATAGCATTGTTACTCAAAGCCTGAAATTGGCTGAACAATTTGAGTTACAGGTTGATTCTGCATCAGTATTGATCAATGCTTCAACCCGATTATCGGGTGGGGGTGATTATGGTTTAGGATCAGTGGTTGGCATTAGTACGGATAAGCTGCATGCTCGTGGCCCTGTGGGACCTGATGAATTGACAACCTATAAGTGGGTGGCTTATGGCAATGGCCATTTGAGAAACTAATTATTAATCGTTCCAAAATTTTTCGCATGTAGCTCCTTCTCCCTCAAGGGAGAAGGCTGGGATGAGGGTGAAATAGACTGCCAGAACTTATGGAACGATTAATATTATGTATAAAAAGTGTAAGGAATAGCTTATACACACATAATATTAAAAAATTATTGAATGCTAGGGCGGTAACAATAAAAATATGTAAAGCCAATTTTATTTGTTGTAAGTTATTGAAATGTATTTTGTTATACTGAGTTGGTTAATATTTGTACAACTCAGCATAAGGGTTTTATTTACATGGAGTTAGTAGCACTTGGAACATTTAATACACAGAGTTATCCACAGACAAAGGGGATAACTTTTGGTACCACTTAGCTCGCGCAATTTCACGGGGTTATTAATATCAACCTAATAGGAACCACGCAACCTGCGCCGACTAACCTCTATCAATATTCTATCACCGCTTATCATAAAAGATAATTTCGCTGTTAGATGTTACATTGTATGTGGGTTGAAAATGACTACAAAACGACACTTTGAACCACATCCACGGGTATTCATACGTTGAAGAATTGTTATCGATCCATACCAGTCAGTCGAAGAATCACTTAAAATACAGAATAACCATAAATTAACCAGCCTGTTTTACATCCAGAACTTAGCAAACCACTGGCTTATTTTTCCCAATAAATATGCATTAGAAGAACCTGGCTGGTTGAATGCCAAGTTATAATGCATAGATTCATTCGCTATGTTTTATGTGTTCCTATAAGTAATCCAGCAACACTGAGATCCTCATCTACATCTGGCCAATGGATTCCTTCTCCATCCCCTAGTAACTCCCAGTTTTCAAGCTGTTCTTTACTTGCTTGAGATAATTTGGGAAACCAAACTAAAGGTGCTGAAATGGTTCGGCCATCAATTAGCCCAACTATAATGGAAGTATCTGTACATTCTATACTGTATGCTTGAGGGTGTAGTTCAACTGCTAAAGTACTCATTCCATGCCTCCAAAAAAGTTTTTCTATTTTCAATAACTAAAGTTTCAAGTTTTCTCAGTTCTTTAGGAGAAAACCTTGTTGAACTAGCAAGTGCGACAGGTTTTAACCAGAACTTTGCTAACTTTCTTTCTTGCTGGATATGGATGTGTGCTGGTTCGCCATTTTCATTGCTATAAAAGAAGAAACGAAAAGGGCCTATTCTTAATATTGTCGGCATATTTCGGTTTATTTTAGTTGTTTAATTTAAGCTTATTTTAAACCCTTAGTAATTATTAGTGCTTTTTTTTCTGCATCATAGCTTTATAAGCATCAGACTGTAGTATTTTCTATATCTTTTGGCATGCTGAGGAGCTTACTTTCTCTGTACCAAACATCAAAACTCGCTTTTGCTCTTTCGCAGACTTATATTTCCCCCATCCGACTAGATTTTTTATATCGAACCTTGAGTCACAGGAAAAAAGGGTCAAAGGAAAAAGAAGAAAAAAGGGTCAAGTCTTGCATTGTGCATTTATTCAACAATAGAACTCTGGTTTTTGCACAATGCAAGACTTGACCCTTGTTTGTGCTTGTTTGTGCTTGTTTGTGCTTGTTTGTGTGACCCCTTGTTTGTGCTGGGGTATTCATACGTTGAAGAACCGTTTCAACCCATGCCAATCAGTCGAAGAATTACTTAAAATACGGAATAACGATTAACATGACCAGCAAAATAAAGCTGCATAAAGAAGCGGCGCAGCTTTATTTTGCCGGTGATGTTTTTGTTATGCATAGTGAATTGCTCTTGTGTTTATTGCATTGCCAAGAGTACCCGAGAATGTCTTCTGCTATTTGTTGTAATAACTCATTCGAGGTATTTCCTTCCGAAAAATTGTGTCCAGCGCCATCTATAAAGTGAATGTGTTCTTTGCTAATCATGCCTTCGATCTGTTGATGATCCACGTATCTATCACATGTACCGAAATAGTAATCTACATTAATATCACCATCAAATGATGCAAGCCTATCGTCATTCAAAAAATCAGATGAAAAATTGAGACCATGTCTTGAAATGTTTTCACCTTGTATCTTCCAAGCTGCCCGTCGTGCACCAATATCTAGAATTGGTGCAATTAGGAATTTATGCAATCCTGTTGTGGTAATATATTTATATAAGAGATTTGCAGAAAGACTATGAGCACAAATAGCTATAGCCCCTGATGTTCTATAACAATCAATTACAGCATTTAGACTTGACAATTCAGTTTCTAGAGTTCGATAAATAGGGGGGGATTCTCCTGAGCCTATTGGATCAAATACAACGCTTCTTATTCCGTAATCCGCTAACTTCCTAGCCATGCGATTAAAGAGATTGTAAGGCCCAAATCTAGATGATCCAAAGATTCCTGGATATATTAAGGCAGTCACGTTATTAAGCATTGATATTTTAGGTATGAACTCTGCAATAATTACTTCACCATGACTCGTTGCTAATGTCTTGTGGTTAATTGCTGGCCATTGCTCCTTATCAATATCCCATTCACCCAAAGGTAGGGCGGCTCCGTTCGCAAACCCAATATTGAAGTATCTATCGCTATTGGGAAGAATGCCATGAGAAAAATTCGCCAACTTAACCAATAGAGAATTTGATAAGATAAAAATTGCATCACTTACGTGATACTGTCCTTGCAAGTTCCACCATTCATAAATCTCGTTGGCCATCATGCCAGGATCAGATAGCTCTACTAAAGCCGTTTTGTTGTATGGTAGCACCCTATATCTAAACAATTCCATAGCGTCAGCCAAACAGCTATTCTCTTTCCTGAACCCAGAATGGGACAACCCCGCATACTTATCAAGGTTAATTGGAGAAAGCTTAAGATCAATAACGTCGAGATCAAACAACAACTTCAAAGCATTAGTTGTGTGTAAGCACTGCACAGTCGAACCATATATTATTTTTTTTATTCCATATTGTTCAATATATCTGCCCAATGCAGATATTTGATATGTCGTCCAATATGTCGGATCACATTTATCTGACTCACCATGAATATCTAGGATATTCTTAGTGGTTTCAATATGCCGAGCAAGATGTATATTATTGCCTATAAGTTTTACTTTTTTTTCCATAGATAAAGTTTACTCAAAGGCGTGCAAGCTCAAGAAGTGTATGAAAATGTTGAAATGAATACAGTTCGCTTGGATGGAATTGTTTTTCCATCATTGTTACGCCCATTTCGAATTCTTTCTCAGGAAGCATATGTAGTGTTGTGTTATGTTTTTCACGAAATCTTGAGAGTAAATCAGTGCCAACAATACTATACTGGTTGCATTTACTGGTTTTCCTCAAACATGAAAAACCGTAACTCTTCGCTATCTCTAACAGTTTTCCAATAGTTGGATAGCGTAAATCATTTAAGCTCAACGCAGTAGGAAAAAATTCATTAAAAGGCCTGCGCTCTAAATCTGTCTTACTACATGTTTTAATCCAGATTTTCCCTTTCCCCCTCAATACAGTATTTATGTTGTCAAAAAGTCCTTCTATACCATAGTCATCTATTTGCTGAAGCATCATTATTGCACTTATTACATCAAATGAATGATCGGGAAAAGGCAAACTCAAAGCATCCCTGTGCATAGCAGGAACTTTCCTGCTAGCAATCTCAATTTGCTGCTGTGATTTATCAATTCCAATTGCTAGAATCCCTTTCTCTGCAAATGACTTTGTATAACGCCCCGTCCCACATCCTATATCTAATAAGGTATAAGCTTTATTTGAATTAAGACTTTTAGCAAACCACGAGCAATGTTCTTCAACTTCATCCTCGCCATCCAAACGGTTTTTGTCGAAGGTTTCAGATGCGCTTATGTAGTATGTATCGTAGTCCATTTTTACGACACTGCCAATACAGTATTCCCGGTCAGTAAACGCTCCGACATAATATGCATTGTTAGATAATAACGCTGTATTCTGGGTAGAAAGTGACTTAACGTAAAATCGCGAGAGTGTTGCTTCCACTCTCTTGTTAGTGAGTCGAAATATATACCATGACAATCTAGAGATTCTGCCTTCCCAGTGAATAATTCCATTCCACTTGCTAGGGGAACCCAATAAAGTCCAGATACTTCTTCTAATTGCGGAGAAAAATCTTCTAAATCTAAATCTACCACTGCTAGGTGAACTGCTTGGTATTCTCTATTTTTTTGGCCGTTATCTTGGTCGGCCACTTCTACACGGTACCCTAAACTATAAATATTTCGACTATCGAGTGAAATACCTAGCTCTTCTTCTGCTTCACGAATACCTTGGTCTACAGTCTCACCAGCGAGAATATGACCAGCCGCACTCACGTCTAACATATCTGGAAAGTTTTTCATTTCCTTCGATCTCCATTGATAAAGGACTTGCCCTCCGTTTCTTGGGGAAACCAACCAGAAATGAAATGTTTTATGCCACAAACCTTCGATATGAGCTTTCACCAGCTCCTCTGTGCCCAGATGACGTAAATCTGCGTCAAAAATATCAATTAATTCACTCATTATTTACCTCTTCGTTGATTTTAAGCTCGTTTAGCTTGAGCCAAAGCTATGGTTGATATTGATCCGTCAAATCCAGAGCTGGCCATAATTTTTTCCCATCTAGCTTTTGCTTCAAGAGCTTCGATATCTTCATGTAATGCTGAGAGAAGTCTCTCCAGTAGCATGAGTGCTTTTGCTTCACGTTCCAAATCGCCAACTTGTTCAAATAGGCTTATCGCGTAATTTGTTTCGTTTAATGCTTGCGTAGCCAGTTCCCTAATGTTTGTATCTTTAAGTGGAACCGTACCACTTAAATGCAAGTTAATATTTTTAGCTTCTAGAAACCCCCTCGCGTGATGTACCTGAGCTTGATCGCATATGATACTTTGTCCAAAGCCTTTCATTAAAGTAATGTTATTTGACAGTTCTGAGATAATGTTGTCACAGTGAGCAAGATTCTCCTTCTGATTTTCTGTATTGGAAGATAAAAAAGCAAGATGCCGATATGCTTTAGCTAGCGCTAGATTACGTCGAACGACATTTTCTTCTTCTTTACCTTCCGTATCAGAAAGCAAGCCAATGGCTTTTGATATATTAACTGTAGCGTCATGTGTACGACCTTGAAGATGAATAGCCCACCCCAAATCATCAATTAGAATTTCTCCTTTAGATAAATTATCGTTAATTATTGCAGCTGAACCAATTGCAATTTTCCCTAGTTCCTCTCGCGAAGCATGTAATCCCAATAGGTGAAATAGGTGAGTAAGCTTATTTCGCAATTGAACAACCGATTTGTTTTTTTGCACAGACTTTAGATAGTTTGCGTACATTAATACTGAACGAGCAAAATCATTACTTGGCACTGGTTCTTTTGATGCATCTTGACGATCATGCAACAACCACCATTCCGTTATTAAGGTGAGTATTATGCAGAACAACAGGAAATGCCCAAGATCAGCCGAAAGGATTGACGGCAGGTCAATGCTGAAACGGGTTAGCAATTGATCAAGCGTAGCAAGTGCTAAAGTTATCCCAAGCAACCTAGATGTGGTGTTTAAAACGCCTTGAGTTAAAAAGTTCTTTTTTATTAAATTCAACTTAAATTTTTTCATCAGAAACGATTCTTCCTTTTTTGCAAGTTATTATCCAGACCCATATATGCTAAACCCTAACACTTAACACATGTCAACAACACCATTTCAAGTGAGCAACTCTAAATGGGATAATATGCATTTAATACATAATTAATAAGTCTGAATAATATTCAAAGGTTAAATTTAAAAGAAGAACTCATCTTTTTGAAAAATTCATCTAAACGGAATAAATTTTAAATGGCCGCAATTGGCTGTTTTGAGTTAATACATATTTGTTGAGTAGGCTTTCTATTCTTGAACAGCTATTCTAGATAGCTTCTCTTTTAAAACCTTCTGGAGTCCAGCGTAATAATTCTGCTGAGTCTTTTTTCCATTCAGCGAGAACAAAACGTTGTGCTGGTTTATTGTCAATATTAAAGTCATGTAGAGCTGGACGGTGAGTATGACCATGAATAAGGCGTAAACAGTTATATTTCTGCATGGTTTGGATGATGGTTTGCTGATTAACATCCATAATGTCTTGTGCTTTTTTACGCTTATGGAAAAAACTGCGAAAGCGATACCAGCGAGCAACCAGTAGACGAAGTAACAATGGTTTTGTTAAAACATTCTGCTTCCATTCTGTAGTACGAGATTTTTGTCGAAACTCTTGATAGGGAATGTCATCTGTACAAAGCAAATCACCATGCGTAAGCAGTGTTTTTACGCCAAATAAATCAATAACGGTATATTCATCAAGTAAAGTAATACCTGATTCATTACAAAACTGCTGCCCAAGCAAAAAATCCCTGTTACCTTGCTGTAGATAAACCTGTGTTCCAGTGTCAGTTAATTGTTTTAACTGTTGTTTTATTTTTTTATTAGGTGGGGTATTGTCATCATCACCCACCCAAGTATCAAAAAAATCACCAAGAATATAAACAGCTGAGGCGTTAACCGCCTGGTTTTGAAGAAAAGAAATAAAGCGACGGGTAATTTCTGTTTTTTCGATAGAAATATGGAGGTCTGAGATAAAGATGATATCTGGTTTCAAAATTTTTCTGCGGTGAGGGTGGGGGGGATAAATAAGGCTAAAGGCTAAAGGCTAAAGGCTAAAGGCTAAAGGCTAAAGGCTAAAGGCTAAAGGCTAAAGGCTAAAGGCTAAAGGCTAAAGGCTAAAGGCTAAAGGCTAAAGAAAGAACGTTCCGAGATTGCTCTTGATCTGGCTCTTTTAACCTTTCGCCTTGAACCTTTTACCTGCTCTTTAATCTACCATTTCAGCTTTTTCAATAACGATATCTTCTTTTGGTACATCTTGATGGCCGCCACGGTTGCCTGTAGCCGCATCAGCCATTTTATCAACAATATCCATGCCTTCAATTACTTCAGCAAATACAGCATAGCCCCAGCCTTGTGAGTTAGGTGCTGTGTGATCAAGAAATGAATTATCTTTATAGTTAATGAAGAATTGTGCTGTAGCAGAGTGTGGGTCGCCTGTACGAGCCATTGCTAAAGTTCCACGATTGTTTTTTAAGCCGTTGTCAGCTTCATTTTCAATAGGTGCATGAACTGGTTTTTGGTTGAAATCAGTATCAAAACCACCACCTTGAGCCATAAAGCCTGGAATAATACGGTGGAAAATTGTACCTGTAAAAAAACCTTCTTTAACGTATGTAATAAAATTTTCAGACGTATTAGGCGCTTTTTCTGAATTAAGTTGAATGATGATTTCGCCTAAAGAGGTGGTTAGTTTTACTTTGTTTTGTGTGTCTGACATTTTATTTTCCGAAGCAAATGAAAGGGTTGTAGTTAAAAATAGCACCAAGCTAAGAACAATGTTACGCATAGTTTATCTCTAAGGTAGATGCAAAGAATGAATTTTATGCGTTTTTTCCTTGAAAGAGAAGCCTTAATCTTGGTAAATTGGACGGTTTTTTACCAAAGTGCGTAATTGATCTAACCAACCTTAATATAAAAGATGCTCAAAATATATAACACTTTAACGCGAAGCAAAGAAACTTTTAAACCACGAGTAGAGGGGAAGGTTGGACTCTATGTCTGTGGAATGACTGTTTATGATTACTGTCATATTGGGCATGCGCGAGTCATGGTGGTATTTGATACGGTCGCAAGATATTTTAGATATTCGGGTTATGATTTAACCTATGTGCGTAATATTACCGATATTGATGACAAAATAATCAAACGAGCTAATGAAAATGGAGAAAATTTCCTAGCACTGACAGAACGTTTTATTGATGCTATGCATGAAGATGAGCGAGCATTGTCTGTATTGCCACCTGATTTAGAACCAAAAGCAACACAATCAATGGATGATATTATCAAAATGATTGCTACTTTGGTTGAAAATGGATTGGCTTATGTAGGCGGGAATGGTGATGTTTTTTATTCTGTTAGTAAATTTGAGAACTACGGAAAGTTATCAGGTAAAAATATAGAAGACTTACAGGCGGGTGAAAGAGTTGATGTTGATAAAGCAAAAAATGATCCGATGGATTTTGTATTATGGAAAATGGCAAAACCTGACGAGCCATCTTGGGATTCACCTTGGGGTAAAGGTCGTCCGGGTTGGCATATAGAATGTTCGGCTATGTCTACCTGTTGTTTAGGTAATCATTTTGATATTCATGGTGGGGGGATGGATTTACAGTTTCCGCATCATGAAAATGAAATTGCTCAATCAGAAGGTGCGACAGGTGAAAAATTTGTAAATCTATGGATGCACAATGGCTTTGTCAGAGTTGATGAAGAAAAAATGTCAAAATCATTAGGTAACTTCTTCACTGTTAGAGAAGTTCTAAAAAAATATCGGCCAGAAATAATTCGTTTCTTTGTGTTATCAAGCCAATACCGTAGCCCGTTAAATTATTCTGATGAACAGCTGGAAGATGCTGGTGCGGCTTTAACCCGCCTTTATACTGCACTAAGAGGGGTGGAAGTTAATAATGATGATTGCGACCCTGAATATAAAGCCCGTTTTGAAGAGGCAATGGATGATGACTTTAATACAGCGGTAGCCCTTGCTGTACTGTTTGATTTAGCAAGAGAGCTAAATAAAGGTAAATCTGATATTGCTAGAGCAGGTGTGCTAGCGACTACTTTAAAAACATTGGCTGCTGTCTTGGGTCTTTTACAAGATGATCCAGATAACTTTCTGAAAGGTGGTGATGCTGAAGATGGTTTATCAGAAGAAGACATAAATCAGAAAATTCAAGCCAGAATAGATGCGAAAAATAATAAAGATTGGGCAAAAGCCGATGAAATAAGAGACCAGCTAAAAGCTCAAGGTATTATTGTTGAAGATGTTGCGGGTGGAAGTAGTTGGCGTAGAGAAAACGTATAAAGATATTTGTAACTAAAAATGTTAATTAAGTGAAAAGATATCTTGATCGTAAGCCCTCTCTTGTTGGAGATGGTTGGGTGAGGAGAAGTTAAAGGACTCTCTCTTTAGCTCTGTAGATATATCAGAGATCCCCTTAATTTAAACAAACAAAAAAATAAGAGTAAATTGTCAGTGACTGAAATAAAAGATAAATCAATTGAAGTATTTCTAGAAGAATTAGCTAGTAAACAAGCAACACCAGGTGGAGGAAGTGCAGCTGCAGTAATGGGAGCGCAATCAGCTGCATTAACATCCATGGTTTGTAATTTGACTATTGGCAAACCTAAATACATTGAAGTTGAAGAAGATATGCAGGCTTTGTTAAAGCAGTCAGAAGCATTGCGATTATTGCTAACTGATATGATTAAGGCTGATGTTGATGTATTTGATAAATTAATGGCCTGTTATGGCTTAGCTAAAGGTAGCGATGAAGAAAAGGCTGCAAGAAGCCTTCAAATTCAAGCTGTTTTAAAAGAAGCGACAATCGTGCCATTAGAATGTGCAAAAGCTTGTGCAGAAGCTATTTCATTAAGTCGAATAGCTGCAGAAAAAGGTAACCTCGGAGTGATTAGTGATGCGGGTGTTGCAGCAATGGCTGGATATGGTGCTTTAAAAAGTGCGGCATTAAATGTTTATATTAATACTGGAACTATTAAAGATAGAGACTTTGCCGAAGAAAAGTTACAAGAACTGGAAGCTTTAATCAGTGACTCAGAAGCAGAAGCACAGCAAGTTTATAAAATTGTGAAAGAAAAGTTATAAAAATGTTTGATTGGGTATTGACGCAATAATATCGACACAGTATAATTCTATTTCTTCACAGCGAGTCCTTATCTAAAGGGGCTTTAAAGTAAGAAAGTTTAGTTCGGGGTATAGCGCAGTTTGGTAGCGCGCCTGCTTTGGGAGCAGGATGTCGGGGGTTCGAATCCCTCTACCCCGACCAAGATTTGCGCTTGTAGCTCAGCTGGATAGAGCATCGGCCTTCT
>Ga0209826_1001659_pt1 | contig 15326 bp, 12 predicted proteins | sample GOMGulsemesocosm_5_FD_184637 | JGI IMG/M metagenome (GOLD analysis project Ga0209826, IMG submission 184637) | Methane-oxidizing microbial communities from mesocosms in the Gulf of Mexico - GOM15C Gulf of Mexico (SPAdes) (version 2) | ecosystem: Environmental > Aquatic > Marine > Cold seeps... | reverse complement strand
ACTTGAACCGTCACTTCCGAAGAAACCGCATTTTGAATGCGGCGTGTCTACCAATTCCACCATTCGGCCATTAAAACTTATACAACTATATACAACATTTACAAACAGATAAAAAATCAATTAACTTATTGAATTAAAAAGATAATACCCTATACAAAATATAGACACAACCAATTTTGAATCCCCCATGTATACCAATTTCATCACGCTGGCATAGGCTTACAGCCCGTTTTGCAATTTGCAAAGAAATCATTTTTCACTTTAAAACTGATTTCTTTGTAAACTATCTTAATCTAACAACCTTACTAAATCGCAACTAAACTTGTCGATATTCTTTGTAAACCTTTATAAGTAAAATGCTATACATTTCTTATTGTATTCAAAAGGTTATGTGAAGGCACGTTGTTTTTTTAACAACGTCGAATCGACCACTCTGGCGACACAGTGACTTATTTGCAATCAAGGTTGACTTGAAATAAGTGCAGGCATTATACGAGAAAACCCTTAGTTGACAAGCATTTTATTATTTAAATCATTATTTGCTGTTTATTTGAGCAAGGAAACAAATAGGATGATAAACGGGTTAAGCCATTACTTATTCAGTATTTGATGTCTACGAATGATGATCTTATTAAACTTAATACCTTTTGTTATCTTTTTTATCCTTAACTTTGCTAAACTAACGAAAATTATCTTACTCTTAAATTTTCTGGTTATTATTTCCTGCTATGAATAGTTCTATAAATCAATCTCAATCTTTTCCTCGTGCTGGTTTTCGTCGTCGTTTTGGCTCTTGGGTATATGACGCCCTTATTGCTTTTGCTGTTTATATGGTGGCAGGTGCAGTGGCGTTTTTGTTATTTAACTTATTGATTAAGTATGGTTTTATAAATATGCAAGGTTTTGATCATGCAATAGACTTACAACAATCATCCGTTTTATTTAGTGCCATCATTTATGGCTGGAATATCGCTTGGGTAAGTTTTTTCTTTGTATTCTTTTGGGCGAAAAGTGGTCAAACATTAGGAATGAAAGCATGGCGATTACGTTTGCAAAATCAAGATGGTACCCGCATTAGTAAAATAACAGGTTTAAAACGCTTATTACCGACATTGCTTGGTTTAGGTAATTTAACAGTATTATTTGATAGAAAAAACAAACTTAGCTTACAAGATAGATTAACCAACACCGAAGTGGTCGTTTTGTCGTTAGAGGCGAACAAAGGTAGACTATAAAAGTGACGAGTTAACAACTACAGGTGGCAAAGCTACCGACTTTGAAATCAAGTATTGTTAACATTGCATTACTCAATACCAAGGTACTTATGTACTTGCACTGATAAACGCCAGTTATTTTCAATACAAGTAGCAATCGCTAGTGCTGTCGCTCTAGGCTTTTGGCTGATAGGTTGTAAATAGATAGGCGTTTTTTCTATGTTATGCTCATTAAGTAATACTTTTAAATCATCTACATGTTGCTCAGTGGCAACAGGATGCTTTATTTCATTAGCACGAAGCATAGCGCTGTTTAAAATGGCATAACCACCACGCATATTTATTTTAGGTGAGACGGTAACCCAACACGCTTTTGATACTTTAATTTCAAAAGTACCAGACGTTTCTACTTGTGTACTATACTCTAACGCTTCCAATGCCTGACATAAAAAGGTTAAATCTACCATGCATGGCTCACCACCTGTAATAACGATATGTTTGGCTTTGTAACCTCGTTCTCTGATTATCCCCAATATTTGATCAACAGTAAAATTTGCCCACTGCGGTGTTTCTTGCGATTTAGTTAATATCACTTTTCGTGCAACTTCATCACTAATATCTATTTTCCATGTGTGTTTGGTATCACACCACGAACACGCTACAGGACAACCTTGTAAACGGATAAAAATGGAAGGTTGACCAGTAAAGGCACCCTCGCCTTGAATTGTTTCAAATAATTCGTTGATTTTATATTGAGTCATTTTATTTTGTGCTTTAGCCTGTGACTTAAATCTAGTAAAATATGTTCACTTAATTATATTTTGTGATTATACCTCATAAAAAGTTAGAGACCTTATAAATGGCTGAAAAAGTTGTTGTTATCTATTCAGGTGGCATGGATTCATTTACCGTATTAAACCGCGCATTAAAAGATGGTAAACATGTGTATGCACTGTCATTCGATTACGGACAACGTCACGTAAAAGAGCTTGAGTGTGCTATTAGTGTTTGTACGGCGTTAAATATAAACCATAAAGTTATTGATATTTCAGCTATTAATCAATTGTTGGCGGGTTCTTCTTTAACTGATGACATTGATATTCCTGAAGGACATTACGAAGCAGAGAACATGAAGTCAACCATAGTGCCAAATCGTAATATGATTTTATTGTCACTCGCCGTAGCTTATGCCGTTTCTGTAGGTGCTGAACAAGTTTATTATGGTGCGCACAGCGGTGATCATGCTATTTACCCTGATTGTCGTCCTGAATTTGTTAAAAAAATGAATGATGTTTGTCAAATAGCCAACTATGAAAGTGTGGAAATTTTCAGTCCCTATTTAAATGTAAATAAAAGTGCTATTTTGGCTGATGGTCTAACGATGGGGTTAAATTATAGCAATACGTGGACCTGCTATAACGGCAGAGAAAAAGCCTGCGGAAAGTGTGGTGCCTGTCAAGAACGTTTAGAAGCCTTTAGTGAAAACGGTGTCATTGATCCCATCACTTATGAATAATTTAATACAAAAACAGTAAGAAATAACTTTATGTCTGATGTTTTACTTAAGAAATCGAATAACAAACCAAAAATTATGAATAGCCTAAGAGCTAAGGCTTATTTATTACTTGAAAGTGAAGAGCACAGAAGCTTTGCCGCCAACGTTATTAATTTTTTACTTATTGCGCTGATTATAACTAATGTTATTGCTGCTATTTTTGAATCAGAGGCTGATTACCATACGTTGTATCAACGTGAGTTTGCCGTATTTGAACTGATTTCTTTATCTATTTTCTGCTTTGAGTATATTGTAAGGGTTTGGTGCAGTGTTGAAGATAACAAATACCTCAGCTTAACGTCTATTAAAGCACGGCTTAAATACATGCTGACCCCGATGGCAATAATCGATTTGGTATCCATTTTGCCGTTTATTATAGCAATGTTCTTTGCTATAGATTTAAGAACACTGCGCTTATTAAGAGTGCTACGGTTATTAAAATTAACTCACTATTTTAAAGGTTTTAATATTTTCATTAATGTTATTGCCAAAGAAAGTAAAAGTATTACCGCCGCGATGATGGTGATGATGTTTTTAATTATTATTGCAGCTAGTTTAATGCATTCAGTAGAGGGGCATATTCAACCTGATTCTTTTGGCAGTATTATTCAGTCATTTTGGTGGGCAGTAGTTACGATGACTACCGTTGGTTATGGCGATGTTGTACCTGTAACCGCACTGGGAAAAATTATCGCTACGTTTATTATGTTGATTGGTGTGGGGTTAGTGGCACTGCCCGCAGGTATGTTAGCAGCACGTTTTGGTGAAGAATTAAGAGAGCGAAGAAAAAATTTAAATGCCCACATTCAAGATGCACTATCTGATGGTTTTATTAATAAAGATCAATATAAAGCACTCGAGGTATTAGCCGAAAAACTTGAAATTGAGCCACAAGATTTACATCGCAGTATTCAATTATTAAAACAGGGTAAAAACAGTTATAAATGCCCTCATTGTGGCAAATAGTGTTCTCTTTGATTATGTAGCCAGTTGCTGATTTCTTAATGTGGCAATCTCATCGCGAGTTGCTGCCGCTTGCTCAAACTCTAAATTTTGAGCATGTAAGTACATAGCTTTTTCAAGTTGCTCAATTTTATTATCAATTTCCTTAGTGCTCATCAGGTGCAATTCGCCCTGCTCGTCCACTTTATAACCTGCATGCCGCTCAGCGACCATATTTAGCTGCTTCTTCTCACTAAAACCACCCACATCCATTACATCGGTAATTTTTCGAATAACGCCCCTTGGGGTTATGTTGTTATCGAGGTTAAATTGATGCTGCTTTTCTCTACGGCGATCTGTTTCATCAATGGCTTTGCGCATAGATTTAGTGATTTTTCCCGCATAAAGAATTGCTCTGCCATTAATATTACGTGCGGCACGCCCAATGGTTTGAATTAAGGAACGCTCTGAGCGTAAAAAACCTTCTTTGTCAGCATCTAAAATAGCGACTAATGAAACCTCGGGCATATCTAAGCCTTCACGCAATAAGTTAATCCCAACAAGAACATCAAATTTACCTAGACGAAAATCTCGAATAATTTCGACTCGCTCAACGGTATCAACATCTGAATGTAAATAACGGGTTTTAATACCATGTTCATCTAAATAATCAGTCAAGTCTTCTGCCATACGTTTAGTTAGTGTCGTAGCAAGCACTCGCTCATCTAATGGTAAACGCTTATGAATTTCAGAAAGTAAATCATCCACTTGTGTTTCAACATCACGCACTTCTATTTGTGGATCTAATAAACCTGTTGGTCGCACAACTTGCTCAGCAATATCTCCAGCAGATTTTTCAAGCTCGTAATTACTTGGCGTAGCTGACACATAAATCGTTTGCGGTGATAATGCTTCAAATTCTTCAAATTTCATTGGGCGATTATCAAGCGCCGATGGTAGCCTAAAGCCATATTGCACTAAATTTTCTTTACGTGATCTATCGCCTTTGTACATTGCACCAATTTGCGGCACAGTAACGTGAGATTCATCAATAATTAATAAGCCATCATCTGGTAGGTAATCAAACAAGGTTGGCGGTGATTCACCCGATTCACGTCCAGATAAATAACGAGAATAGTTTTCAATTCCTGAGCAATAACCCAGTTCAGTCATCATTTCAATATCAAATTGCGTACGTTGTACAATGCGTTGTTCTTCAACTAAACGATTATTGTCTCTGAGAAATTGAGATCGCTCTTTAAGCTCTATTTTAATTTTATCTACTGCGGATAAGACTTTATCGCGTGGCGTGGCGTAATGAGTTTTGGGATAAACCGTAACCCTCGCTAAAGTTCGCTCTACCTGCCCGGTTAGCGGATCAAACTGACTAATACGTTCAATTTCTTCATCAAATAACTCAACACGTAACGCAAGGCGATCTGATTCAGCAGGGAAAATATCAATAACATCACCGCGCACTCGATAAGTTGCCCGAGCAAAAGCAGCATCATTACGCGTGTATTGTAATTCAGCCAAACGGCGCAAAATATCTCGTTGATTAATAATATCGCCAACACTGATATGTAGCATCATTTTCAGATATGAGTCAGGATCGCCTAAACCATAAATAGCAGAAACAGACGCAATAATAATAACATCTCGACGCTCTAACAACGCTTTAGTGGCCGATAAACGCATTTGTTCAATATGTTCATTTACTGACGCATCTTTTTCAATAAAAGTATCCGTGGTAGGTACATAAGCTTCTGGCTGATAATAGTCATAATAAGAAACAAAGTATTCAACGGCATTATTAGGAAAAAATTCTTTCATTTCACCGTAAAGCTGCGCAGCTAACGTTTTATTAGGTGCTAGCAACATGGTGGGTCTATTTAGCTTTTCAATAACGTTCGCTATAGTGAACGTTTTACCGGAGCCTGTAACCCCTAATAAGGTTTGATGTGCTAAACCTGATTCTATCCCTTCAAGTAATTGCTTTATTGCCGTTGGTTGATCACCACTTGGTGTATAGTCAGATTGCAAGGAAATAGCTTTCATGATGAAGACTCCTGCTCAATAAAGTTGCAATCATCAAACTGTTTAGAAAAAAGTTTATACGAAATAGCTGCCATCAAAATATTACCGACTAATGCACCAATAAAAAACCCATGTAAGCCATATAAATAACTACCTAATAAAGCAAGCGGAACATAACAAATAAAAAGACGAATAAAACTTAACATCAAAGCGACCATCGGTTTATGTAAAGCATTAAACGATGAGTTAGTTAGAATTATAACGCCTTGAAAACCATACCCTAGTGGTAACACCCAAATAAACAAGACAATGATATCTGCTACTTCTTTATCTTGAGTAAACCCTAGCGCAATGTAAGGAGCGGTAATAATTAACACAACATAAATGAGCACTTGCCAGAATAAAATAAATTTTACTGATTTTGTATAAGCTTGGGCAACACGATGCATATGACCTGCACCAAAGTTCTGACTTATAAACGGCGGTAAGGTCATCGACATTGCTAATACAACTAATAGCGCAATTGATTCCACACGTGTGCCGACACCGAAACCGGCAACAGTAGACTCACCATAAGTAGCCGCTATCGCCGTCATAATAGCCGCAGCAATAGGCGTTAGCATATTAGCTCCTGCTGCAGGTAAACCAATTTTCAAAATACTATGACAAGACGATAATAACTGTTTAATCGGCATTAAGTGCGTGTGAATTAGCTTTTTCTTCTTGGTTAATATAACTAAAACCAAGCCTAAACCAAACAGCCAAGAAATAAGCGTTGCTAGTGCTGCGCCTTGTAAGCCCATCGCAGGCACTGGGCCAAAACCAAAAATAAAAATAGGATCTAATATTGCATTAATTAGTCCTGCACTACCCATAACAATACTTGGCGTTTTAGTATCGCCCGATGCTCTTAATACAGCATTGCCTATCATAGGGCCAATTAAACACACACTGCCGATATACCATATATCCATGTATTCATGTATTAACGGTAATAAAGAAGCTTGTGCACCAAGTAAAGTAAATAATTGGTCAGTGAACAAATAGCCTATAAATGACAAAGCAATAACAATAATTGCAGCTAAATATAAAGCGGCAGTCGCTGAATTCTTAGCTGACTTATGATCATTTAGACCAATAAATTTGGCAATAACTGCTGATGTACCAATGCCTAAACCTATCATAAAACTAACAACGGTAAAGGTAACAGGAAAGGTAAAACTAATAGCCGCTAAAGGCTGTGTACCTAATAAACTAACAAAAAAAGTGTCAATTAAGTTAAATGTCATCAATAAAACCATGCCGTAAAGCATCGGAATAGTCATTCTTTTGATAACACTAGCAACAGGATCCGTTAATAAGTTAACCGGCAGCTTTTTATTATTGTGTTTTATTGAAGTCATTGGTTACTTTATATTTAAATTTAAGAAGGTATTTTTTTCAAGCTTTTCAATCAAGCTATTGTAATCAAAACAAAAAGAAATGCACAGTAATAGCTGACAAATATGCTGCTGATTAAAAAACAATCCAAATAATCAAAAAAACAACAAAATACAGCTAACCACATGTTTTATATATAGTATTTAAAAATAACAATAAACTATTGACTTGCCTGCACGCTAATTAAACCGATTATGTAACAAATCCGTACAAATTAACTAACATAGTTATCCACAACTTTAGTGGATAACTAGTTTACCGACTTACTCCTAAAGCAATATAATGAGCGCGTATTAAGACAACGCCTAAATTCGCACCACAATGATTAACAATATAACACTTGTGAACGCATTTTGAGCAAACAAACTAATAAATCAGTTTTTTCACAACTTTATATTGACACTTAGCGCACAGGTCTTTATTATTCCGCCCCGTTAGCCAAGTTGGTTAACGTACTTATCGAAAGAGAAGTGATTATCTAAGGCTACCGTTAGTAGCGCTTAAAAAATTAGCTACTGTTAATCCATGACAGTCTAATGAGTAAAAAATTTTATTCCCCAATAGCTCAGTTGGTAGAGCGATGGACTGTTAATCCATGTGTCACTGGTTCGAGCCCAGTTTGGGGAGCCATATTTCAAATGAGCACTAACAAGCTTATTGTACAAATTATTATCCGTAAGTATCAGTTAATAGAACTTCGGAGATTAGATACTGTTAATCCATGACGGTCTAATCAGTAAAAAAGTTTATTCCCCAATAGCTCAGTTGGTAGAGCGATGGACTGTTAATCCATGTGTCACTGGTTCGAGCCCAGTTTGGGGAGCCACATAAAAACAAACCTGCTTATTGCAGGTTTTTTTTCGCCTATAAAAAAAGTTATCCCCACAGTGTCAATTAGTAGAGCAATGAACTACTATTTTGGCTGTATACTTTATAATGCTTAATGCTCTACATTACTTAAATAAGCGCTAAAAATTGCTATATTATTTCTTTGTTTAAAAAAAACCTTACATTCTTGAATTTAGGATTCAAAAAAATGTAAGGTTATGAAAAAATAACTACTTCTCAGTAATTAATTCTTTTTTACTTTCACAAGTGATAACAAGTTTGTCTTTCTTTACGCCTATTTTTGCTACACCACCTTTTGTTAAATCACCAAATAGTAGTTCATTGGCCAGTTCTTTTTTCAATTGTTCTTGAATCAAACGAGACATTGGCCGAGCACCCATAGTTTTATCATAACCATGCTCTGCAAGCCACTTTTTGGCATCTTTAGTTAATTCAAGTGAAACACCTTTACTGTCAAGCTGAACTTGCAACTCAACAATAAACTTATCAACCACTTGCTGAATAACCTCAGTATCAAGGTGGTTAAACCAAACAATATTATCAAGACGATTTCTAAACTCAGGTGAAAAAACCTTATTAATTTCAGTCATCGCATCTAGGCTATGATCTTGCTGCTTAAAGCCAATAGATTGACGCACAGTTTCTTGTACGCCAGCATTAGTAGTGAGCACTAAAATAATATTTCTAAAATCCGCTTTTCTACCGTTATTATCGGTTAACGTACCGTGATCCATTACTTGCAATAAAATGTTATAAACATCTTCATGGGCTTTTTCAATCTCATCTAGTAGCACCACGGCATGAGGATGCTTTAGTACAGCATCTGTTAACAGACCCCCTTGCTCATAACCAACATAACCTGGTGGTGCACCGATTAAACGACTAACAGCATGTTTTTCCATATATTCAGACATATCATAACGCAATAATTCAACCCCTAACACTTTAGCCAACTGCTTCGTTATTTCAGTTTTGCCAACACCCGTAGGACCAGCAAATAAAAATGAGCCAATAGGTTTTTCTTCACTACCTAAGCCCGCTCTTGATAAACGAATAACAGAGGTTAATTCATCAATAGCATTGTCTTGACCAAAAACGACCATTTTCAAATTACGATCAAGATTTTTTAAACTGCCTTTTTCTGTAGATGATACTGACTTTTCGGGTATTCTGGCCATTTTTGCCACAATACTTTCAATATCAGTATTATTAATTGTTTTTTTACGTTTAGAGGCAAGAACAAGCTGCTGCTTAGCACCTGCTTCATCAATAACATCAATGGCTTTATCAGGTAAAAAACGTTCATTAATATATTTAGCTGAAAGTTGAGCGGCAGCATGTAGTGCGGCATTGGTGTATTTAATACCATGATGTGCCTCATACTTACCTTTTAAGCCTTGTAAAATCTTAGTTGTGTCTTCAATACTAGGCTCAACAATGTCTATTTTTTGAAAACGTCTGGCAAGCGCACGATCTTTTTCAAAAATACTTTGATATTCTTGATAGGTGGTTGCACCTAAGCAACGAAGTTTTCCTGCTGAAAGTAACGGTTTAATTAAATTTGACGCATCTAACATACCGCCAGACGCGGCACCCGCACCAATTATAGTATGAATTTCATCAATAAAAAGAATGGCGTTATCGTCTGCTTCAAGATCTTTTAATAACGCTTTAAAGCGTTTTTCAAAATCTCCTCGGTATTTAGTACCCGCCAATAAAGCTCCCATATCAAGAGAATAAATAGTTGCATCGGTTAAAAACTCCGGCACTTTTTTATTCACTATCATGTTAGCTAACCCTTCAGCAATTGCTGTTTTGCCAACACCTGCTTCACCGACAAGCAATGGGTTATTTTTACGACGACGACTTAATACTTGTAAAGTTCTTTCTAACTCACTGTCTCTGCCAATAAGGGGATCGATATTTCCTTTAATCGCTTCTTCATTTAGGTTTACTGAAAAATTATCTATCGTGCGTGGCTCTTCTTCCGTGGCACGTTCACCTTCTTCTACAGAGGCATTATCATTTGAATCTATTTTAGTGATCCCATGAGAAATATAATTAACAATATCTAAACGGCTAATATCAGATTTTTTCAAAAGATAAGCTGCTTGTGATTCTTGCTCACTAAAAATAGCAACAAGTACATTTGAACCGTTAACCTCACTATTACCTGAAGATTGCACATGAAAAACCGCACGTTGTAATACCCGTTGAAAACCTAGTGTCGGTTGGGTTTCACGTGCATCTTCATCGTCAGGAATCACTGGCGTGGTTTCTTTAATAAACTCAAGTAAACTTGCGCTGAGTTTAGTTAAATCAGCACCACACGCATTCAGCACTTCAATGGCTGAAGGGTTATCTAATAGTGCTAACAATAAATGCTCGACTGTCATAAACTCATGACGAGAGTCTTTCGCTTGTCGAAACGCTAAATTTAGGGAAACTTCTAAGTCTTTATTAAGCATAGGTACTCCAATTTATATTTTTGCGAACTTTTCTTGTTATTTATACCCGCGTTATCTCAAGATACAGGATTCAGCTAGAATTAGAAACGCTTTTAGCCAAGGCATTGATTGAAGGGGGTGGCTATTTTGGTAATTGCAACTGTATTACCTTAATACTCTACATACATGTAGGGATATTATCGACATCAATAACGTAGCATAAAATATCGCTAAATCAGCGCACATGGGGATTTAGAAGCAAATCATACGCTTCGCTGTGTAGTTAATGAAGGGAGTAATCATTAATAAAACCTTCCCCTGATCATGTATCGCTCAGGCGTCCTGAAACTCGACTATTGAAGTAGTTTGGGGATATAAAGTAAAATTACTCTTTTTCTAATACACATTTTAAGGGATGGTGATTATCTAACGCAAAACGGTTAACATATTCCACCTTCGTTTCTGCAATATCAGCAGTAAATGTGCCACAAAGTGCTTTTCCTTCATAGTGAACCATTAACATTATATCGGTTGCCTGTTCAGACGTTTTATTAAAAAAACGACATAAAACATCTACGACAAAATCCATTGGTGTATAATCATCATTCAGTAAAAAAACATGATATTTAGCTGGTTTTTTTACTTCATCTTTAACATCTTCTTCAATAAGCTCATGACTGTCAATAAGCTCCTTCCAATTACTCATTTATTTATCTTCATTTCTATTCGTTGCTTTTGCTGTAACTTTTTTGTTAATAAACAAGAAAGCAGCCCCTTATTCCCATCCATTTTTCTTAACTAATTCAACATATATCTCAAGCACCTTGAGAAGTGGAGTTCAGCGAGAGTTAGAAGCTTATCATGGTTTTTAGAACCGATACTTGCTTCTTGATACAGCTACTCACCATTATTATGTTTAAAAGCTTTCCTTAGAGGTTATAACTTTTTCGTCCTGAAAGTGCGTGTGACAGCGTATTACCATCTACATATTCCAGTTCACCACCCACTGGTACACCATGGGCAATACGAGAAATATCTATTTGATATTGCCGTGCTAATTCGGCAATAAAATGCGCAGTAGCTTCACCTTCAACAGTAGGATTAGTGGCTAAAATAACTTCAGTAAACTGCCCTGTAGCAAATTGTTTGTCGAGAATATCTAATCCTAAATCATCAGGCCCTATACCATCAATAGGTGACAAATGACCCATTAAAATAAAATACTTGCCACTAAACTCCCCTGTTTGTTCAATAGCAATAACATCACCAGGACTTTCAACCACACACAAGGTTGTTGCTATTTGTCGCTTTGGACTTTGACAAATTTCACAAAATTTTTCCTCGGTAAAATTTCGACAACTTTGGCAATGCCCAATATCACTCATGGCAACGCCGAGTGCTGTTGCTAACTTAGTTCCACCACGTCGATTCCGTTCTAATAAATGAAATGCCATACGTTGTGCTGACTTCGCACCAACACCTGGCAAACACTTTAATGAATCAATAAGATCTTGTACTAACGGACTAAATTTCATAAAAATACTTATTATATTTGAAAGATAAACTAAATTTTATTCACGCGTGCAAAATGATTTATTTACACCTTTTATTTTAAATAATTTAACCATTAAGGCTTTATACTCAAAAGTATCAGTAACACTATTAATTTTGTTAATAATGACATTAACGTCATAATTTACTAAAAAAACAGATGAAAAAGCAAAAAAAGCGAGCGTTGTTTCATCAGAAAAATACAAGATATCAATTTGTCTATTAAGTTAAATCGCTTTAAAGAAGAGCGAGCTATATGTAATTAACACAAGCCTCTAAATCAACTCGCAACCGTGCTAACGGGTACGGCAACAGATATTATTATCGGTACTTGTGTTTTCCTCAAGACTGAAAAATTGAATAATGTTAACAATAAAGCGATCACACATAATAAAAAAACATTATTCAATTTCATTAATGTCACTATTTTCAATGTGTTCAGCCATTAACGGCTTTTTACGTTTGATGATTGGCATATCTCCAACATCTTGTGCCACATGAAAAACTTTTTTCGGTGCTTTTTTCACTTTCGAACGATCATTTTTAGTCTGTTTATTTATTTTAGCTTTAGTAGATTTAGTCTTGATTTTTTTCGGTTTTAAACCTTTAAACTTGGCTTTTAAACCATCAATATGTTCAAAGCTAATCGTTTGCTCTAATAAAGCTTCAACATTTTTAAAGCTTAACCAGTCTTTCGGGCCTACAAAAGCGATAGCATCACCTTGACTGCCCGCCCGCCCTGTTCTACCAATACGATGAACAAATTCTTCAGCATGTTTAGGCATATCAAAATTAATAACATGCGAAACATTCACTAAATCTAAGCCCCGTGAAGCTAAATCAGTAGTTACTAAAATTTTATGATAGCCTTTACTAAAGCCTTCCATTATTTGATTACGCTGGCTTTGGTTTAGTTCACCACTTAAGGCAACGGCACTTAGGTCTTGTGCTTTTAATAAATTAGCTAACCGCTCAGTATCACTACGCGTGGCAGTAAATATAATGACTTGTTGATGCTTTTCATTCGTTAAGAAGTGTTGTAACAAAGCTTCTTTATGATCTAAATTATCTGCCAAATAAAAACGCTTGTTAATATCGGCATGTTCGGTAAATGCACCACCTATCGCGATTCGCTTCGGTTTTTTCAATAATTCAAGCGCAAACTCATTCACTTGGGCGTGATCTAAGGTAGCGGAAAACAGTAAGGTTTGGCGTTTACGGTGATCAGCAGCATTATTAATTTGCGTTAATTGTTTAGAGAAGCCCAAATCAAGCATGCGGTCGGCTTCATCAAGAATAAGTAGCTCTAAACCATTCAAATAAAAATGGCCTTGGCTTAAGTGATCCGCTAAACGCCCTGGTGTAGCAACAATAAAGTGTGGGTCTTTTTCTAATACTTTCACTTGATCGTTAAAGTTCTCGCCACCTAAAACAAGTACTGCTTTAAACTGAGTGTTGGCGGTGAATAAACGTAATTGGCTAAAAACTTGTTTTGCGAGCTCTCGCGTTGGCGTTAAAATAACCACACGCGGATCGCGTTTAGACAAAGCACGATTTTTAGTTACCCGTTGTAATGCCGGTATAATAAACGCTAAGGTTTTACCTGAGCCCGTTTTAGAAGAGGCAATTAAATCATGACCTTTCATTGCTGCAGGTATAGCTTGTTGTTGAATTTGTGTCGGTTCAGTAAAACCTAAATGTTCTACTGTCGACATTAACCGGTTTTCTAAACCAAAATCACTAAATTGCACTGAATTCTCCTTCTTACTCTGTATCAGAATATAGCCTTAGACCAATATCGCAATTAACTTGCCGCAATGCGCGCTTCAACAACCACTAACGCTTGGTCAATACGGGCAAGTACTTTATCTTTATCAAGCAAGGCTAACGTAATATCCAATGACGGTGAATTACCACCACCCGTTGCCGCAACGCGAAGTGGCATACCTACTTTACCCATACCTACCTCTAATTCAGTTGCCGTATCATTAATCGCCGCATGAATTAATTCAGGTAACCAATCAGTTAATGCCGCTAATTTTGCTTTAACTAATAACAATGGCTCTTTAACCACTGGTCGTAAATGCTTTTTCACGGCTTTAGCATCAAGCTCTGAAAAATCTTCAAAGAAGTAACGTGAAATTTCAGCCATTTCTTTTAAGGTTTTTACTCGGTCAGCTTGTATTTTTACAATTTCGCTCAATGCCGGGCCTTTACTGATATCAATGCCCTGCTCTTTCATGTGCCACGTTAAATGTTCAGCAACATATTCAGGTGGTAGCGTTTTCATATAATGCTGATTCACCCAAATAAGCTTGTCGGTATTAAAACCTGAAGGCGCGCGATTACAATCTTTCAAATCGAATAATTCGATCATTTCTTCACGAGAAAAAATTTCTTTATCGCCATGTGACCAGCCTAAACGCACTAAATAATTTAATAAGGCTTCAGGTAAGTAGCCATCATCACGGTATTGCATTACGCTCACCGCGCCATGACGTTTTGATAAGCGCTTTCCGTCATCACCTAAAATCATTGGAATATGGGCATATTCTGGAATATCAGCACCTAAGGCTTGAAGAATATTAATTTGTTTTGGCGTGTTCGAAATATGATCATCACCACGTACTACATGAGAAACCTTCATATCCCAATCATCAACGACCACGGTTAAGTTATAAGTGGGAGTACCATCTGAGCGAGCGATGATTAAATCATCTAGCTGCTCATTACTAATAATAATATCACCTTTAACCATATCTTTGATAACAACGTCACCAACAAGCGGGTTTTTAAAGCGAATAACATAAGGTTTATCGGTTGGATGATCTGTACGGTCTCGCCACAAACCATTATATTTTTCAATTTCACCTTTTGCTTTAGCTTCTTCACGCATGACATCCACTTCTTCTGCTGTACTATAGCAGTGATAAGCATTGCCAGAGGCTAAGAGTTGTTCAATAACCGTTTTATAACGATCAAAACGTTCTGTTTGAAAATAAGGTCCATGAGTCCATTCAAGATTTAACCAGCTCATACCATCCATAATGGCATCAACCGATGCTTGGGTTGAACGTTCAAGATCAGTATCTTCAATTCGAAGAATAAAATCTCCACCATTTTTTTTAGCATATAGCCAGCTATATAAAGCAGTACGAGCACCACCTACGTGTAAATAACCAGTAGGGCTAGGAGCAAAACGAGTTGTTAAAGTCATAAAATTCTCAACATTAAAAGCCTCAGCTACGAAATATCGCACTAGGGGAAATAAATAGGGTTTAAAAAATTGGC
>Ga0209826_1001652_pt1 | contig 15374 bp, 2 predicted proteins | sample GOMGulsemesocosm_5_FD_184637 | JGI IMG/M metagenome (GOLD analysis project Ga0209826, IMG submission 184637) | Methane-oxidizing microbial communities from mesocosms in the Gulf of Mexico - GOM15C Gulf of Mexico (SPAdes) (version 2) | ecosystem: Environmental > Aquatic > Marine > Cold seeps... | reverse complement strand
CAAGACGGACATTTAAGCCCGGATAAACGGGAATACTCTGGGTATATTCAAATACCAATTCTAAATCAGGCATGTCCCATAAAAATAAATCTACATTTTTACCCATTAAATAACCCAATACTGACATCGGGTCGCTTAGAATGGGTAACTGAAAACTACCGGGTTCAGTACCAATTTCTTTGGTTACATTAGCTGATTTTTTACCCGCTGTTGCCATACTAGCATCTTGCTTCCGCTGTTCTTCAGTCTTAGTTGCCCCCGTCGTTTCTGCCGTAATTTCAGTATCAGGGTTTTCCAGAATGCTGCCACCAATTACAAAGTCGCCAAAAGGAATTAATATTGCTTCACCATCAGCATCAGCTACCAATTCACTCAATGATGCCACTGTTTCAAAAGCATTTAAAAAGGCTTTAATTCCATCGGCTAATTGACCTGTTGGGTCTTTCAGATAAGTTAAGTCAATAAGACTAAATCTGGTAATCCCTAAATCAACTTCTATGTTTAATAAATTAACTAATTTATAAATTTCAGTCTCTGGGCCAATAATTTTATTTACTTCTTCCAGTGCAGGTCCCAAAACGCCTGTTAACAAACTTCCTAGATCCAGTGTGACGGCTTCAAAAACCACTTCTGGGTTTTCAAAAAAACTTGCTGAGCCACCTGATTGGCTGCTTAATTCAATATCTGCAAAAACCTGATCATAATGCAGCAAGGTAAACACCTCAGGTAAAGCATCCACACCATCAACACCGACCTCAATCATTAAATCAACATTTGCATTAGCCTCTAATCGCCCAACAGCTTCAATTGTCTCGCCTATATGCCAACGATTATCATCATCAATCAGATCAAAACTGATGCTACCAAAAAGCCCCGAATTACCATCTTCATCTAACTGTTCTATTAATGTCGAACTCAAGAACCCAATTTGAGCTTCCAGTTCTGAACCTTCACTCAAGCCTGCAAATAAAGAAATATCAAATTCTGACCCTGAATCGGTCACACCCTCGGTATCAACATAGATTCCATTTCCATCAAAACCAAAACCAAGCCCAAAGACATAATCAAGCCCAATTTCTAAACCAGCATCACTACTTAATTTAAACCCTGGTAATGAGCTGGCAAAATCAAGTCCGACTTCTTTTTGAAAAATATTATCTGCAAGCATTAAGTTAAATTGAATGCGTTCGCCATCAAAAAAGACTTCCACCTCATCGACACTTTCAACCGCTTTACTTTTAACTTGTCCACTAAGTTCATCAAAAACCGGATTTCCATCCCCATCTTCAACTGAAACTGTCAGAATATTTAAGCCTGGCACACCAAACTTGCTATAAATCGCATCTTTTACCAGATCAATTAAAATATCAGAGGTTGAATCACCATTGTTATAAGCATCTAGTAAAGCTTGCCCTAAGCTATTTAATTGATAACGGCCATTTGCAATGGTCAACTTTAAAATCATTTCCTTCAAGACCAATATCGGCATTCTGAATGCCTAATAATTCAGCTCGTAAAACATCAATAAATTTTGCTGCATCTTTTAATTCGTCACCGATCAGTGGTAACGCTAATTGAGTAAATTTACTTTCCAGACTGCCTTTCATGCCTTCGAACATTTCTTCCAGTCCATTGAGCACTTGTCCAGGATCGTTAAGAATGGCAAACAAGTCAAATGAAGGCACTAAACTAGGTAAATAGCGTTCTATATTTTCAAAACCATTTTCAGTAATATCAAGATGTAAATACAATGCATTATCAGCAACACCATTATTATCCAGATCAGCCTCTATACCGCCTAAAGGGATGGATTCTGCAGGAAAATAAAATGGCAACATAAGTTCTGCACTACCCTCTAGAGTAAATTCAAAATTATCTGCAAATTCACTTAGAGTGTAACGGTTATCATCATCGCTATCATCCATCAACCCCGCTCTGCCACTTAATTGCAGACTGCCTTCACCATTTTTAGCAAACAAGCCAACTGAACCAATCACGGGGACATCAATTGCTGTTTTAAAACTTAACGGTTCACTCTCGGCTATATCCAGAAAAAGTTCCAAACCCGTATCATCATCAAAATAAAGTGTAGGCTCACTCACATCTGTTAAGTCAAAAGTAAGTCCGATATCTAATGATGCAGCTGCATAAATATCTATTTTTGCTTCACTTTCTACATCTAGTCCTAGGGCTAAAGAATCATATTCTCCTAGGTAATCTCCAAGATCAACAGATAAATCGACAGTGTCACTAAAGCTGGCCGCAAGCTCCAGATCAAAAATAAAACTTGAACCTTCATAAGCCAACACCACTGGATTGTCATGACTATCATCCAGCCCCAACAAATCCTTCAGCTTAATATTAATAGCCGTTTCAAAACCAGAAAGATCCGTTACTGCCGCTCGGGCTTCTTTAAAACTATCGCGTAAAATGGTAATAAAATCGGTGGTTAGTTTACTGCCATCAATGGTCACTGATGGCAGTGATGCTCTATTTGAGTCAAAGACTAATTGCCAAGGGTTCGTTCTAGCACCATTGCCTGCTACAATTTGGACATCACTCCATAATGTCTTCAGCGTCTCTTCTACTTCTGCCGCTGAATCATCAAAGTTAATGCTGGCTTTTTTGTCGTCATCCATCAACTCAAAACTACCACCTGAACCGTTATGAAATATTTTTAAACCTTGAACCTGCTCTCCATTATGGCTAATTTCAGATTGTTTAATATCTATTGTAGTATTCCAGTCTGTCGCTAAAACCTGAGCCACACTTTGATCTACCAGTGGCATATCTTTATAAATTAACCCTTGTTCATCCGAACCTGTATTTGGGTCATCAGTCGGCTGTCCTGCCAGTTCATCAAGAGCATAATCAATAATATTGAGAATATCATCTAATGAAAAACCGTTGAATTTGATTAGATCATTTAACCCCATGCTTGATGGAAATAAATAAGCTAATTGCGACATCATTTGTGGCAAGCCCTGAGCGGTTGGAAGACCGATACTGCTACTGGAATTTAATATAATAGGGGCAATTTCTAGACCGCTAATAGGCGTGGAGACTTGCAAGGGTAGAAACACATCAAAAGCACTATCCACACCTATGCCACTACTAAGCTCCAACGCTGAAACAGCATTGTTAGTATCAAGTAATTCAGATCTACTGAATTGTTGCTCTATTCCGACAAATACCCCTGCATTAAAACCAAGTACCGCATTATTCATCTCAATTGCTAAGGGGCCTAGATTAACTACAGCATCAAAAGTAGGCCGAATATAGCCATCGGCTTGAAAAAAAGTTAGCTCCTGTTCTACATTGAAGGTCGTAATATTATTAACCACATTCATCGCGATAATCGTATACTGCCCATCGTTACCAGTGGAGCCGGATAGCATAAAATGATCCCCAACCACATAATCTAAACTTAAATCTCCTTGTAGCTGAAGACTGTCACCCGTAGTTTCCAAGGCCGTAATTGCAAAACTTTCGCCATCCTTATTTATAGCGTTACCGAAGGCTGCGCTGCCCGTATCTGGAATCGCATTAATAACCGTTATTACAGTCGTATTATTACTATCATCCCAACGTACCGTGTCAATAATAAAGCCGCCATCATTATCAGTAGAACCGCTTATTTCTAACAACTCATCCGCTAAAAATTTAGACGATTGATTGCCCGCCATTCTTAGAGAATGCCCCCCCTGATTAACAGCCAATATACTGACCGCTTCACCGCCAAAAGAGATATCAGCACGAGCTCCCGCATTAGCTACATAAAACTCACCATTGCTATCAAGCCCAAAATCAAAATCAAATCGAATACCACCACTTAAGTCAAAAGCCGGAATATCACCTGACAAACCAAACAAGCTGAAATCTAAGTCTAATCCCAGAAAGTCAGTGGGCAGTGAAATCTCACTAACATCAATAGTAAGCGTCTGATCAATCGGAGCGATTAACTCAATCGTAGCGCTAAATTGACGATTAGCTTCATCAACAATGCTAATCCCTTGAGCCGCTAACTGTTCTTCAGTCACATCATTATCAAACAAGCCATCAAGTATGGTCGCCAGCCCGCTAATCTTTGCTTGTATATCAATAGTATTAATACCAAATAAATCAGCCAGGGTTTGTCCAGTAAAGGGGATTTCTGGGCCAAATTGGTTAACTAATTCATTTTTAAACCCGGCAGCCCAATCATCCAGCGCGGCAAAACCGTTAGTAATGGTCGTTTGCTCATCATCAGCTAATGTCAGTAACACCCCAGTAACGGCGGGGCCGCCCAGCGCCAATCCATCGATTAATGTGGGGGTTAAACGTAAACCGGTTTCCAAGGTTGCCGCTAATAAACTACCATCAACCCCATGTTGTAAGCCTAATAAATGACCCAGTTCATGCATAACCACTGTCAACAGATCCACTCGCCCTTCCGCATCCGTTCCTGCTTTAGCAACTAAGGATCCATCTTCCCGCGAAGTAAATTCACTATCGTCTTTAGGGCTGGTATCAATAAACCAGCCAATACCGCCGGCATCGGAATCAACGGTAATTAACTGTTCAGCAGCACTGCCTAATACCGAATTGGGCAAGTCAGCTACAGCAAAGGTATAACCTTCTAATTGTGGAACACCCTGCTCATCTGCAACGACGGATAACCAGCGATCGATAGCTTCTTTTGCAATATCAGCCAGCTGTTCAGCATTGACCGTTGCAGGATCAAGGCTAAAGATTTCTGTTTCTGCAGCTTGCAGTAAAAATGGGAGTGGCAACGGTGTAAGCAAATTTGCCCATCCATTATTAACTTTGGCAGGATCAAGGTTTTTTGCATCATTCGTCGTAGTTTCATCATAAGTCCCTATTACCGTAACGATATTTTTATCATTATAGCTATAAACTACATTTCCATCGGCATCAGTTGTATACGTCACCTTTTTGGTAACAGCACTAAAATCCAGTACATCGTTACCACCGTTAGTAAAAACAGTATCAGCCCCCCAATTATCACTGAAGAAAAAGATATTTTTGTCTGAATTGCCAATTAATGTATCGTTACCTTTACCCCCCGCTAAATTATGGATATTCACCAGTGTCGAGACTTCCAAGTCATAAACCGCGGTGTTTGTAAGCACAGTGTTTCCATCTATATCAATTTCTACACCGAGATTAATAATAACGTTGTTCTCTGCCCCGTCATAACTAATGGTGTTGCTGTCTGCTTCTGAAGAATAACCTGTTTGATTTAAACGGCTGCCACCTTCAATATAATCAGCGCCGCCTTGTCCTAAGATAAAGGTCGTATTAGTGGCATCATTTCCAATCAAACGATCATTACCGCTACTACCTATAATTTTAGAGACGCTACTAACTGCCAATTTTTGAGTCGGCATATCATCTATACCAAACACCTGTTTGATAATTTCATCAATACCACCGAGACGATTTCCCTGGACACCTGATGCGGTGCCAAACTCCAGCGATACTTTAGGGATGGAAAAAAAATTACCTACGCCAATACCATCATCCACCGCTGGAATTAAGACGGTTTCCCAAATTCCGGCATCGACAGTCACATCCTTTTCGTGATCAAACGGATCACCCAAAATACCGAAATCATTCCAACGGGAATAATCCAGCACCACACCACCACCTAACGCCGTTGTTACCGTACCTTGTAACTCAGCGCCACCGATAAAACTAATGGTATTATTCGCGCCACCACCAATAATATTTTCAATATCATTAGCAATCACATAATTAATCCCCTTAGCAAAAGGACTCAATGGGAGAGAATCATTATCAAGATTAAACAATGTATCTGAGACAAAAATAATATTAGTCCCCAATCCAATTGGGGGACGTTCAAATCCTGGAATTGTAAATTTATCAAAATTGTCCGTGGTTGCTTCCATCACGGTAAAATGTAAATCAGTTAATACCGAAGAAAAATCAAGGGTATCGTAACCTTCTGGTAAAGCAGCCCCTGCTATTGACAGGTCAGGCACTTCTAACACCACCCCAGCCCCCCAGATACCATTAAAACTATAAGTATCTGCCCCCCCTTTGCCTGTTAACAGATGCACGCCGGGAGACCAGATTGGCATACGATCTGCAATCAATCTATTAATTGTTTCGACAGCAACAGTGGATTTACTCCCCAGATTATCAGTATTTATTCTCAGATCAAGCTTACCGTCATTGGCAAAATGATTGCGTCCAAATAGCACATTCCCAACTACCCCTTTTGCTGCATCCTTGAAACTTCCAAAACCACCTACTCCATTGCCTAACACCAGGTTCAAACCTGAACCATAGGTCACATCGGTTATATTCGTCACTTCACCTGTAAAACCTGTTTTTCCTGCGACTCGAATAGAGTTAAAAGTAGGCCCATTACCCAAACCCGCGACCACTGAGTCACCCAAATTAATATAAGTCGCAGCAAGGCCAAATAAATTAGCATAACTTTTAGGGTCTTTAGGGTCGATATTTTGGCTAAAATCAACGGTGTTAATAACGGTTGCACTAGGAAATGTGAATGTGGCTGCACCCAGTGGATCTGTTACAGTCTCTCCTATCAACGCAAGAGGGTTTCTTAATCCTGTACTCCCATGGATTTTACCTGCAAATTGCATCCCTTCTTGTATATCAAAAGTATTCTTATCGCCGCCTCCATAAATAACAGTATTTTCGTTAATATTAGTGATTTTGATAGTACCGAACTCTTTATCAGGAAAAAACATACGGGCAACTACTTCTATATAATTACCTGATTGAACAAGGTTATTTAGTAATGAGGAATCAGCCACCCGTGATACTGATAGTGTCTGGGTTCCATCTTTTTCTTGTTCAAACTCAAAGTTTAAGGTTTTACTGACGTTACGAAAATCAAGTGTTAATTTATTTTGTGCGATATAAATAGGAGGGATTGTTGTATTAACAGTTAAATTAACCGTGCTACCATCTGCTTTTTTAACTAGCAATGTGACTGTAGCATTTTCAGCAATTAAAGTATTAATCGCATCGGCAAAATTGCCTTTTACCCGTATGGTATCATTGCCATTATTAATCGTGTTATCAATTAATTCATCATTCAGATAAAGAACGCCCGTTGGGTTCTTATCTTTACTAAGCACTGATTTAAAGCCAGCACCAGGTTCACCTTTGACTGTCACAAGTGTGATGTCAAGATCAGTCTTATATTCAACCTTGCCTACTTTGTATTTCCCTTTATTACTGTCAGCCGGATCAGCTACATCAAGATAATTAAACTCCTTATCGATTATAAATCGTCCAGACTGATCACCTTTTATTTCGAATTGAGCATGTTCTATTATTTCGTTACTCAAACGCTTTGTTTTAGCGGTATTTATCTTAGTGACGGCATCTGCCTTTGCGAGTTGTATACCAGCGACATTATCCTTGGCAAACCCTTGCTTAACGGTTATTACTGTATCGGGGCCATTTAGCGCCAGTAATGTAATGGTATAGATACCTTTATTATCTCCCTCCTTTATGATCAGGGAATCGCCTATTGTATAGTTGCCTAACTGATTATCAGCCAGCGTCAAAGTGTCATTACCGACATCCACTTGAAGTATATCAGCCAAGTCATAACTACGTTTAACTGCACCATCATTAGCCGTTACATCACTATCCAATGCTTGCTCAACTGTCACCGTTGTTTCCTGAGTAACCGCATTATAAGTCGCATTTTTACTTACTTTAAACTTATCATTGCCTGTTTCTGAAAAACCGAATTCACTCTCTTGTAGAAAAAACTTAGATTTATCGCCACCAATGACAAAGGTATCGTTACCGCGATTAAAAGAGCTGACAGCCATTTCCTTAACCACAGTTGTTGCATCTTCAACCGGTAATGTATCAAGGTCATCTATATTTCCAGCGGTTGTTAAGGTAATCTTCTGGTCTGCCCCATAATCACTAAATGCGGTAAAGTTTAATTCGATACCGCCAATCGTTAGTGATTCGCCTAATCTAAAAATATTTCCAGGATCTTTATCAATTTTAAAAGTAATTTTATCCTGTTGAACGACCTTAGTGATTTCAGCGACATGGGCAATGGAAATAAAATTTTTGCCCGTAATATCTTCTACCACCACAAGCGTCAACAACCCAGCCTCATTACCTGGATAACTTGCAACCGTTAGTAAAGTAACATTGCCTGCGTCATCCAGAGCTGCGACTTTATCTCCTTGGTTAAAAGAATTTACATTTAAACCAACATCCAAAGCAAAATCAAAACTTTTATTTTCGCTATCAATAGTTGTTGCGACAATGGGAGTGGCTAGCATCCATTTAGCATCTGTTGATATATTGCCATTCAGTGTGACTGTAGTATCAGTCCCATTAATTTCACTACCATTAATAACAACATCAGATATTTTGCTAAAATCGTCTTTATAAAGACTAATGTTATTCCCATTATTAAAATGGCCAGTCACATTACCTTTTACCTGGATAACATCATCTTTCACCAGCACAACGTCTGTAATAACTTGAGAAAGCTGTAATAGCAGATCGTTATTGTCGTGAAGTAGAGCTTCCGTTACCGTCAGAGTCGTGATTGCTTTATCTTGCTCTTTCTTTATCTTCTCAACCTTATAAGTCCCCCCATTATTAGCTACATCTGCGTCTTTAGAAACTAAAGTAATCGTTGCATTTGGATTAGTAAGAATAGTCTCAATATGCGTGGTTAAATCATAATCCAATCTAAGGGTATCGTGCCCTGCATCATATGATTCGATAGCAAAACTATAATCAATCGTCTTATATTCAGCATTCGGGTCTAACGCTTCATTTAACACTATTAAGGAAACATCATTTTTATTTGGATCCAGCATCTCGCGGGTATCCAATATAATTTCATGGTTGTTGTTATTCCATGCGGTTAGGTAATCGGGTTCGTGAGCAAACTTTTTTTCCAACCCCCAGTCATTGCCAAAAATAAAAGTATTATCAGCGCTAGAAGCAACGATTTTTTCAATATGCTCCAGCCCACTAGGTGCTAGACCATCTCTCAGTGTTACTACTCCAATACTGGCAGAGCCCCCCGTTAGGTTGGTAACGTCGGCGACAATCTCACTCACATCACGGTCACCGGGTTTTAAAAAAGTAATCAACCAATCATTGGAAGCCAGTACCTTCACCTCAACATCAAGCTTTTTAAAGAAACCTAAAAAACCAGAGGCATATTGAAGTTTTTCCAATTCAGTTCGAATCGCAGTTGCGGTGATATTATCATTATCTGATAGCGTGATTGCCTTAGTTGTTTTGCCTTCAATCGTAAGGGTAAAAGTACCGCCCGTTGCACCTTTAATGGTCAGTTGCTGTTGTTCCTGAATGGCACGACCATCAGTCTTAGTCCGGACAAAAGTTAAATGACTTTCAGTGTCCAGTGTCCCTTTATTGATCTTTAATTTTTCAACATTGCTTAATGCAGGCTCAATAAATTCTATATCCCAGGCATTGGGATGATCTTCAGCCATGGTTACTATTACCCTAGCAAACGAAATACCATTCAAGCCAGCTTTTAACCTATTATTTAATTTTTCCTCTATATCACGTCTCGTATTCTCTGGCTCATCATTGAATAAAGTTATATTCTCCGTGATATATTCTGTGCCATCTAGTGTTACAGCTAACGTAAACGTCCCTGATTTGGCATTACCTAAACCAATCTGTTGAATTTCATTTAAATTCTGTGCTTTAGGCGCTGAAAGTAAATTTCCACCGTCTGCAAAACCACCTGAAACTGTGCCTTTAGCAAAAGCTGTAAAGCTATCTGTTGGTGGTGTATAGTTCTGGTAATTTGCTGTCCCCGTTGTTAGCTCACCTTTATCTAACACATGCGTTAACGCACTGGTCACTTGAGAAAAATCGAGAGTATCCTCTCCCCCTCTTTTAGATTCAAAAACCGTATCTTTTCCCCAGTCATTTGTAAACTGATAAACATCATCACCGCTACCGCCCCGTAATAAATCATTCTCACTTCCACCAATCAGTAAATCATTACCCGCACCACCGAACAGGGTATCGTTGCCGCCTTCGCCATACAGCACATCATCACCCGAGCCTCCAAAAAGTTTTTCAGTCGTGGTTTCAATCGCATTGTTGTTGCCCCCATACAAAATATCATTACCGGAATCACCATACAGAGTATCATTACCACCATCACCAAACAGAACATCGTTATTGGCTCCTCCATGTATAATATCGTTTGTAACATTATTACCATCTAGGCGATCATTACCCTTTCCACCATCAAGAAAGACAGCTTCTGCAAATTCAGCCAACACTATCGTGTCATCAGTACCACTACCAATTATCCTATTAATCCCTTTATAACCACCAGCATCGCCTGAAAATATGCCGTTCGCCTTATTAGTATCAAAGGTGGCAATATCCTTCAATTCTATACCAGCATCAAGCTCGTATAAACTGTAATCAAGCGTATTCAATTTACCGTTGGCTTGATCGTCAGCGCCTCCGGTAATCTTTCCTTTTAATATCCCATCCTTTTGTATTTGATAAGTATTATTACCCTTGCCGCCTTGTAAAAAAATATTATTTGCCCGAACCACTAATTCACTCCGTGTATTAGCATTCTCTTTTATCGTTTGTTCCTGAACTTTTAACAGACCATCTTTATCAATTATAAATAACAGATCAACGGTGACATTAGAAAAATCAATAATAACTATCGCTGTATCAGCCAATGCCTCTTGCTCTTTATTAGCATTAAGCCCAGCTATTGTTAGTGTTCGCTTAGAAAAATGGCCTTCTAGGCCTTTAGCCCAGTCATCATAGAAAACAAAGTCATAAAGTTTGTCCGTACTACCCAACAAAATTGTTTCAATATATTTGGCATTCTCAATTTTATTACCGTCTGAAACTACATTAACCCCTGGCTTTTCATTGTCTGCGAGGATACTGTCCTTGATAGTAAAAGTTATATCCTTATCTATCGCCATCAAATTTAATGTATCAGCGCCTTCATCTTTATTTTCATGAACTTTATCTACACCCCAGTTACCATTGAAAACATAGCTGTCATTACCCTTGCCGCCAAAAAGTTGATCATCACCTAATTTACCATCCAAGGTATCATTGCCTGCATCACCATACAGTTTTGTATCGGCAGCATCAGAGCCTACAATTGTGTCATTGCCTTTTGCTCCATGTATCTCAATTCCTGCTTTAGCGACTAAAGGTCCATCACCATTTTTACTGGCAAAAACTGTTTGAATATTACTAAGCCCCCCATTAGCGCCAAGGTTTACACGAGGTGCTCTGTTATTATTAAGATTAAAAGAAATTGAGTCTCCAAGACCACCACTAGTATCTGGGTTACTGATGTCATCTATGTAACTTAGGGTATTATTGACACCGCCCCCCCCATTAATGGTGCCTTTGAGACTTCCATTATGAATAATAAAAACATCATTACCGGCGCCCCCCCTAAGATTATGTACATTATCAATGGTTACATTGATGCCCTGATAACTGAGTTCCACTTTGTTGTTTCCAACCACTTTAAATGTAGCAGTTTTGTTTACATCATTTAAAGCACTCAAATCAATGCTGTTATTTTTGGCATTATTGAGGATTATCTTTTCAATATCACCACTTTCCACGGTCACTTTATTGGCAATATTGTCAGACTGAGTAATCGTTAATTTGTCCTGAACAATTGAGATTGAAATATCTTCAGTTACATCGCTAAAATTTAGCGTATCTTTGCCACTGCTATCTTCAATAGTGTCGTTTCCCCATCCATTTTCAAACTTATAGATATCATCACCAGATTCACCTTTAAGAGTATCGCCACCTCCTGCTCCATTCAGGGTATCATTCCCACTTCGACCTAACAGAGTATCTGCTCCATTCATGCCGTTAAGTGTATCTGCACCAGTGGTCCCTACTAGAGTATCGCCATTGTCATCTTGAGCAGTAATAACAGCTAACAAGCCCTCATAATCATTTGTTCCGACTGCTTGAGTTTTTATTAATCCCGTGTGTTTTTCTAAATTCCAGTCGCCCCCTAACAACTGACTTCCTGTTGCATCATCAGAAGCTGCTATATCAGCACCTGACAAGTAAGACAGGTTTTTAATAAATTCCACACCAGCTTCACCATCTGCAACATTACAGCCATAGAGTAAAATATCAGCAGAATGAGTTAACGCTTGTCGCCAGCCTTTTATTTTTTCACTGTGTTTTGAAATTGTCGCAGTAGATAATTGTGAATTACCAATTCGTAAAATACCTGTACTACCATGAGAGATTAAATGGACTGCTGCAAGGCCTTGGTAGTTTTGTAATACTTGGCTAATTTGCTCAACCCCATCAGTTTCTGGGTTTAACAAATATATATCTATATCGGGGCGTAGTTTTTTGCTGGTTTCTTCTTCCAAAACAGGTAAAGGTTTTATTGATGACTCATTATCTTCAATTTGTTCTTTTGCTTGCTCAGGTTCAATGCTTAGTTCAAGCTCTAGTTCATTTGAGAGCAATACCTCGGGTTCTACTTGTTCTTTAGCAAACAAACTCTCAATAAGTTCTTTATAACCATCAATAGTGGAATCAACAAAAACAACTTCTTTTACTTCCTGATTATAATACTGTTGTGCGGCATATATTAGTTCTGCCTGTGCTTGTGTTTCTGTTGTTTCTACAAGCGGGGCAATATCAATATCAGAAGGCTCTGCTTCATCCCATAAACTTAAACCTATAATTGATATTTCAGCAGACTCAGTTGGTTTTGTTTCAATCAACAAATTATGCTGAGGTTCAGTGGGCGAGGTAATGTCTGTATCAACTAAAAACTCTTGATCAATTTCAGGTAAGGCAACCCCGATGTCAGCTGAAAGCAAAATACGCTTTTCTAATGGTTCAAAAATTAACCGCGTAGTTGATGATTTCTTTGCTTTTAACTTATTATTAGTATTTTTTTTATCTGACATCTTATACCCCTTAAATATAAAAAAGTAAGACTGTATAAATAAACCTTACTTTCCTTTACCCAACCTTAAATCTAACATTCAAGTTAATTTATCTCGATATCTTTCACTTTTAACAATTTATTAAATACTTGTAAATCTTGAGGATTCAATGTCCCCCCTGATTTCTTTAATCGAAGAATATTTAATAGATAATCGTAGCGTGCCTGTGAATGTTCACGTTGAACATAATGCAGATCACGCTGGGCATCTAATACCGCTAAGGTTGTGTTAACCCCAGCCTTTAAACCTTCTTGTTTTGATTCAAGTGCACTTAATTGAAATGTCACAGCCTTTTTTAATGCTGTCACTTTTTTTATACCCGTTAATATGCCTTGATAGGATGCTCTGGTTTCACGTTCGAGAGTTCTGCGTTCCGCTTCATATTCTCTTTTGGCTTGATTTAAACGAAACTTAGCCTCTCGTGTTAATGATAAAACACGCCCTCCTTGAAAAAGAGGTACATTCATTCGTAATTCAAGATCGTATGTCTCTACTTCACTACCGCCTCCAAATAAAGATCCACTTGTATTACGATTATTAAAACTACCCACTAAATCTATAGTCGGTAAATGCCCACCATATTGACGTGTTTTTTCTTCATTAGCGACTTCTATAGCATGTCGCTTTGCTTCCAAAGTATAGTTTTGGGCAAATGCTATATTAATCCATTCATCTATATTTTCTGATTCAGGTTTTAATAAAGGAATACCTGTTTGAAGAATATTTAAATCGACAAGAAATTGATTTGTAAATACTTGTAATGCACGATGCGCATCATCTAAAGTACTTTCTGCCTCAACAACTTCCGACTCAGCATTGGCATAACGCGCTTGAATATCTAATAAATCAGTTTCTGTACTTAAACCTTCATTGGTTTTTTCTTGAGCTAACTCTAACTGACTACCTAATGCTTTTCTTTCTGATTGAGAATAATCCAGCTTATCTTCAGCTGCTAAAATATTAAAGTAGGCTTCGGTCGTATCATACATAAGCTGTTGTTGAGCAGCTAATAACTCAGCCTTTGCTTGTTTAACTATCTCATATGACTGAGAAAACCGCATCCAGGCATCAAACCTAAATACGGGGAGGTTAATCGTTATGCTGTAGGTTTCTGTAGAAAATGATGTCGATCCAGCACCTGCGAATACAGTATTATCACTGCTTATAATTTCCTGTTCTGTTTCTGTGTGAGATCCTTCTGCTGAGATATCAGGCAATAGCCCTGCAATAGCTTGGTCTATTGCCTCACTGGTCGCTTTAAATTCATATTCAGACGCTTGCAAGTACGCATCATTATCAACAGCTAATTGATAAACTTGCATCAAATCAGTTGCATAAACAGGAGCACAACTGAGAAGCATACCGTTAACAATCCCAAAAAGTGCTTTCTTGGAAACAAAATTCATTCGCAACCCCCTTCGAATTTATAACAATGTTATTTGAACCCTATCACACTTTTAACTCATCGTTAACTATAAAATTACAAACCTATATCTAGTATTCTAGGTTCGATTAGCGAAGCGTAATCGAATACATGTCTATCATCAGATATGCGTAATATTTATAACACTCATGATTTAAAAGGATTTTTACCTAGTAAACACACTAATTTGGTACTGGGTTTTTTGAATACAGAAACAAGTTTCTAACGTAAAAGCCATGCGCCTGATTACGCTTAGCTTAGCTAATCGAATCTATCTTTATCTTCCGTATAAATCGTTCCAAAAGTTATAGACATATCTGCATATCAGGTGTCAGACAACTGGAAAAAGCTTTTCACTAATATAGAGCGTGGAAGCTGGTCTTTATGTTTGCATCCTAAAAAGTGGATTTATAGATGATTTACAAAACCAAAGGCCCAACCTTTTTTCTTGTTTTCTCTTTTGTATTAGTAAGCAATAAAGGAAAGCAATATGCTATTATTCCCCACCTATGTCTAAATCTTGTGAAGATCAATATAATTTACTCGCTCTACCATAATGATCACCTTTTGTAGTCACATTAAAAATCAAGCTGGTTAACCCCATGATTCAAGCTTAAGAGGTTTTTTTAGAGTATGTATTGCAAAAATGGAAAGAATTAGAATCACTATAAACAGTAAACAATACCTAACTTTAATTCATAGTATTATCGTTATTTCCCATTAAAAATCCGCATTAAACTGACTCGTTAGTTACTTTCTATCATTACTAAGCCACAAGATGAATAAAAAAATTGAATTATTAGCGCCCGGCGGCGATGTTGAAGCCATTAAAGCAGCCGTTATTGCTGGTGCTAATGCAGTGTATTGTGGTTTAGTTAATTTCAATGCTCGCAACAGAGCCTCTAATTTGTCTTTTGACGATTTAC
>Ga0209826_1001648_pt1 | contig 15390 bp, 16 predicted proteins | sample GOMGulsemesocosm_5_FD_184637 | JGI IMG/M metagenome (GOLD analysis project Ga0209826, IMG submission 184637) | Methane-oxidizing microbial communities from mesocosms in the Gulf of Mexico - GOM15C Gulf of Mexico (SPAdes) (version 2) | ecosystem: Environmental > Aquatic > Marine > Cold seeps... | reverse complement strand
TTGTTTTCTTTACTTGGTAGGGCTTCAGTTACTGATTATTCGGGTTCATACCATCGTTTCTATAAAGCAATGATTGAATCAGGCCTAGATTACTGTCAAATCCCCGACCCTGTTCAAGTCGATTATTGTCAATCAGTTACTGAGCTTTGTAGTATCAAAGGTAATTAATCATGGAAGAAGAATACAACCAATCAGAAATAATTAACCATTTTCCTGAAGCCCCCTTAATTCCCTTTATCTCAAAGGAAAAGTTTGCAGAATTAACAGGCTATTCAATAGGCACAGTAACAGGCTGGATGAATAGAGGGTATTTACCAGTCTTCACAAAATTAGGCAAGCACACGCCCATTAACTTAGTAGAACTGCATCACGAAGCATCAATAAATTTAAGAACAAAAACAACTATTGGGGAATAGAAATGACTGAACAAGATAAGTTTTTCAAATTAATACTAAAACAAGCGTTAATGGAAATTACTACCATTGAATATTTTATATCTCATCATAAAGATAACGCCTTTGTTGACTCCGCCTTAATAGGTCTTCATAAATCTCTAAATTTTAGCCATTCTCTTTTGTCAGAAGAGTCTTTATCTAAGCGAGTATTTGAGATTTCAAATTGTTTAAATGTGACTCCGTATTCTCATGGTGGTATAGCCCATTGTTCTGATGTCTTAAAGCAAGTCAGATTTGCCATTAGATGTTATCTCTCCCTTTATGTCGTTTATGAAGAACAAGAACAGGATACTTATGATGATCAATATCAAATATCTTGCAATGAAGTTTTTCAAGAGGTTGCATAATGAATTTATATAGAGTTTTCATAAATGATAATGGAAAAAAATCCTTATCTTCACCCATGAATTACCCCTCTGCCCGTTCACTTTTTAATTATAAAGCGAAACAATCTAGTGATTTATCCATGTACAGAGGTCGGCCTCTTGCATTTATTGTAATTGGCAAGGTTTAGCAAAAAATACAGGAAAAAAATATTATGAAAGAACCAGACATCGGCCTCCCCCCTTTATTAGATGAATTGTCCATTCCTGACAGGCAATATAGAACGGTTTTACCTGCCCGTCTTTATTCAAAATTAGAAACAATGGCACTAGCAAGAGGAATTACCCCCTTCAAATATACAACTTTTGTCATGGTTAAGTATTTAAAAGGAGAACTAATAGAAAAATTGGAATGTGAGCCATTAGAAGAATGAAAAAATTAGATAAAAAGCTCTATGTCTTTAAAAAAAATCACACTCTTACTGAGTGGTTATGCTCGTCGGTGTCGGTTTCGGTCGCGTGACAAAGAGAACAGTCAGGCGGTGGGGGTCAATGCCAAAAGGCTCTTGTTTGCAGTGGGGGAGCATGGGGGTGGTGCTAGGTGGAATTCAAAAGATTAGGTTATTTATATTGAAAGGGTGTGGTTTTAAATTTGTTTGAAGCACAGCAAGTTATTGAAAATCACCGGGCCCCTTTTAATGAAAATGGCCGTAAAGATCTTTTGTCCACAGAGGGCCACCCCCATGCTCCCCCACTGAAAACATTTTGCTTTAGATTGCATTGACCCCCACCGCCTGACTGTTATCGTCACAAAGCGGCCAAACCGACACCGACGAGCATAACCACGCTCTTCACATGCACAGAGGTAGAAGGAAGAGGGAGCGATCTTTCTCTAAAGAAATACATAAAACAAAAGGCCATAAAGAAGCGAAATTAAAAAAAAAACTAAAATAAGTAAATCAGGTTATGTAGGTTAAGTAGTAAGTTTTCATGTTAGGCCATTAACAACAAAAGAAGCACAAACAAAGAGGGGTTAATTTAACGAAAATAGAAGCACAGATTTTTAAATATTTTTAACCAAATGTAAAAAAGGGAGGCCGTACAAAAAAAACAAAATAACAACAGTAACTATAAAAAGTGGTCTTTATTTATCAGTCGATGCACAACTATTCCCGTGCTGAGAAAAGTATTTAAAGATCACTCTTTATAGTTATTAAGTAATCAAAAAATAGTAACTATAACCAAAATATTAATTAACAGTGGAATAGGAAAAATCAAATGTTAGAACTACAAGCAACATCAATAATCAAGCAAGTTTGTATTGGAGCCAATCGCTACACATCAGCACGTGGTCAAGCTATGTACATCAATTGCCTTGAATCATATCAAGTAGATGATAATTCAATAGGTGAATATGCTGTTCAGCACAGATGCTCATTTGATGATTTCAAATTTTTCGAAGGTAAAAACAAACCCTCTTTCTCAACTCCGATGGTCGTTACAGCAGAAGGCAAATTCGAAGTATTTGCAGGTACAAAACAATTTTCAATATCATCAATTGTAAGTGTCACCCCCTATAAAACAGCTGTATTAGAAGTAGAATTACAAGAGCCAGAACCAGGAGCAGCTCATCAAGTACCAGGAACAGAAAGCCCAGTAGTATCAACACCTACAGCATCAAAATCAGCATCAAAAATAAATAAATAATTAAATTTATAAATAAATAAAAGGCAAAAACAATGACAGAAGCCGAAATATTAATACAAACATTAGATCAACAATCATTAATATTAATTTCAATAGGTTTTGTTGTTGTCTATGCAATCGGATTCAACGCAGGTAATCAAAGATGACCGACCCCATGATCTTAAAGTTATCAGGATTACTTGCGGTGATGTACACGACGGGCTATCTAACTGGAATAGTATTCAGAGTAACTCGTCAATTTATAGAAAAAGCCGCCAATTAAACAACGGTTTTTTTAATTCAAAAAAAAATATTAACTAAATAAAGGTAAATAAAAAATGAATTTATTAAAAAAAATGAAATATTCAATTATCTCAATCTTAGGATTGTTAATGCTGTCAATTCAATCAGCCCATGCGTACTTACCTGCTGACACTGTTTTAGATCCCCTCTATGCAAATATTACAGGCGATATCAACACGTTAGCCGATAAATCATGGCCGATTACATTCCTAGTAACAGGGTTACTAATTGCAATCGGACTATTCAAAACATTCACTCGTAAAGCGGCTGGCTAACTATTAATCATAAAATTCAATTAATTAAAAAAAACAAAGGAGTATAAAATGAAGGGCATGCAAAGGTGGGCTTTGATGTCCTTTTTTTTATTGTTTTCTTTTTCAGTAAATGCTGAATATACTTATGCCTTTCACTATGGCAAGTGCTCAACGTCAAATGCTACCTTAGACAGTACATTTACAACATTTACAGATAATGATTCCAATGTAAATTATTATAATAAACCATGCGAATCTTCTCTTAATTATGCTTCTTTTTCGTCTTTTTCGGGTTCCTGTTCTTATCGTTCGATTGATACAAGGACTAATGGTGTAGATCATCATCGAGAGGTTTTTAGTTATAGAATAGGTGATCCTGAATGTACAACAGTAATTATTAATAATGATACAGATAACGACGGCATACTAAATGAAGATGATCTATTTCCAAATGATGCAAGCCTCCCAAACTGTCAAGCAGGTAATTTAACAGAGGTTTATTTAAAAGATAGAGACTCTGGCACAGATCGATCAAATATATTAACAGCTACCTTTAACTATGCAGGTTGTTTACACAGAGATATATCTTTTTTAGGTCAATGTTTATCTAATTCAAGTGTTTCAAATATTTATTGTAAATACTCCGTTATGGATACAGGGCAAGGTTCTACAGATACTACCAATACAATCTGGTCAAATAATCCATCTGGTGTTAGTGCATGTCTTGACCCTAATGATTGCACCGCTTTAGATACAGATAATGACAATATACTAGATAGTTTGGATAACTGTATAGATGACGCAAATACCGAACAACTAGATACTGACCAAGATGGTCAAGGTGATGTATGTGATGCAACACCCAATGGCCCCGATAATGATTTAGACGGCATACCAAACGATACTGATAATTGTCCAGATATATGGAATCAAACTCAGCTTGATGATGATGGTGATGGTATAGGGGATAATTGTGATGACTGTAACAATAATCACACTTATTCAGAATCAGTTAGTGGTAACTCATGGACTGAACAGTTACCTACTGAACTATGTAAATCAAGCTGTGAAATGCTTCAAACAAATTCATTATGTAATGACGGTGTGTGTGGTGTTTTATATACTAATTCAGGTAATATCTGTAATTATTTTGGGGGTTATGATTTTAATAATTATGTTAGCCAGGATACAGATGGTGGTACCGCTCTTTTAAGTGATCCTCGTTTTGATTATGAACAAGATAAATCTGTTTCCGTCCAGGTACACAGTTTGCTTTCAAATGGTGTAGTAGGTGATTCTTCTCGTTCTGATCAATTATTTAAAATATCTAATTGTACTGCTTTTAATCGGTTAGATAGAGATGTTAGGTTTACAGGTGAATCAGATTCTAATGCTGTATTAACTAATACTATTACTGGTTTTGTTTGTCCATTAATTAATTTTGATCAAGTTTATACAGTTTCTGAAATAAATAGTATTTTTGAAAATGCCATAATAAATCATATTGGGGCATCAAATCTCACACATACAGATTATTCTTCTTTCTGGCGTAAAATATATATTACAGATTTTGTTTTTGATACGTCTTCAACTGCTGGTAATGATGGTAATCTTTCTGTCTATCGTTATCAGATAGCCAGATTCAGAACTAATTTTAAACAACTGGTTTATTCTTTTGGTGATGATGGTGTTCAATATCATGAATCTGCGCGGCATTATCTTCCTTCACCTGAACTTGGTATGTTTTATCTAACATTACAGGGTGTGGGTTTTTCAGGTGATGATACCAATGCTGGTGGTGTCGATGATGGTGGTGTTGTTGGTGCAATAACTGAGTTATTAGATTTTTTCAAAGATTCAGGTGTTAATGATGAATATACTCAAGATACTTTAGAGATTACAGATTCAATCAATGCGAATCATAACGACTTACTAGCTCAGTTAAATAGATACAAAGACATAAATAATTCAGTTGTAGGTACTTCTCCTTCCGCTTTTAGTCATTTTGTTAATTCGTTCTCTCCCAGTTCGGGTAATTCTTGCGCTTCATCAATTTTTGAATACAAAGGTGATTCAACCTTATTTAATGAATTCTGTGAGCGTTGGAATTCTTCAGGAAGAGCTATAACAGGCTGGGTTTTTTATATGCTAACGGCAATTGGTATGTTTAAAATTTGGGCTAATTCAGCAAAACTATAATTTATTAGAAAGGGTTTTTATTATGCCAATGGTTGGTTTTTTGTTTTTCCCATGGATAGCTGCTTTTTTTGGTGGTTTAGTTTCTGATGTTGCTGCTTATTTTGTCAAGTCAATTGCTAAAAGAGCTGCAATGGCTGCTGCTTTGATTGCTTTAACCTTTTCTTTTGGTTTTGCTGTCAATCAGATTGTTGGTGCTATTCAGGTTTCTATGCCTCTTGTGATTCAAAAAGGTATCGATTTACTGCCTTCTAATACTAATCCTTGCATTACTGCTTATTTTTCTAACTATGTTTTTGCTTGGGTATATCACCACCAAAAAAATCTAATTTTTAATTCGAACTAAAATTATGTCAATCAGTGAACATGGAATATATTTTTTAACGGGCTCTTTAAGGTCTGGAAAAGGTCTAACAGCAGTATCTAAAATACAAGAACATTTATTAGATGGTCGAAGAGTAGCTACCAACATGGACTTAAAACTAGAAGGTCTAGTTTCTCCTTTAAATAAAACAACAGATGTCATTAGGTTACCCGATAAGCCCAATGTTCATGATTTAGAAAATATCGGCTTGGGTTACGATCATGAAGATCCTGAGCATTACGACGAGTCAAAATTCGGATTATTAGTACTCGATGAATTAGCAACATTCCTTAATTCCAGAACATGGAATCAAAAAGGAAGAAAAGAGTTTGTTGATTGGCTTCTAATGTCAGGAAAAAAACGCTGGATACTAATATTTACCATACAAGATTTAGAGCTACTAGATAAACAAGTCAAAGCAAGTCTAGCCTCACAATACATAGTGCATTGTAAATCGATGTCTAAATATGCCGTTCCCATAATTTCACCATTCTGCAAGCTACTTACAGGAAAACCCCTAACGCTTCCAAAGTTTTACTTAGCTATAGTTAAAATAGGCATGGATCGAAACGCCCCTGTCAATGATCGTTGGGTTACTAAAGGTACGGCTTTATATTCTGGATATAACACAGCACAAGTTTATTTAGAAAGAGATCACCCAGACTCAATACAACTTTGTACAATGCTACCGCCTTGGTATACCCATGGTAGATATATTATTAAAAAAGATCTTGAGTACTACAGGAAGTTATTTACAAACAAAATTGAATATTTAGTAGTTCCCTGCCTGGTTGGTGTCTTTTTATCCTTCTTAGCGTTTTCAATATCATTATTTACCAGTTTTACTTCAAAAGTTGATCAAATTGAAACGATGCAAAATCAAATGTCACTAATGAGAACGATTATTAATGAAAAATTACCGTCTCAATTATCATCTCAACCTGATATTTCCCATGTCTCATGTGATCGTTTTGAAGAAAATAAATATCAAGGTTTTTATATTAAAGGTTCTTACTCAACCCCAAATGGAATGGAGTATTTTTTAACAAATGGCATTGATAGTATAAAAACTAAAACTATGCGTAAAAGTGGAATGGGGCTTATATCAAAAGGTCAATGCTCATTTGCTCTTTTTAAGGGTGAATGTTCAATTTCTTTTGATTGCGAACCCCCTTTCACTAGCAACGGCTCACACGCAGTGGGTGTTGTTGCTAGTGAAAGGGTCGGTGAAGCTGTACCTGTTGAATCAGATTCTAAACCTTCTATGTTGCCAGGTCTGTTTTAGACGGCCTTGTAACACGTCTATACATAAGTAAGTTTAAAAATACAACACGTATTGTTAAACGACTATAACTAACACAAAATAAAAAAGGAATTCTTGTGGCTAAGAAAACAAAAGATAATGAACGTGGTCAAGATAAGTATTTTTCAAACTTTATGGTTGATCACAAAGGTGATCTTGTTGATCTTTTTAAATACCGTGTTATTCATTCAGGACTAGATACTGTCCGTCAATTATATGCAGGCTTGGTAATTCCTAGTATGTATTCTGAGATTGAAAAGTCTTATGAGGATGGTTTTGGCTTAACAGTAGAAATATTGGGTTTTAAATTTATTGTCTCTTCAGGTGGCAAGTCTGGATATAGATATATCTTAAAAAATAACAATATCGGTTTGGTTATAATGTTTGGCTCTCAATTTACAGAACCTAACTATTCAGGTGATCACCTTAAAATACAAACATCTCCTATCTATACGTTATCGAGAGATATTGAGCAGGTACAAAAGCATTTAGATGATTTTGCAGAGGCTTTATTAACTCAAGTTATCCATACGGGTGTTGCTGTACATTTATGTGCTGATGTACAAGGCTGGGTTCCTCCTTCTGATTTAGATAGCAGGTTAACCACAAAAGCTAGGCGTATTGTTCGCCATTCTGGTCCCTCACAAATTAACTATGAATTCTCTGATGTCTCAGTAGTTTACGGTAAAGCTGAATCTTTTACTTTTGGTTCTGCTGGTTCACTGCAATTCAATCTGTACGATAAACGAAAAGCCAATAAAAATAAAAATGAGGGTGATATATGGGAACCCGTATGGCTAATGCATCCTAAATATGACATAGAAGCACCAGTATTCCGCTTTGAATTTCGATTCCATCACAATATAGTTAATCAATTCGCCAATGGTTCAGGTTTTCAAGCCGATAAATTAACAGATATAAAAGAACACCTAAATGGGCTATGGCGTTATTCAATGGATAACTTTCGTCTAGATGATACAAAAACCTATATAAACCCTTTCTGGCAATGGTTAAGAGATGATTTAAAATTTTATGATATGCCAAAACTAGAAATTGATTACAAGCGAGAATATAAAAGCCCTTTAGAGCAAGGTCGACCAAGTAACAGAGCCATATCGATTTGTTTCGGCCAATTATGTTCAATCTATGGCAGAAATGGTTATTCCATGAATAAAGCCTCAAACCACCTCCAAAAGTCTGGTATCTGGGAAAATCTAGTAGAAATGTATATAGATCGAGGGGGTTCTTCTGATGATGTTTTTATAGATTTAGAATTAAAATTATCTAGATTTGTAGAAGCTGCCTAAAAAAAAATAATTTTTATTAGTACTCGATATCAATATAAAAGCTCAACCAGGAAAGGTTTTTATTTACTAAGGAGAAACAATGATTAAAAATATAGAAGGCGTTTGGTTCTGTGATATTCAACCAGGTGGCAGAGGTCATAAACGCTATCAAAGAAAATTCAGAACAAAAGCTGAGGCCAGGCGATTTGAATTATTTATTGCTCAAAAAGTAGACCAAGATAATGGTTTTGTAATTCCTGCTAAAGATAACAGGAAATTACATGAGTTTATAAGCTTATGGTATTTAAACGCAGGTAAACACTTGTCATCAGGCAATGATACCTATGTTCGCCTATTACATGCCTCATCCGCTATGGGTTCCCCTATTATTCGTACTTTTAAGCCTGTTGTGTTCCTACAATATCGTTCTGATCGTATTGATAAAGGAATAACATCTGCCACTTTAAATAGAGAACTACAAACATTAAAAACTGTTTTCAATGACCTTATATCTTCAGGTCAATTTGAAGGAAAAAACCCATTTTCAACAATAAAGAAGATCAGAGCACATCAGCCAAAGACTACTTTTTTATCAACTGAGCAAATAGAAAAGTTATTTAGCTATATAAAGAAATCTGATTCTGATGCTTATTTAATATCTTTAATATGTTTAGCAACCGGAGGCCGTTGGGGTGAAGCACAAAATTTATCTTATTCTGATCTCAATAACACTTCTCTCACTTATCACAACACCAAGTCTAAGAAATCTCGAACGGTTCCTTTATCGAGTGGTTTATATACTCAATTAAAAGAAAGGCTGAAACAAGGTTCTTTTAACGATTCTTATTCAACTTTCACCAGGCGATTATATGAGTCAGGCATAGAGCTACCTAAAGGGCAAAGAACACATATTTTACGCCATACCTTCGCGAGTCATTTTATGATTAATGGAGGTAATATAATGACCTTACAATCAGTTCTAGGCCACTCTACTTTAAATATGACAATGAAGTATGCCCACCTTGCTCCAAATGCAATGAATGAAGTTATAGAAAAAAATCCAGCGTTGATGTTTTTGTGATGTTTATCTTTCAGGCATAAAAAAAGCCAGTTAAAAATTAATTTAACTGACCGATTTATATAACAATTAGTGGTGGGTCCTGCGAGATTCGAACTCGCGACCATCGCATTAAAAGTGCGGTGCTCTACCAACTGAGCTAAGGACCCTACAAAGATTTACTATTATAAATGACTACCGATTTATTGCAAGTTATTTTTTAAAATAATTTTCTTTGCAACCCTATTTTAAAATCTCTAAATGGCTCAATAAGTCAGCGGAGTATTATAACGATAAGTCACCCCACTTACAACTATAAAAACAAGTTCTACAAGGTTTTTTCCTTTCTATAGAAAAATACTTTTTCAGCTCTATTTATCTTTCAATAATATAATGAGGTAAACCACCAGGTTATATCTTTTTGCAGTCGCTCTTGACCTTCAAAACTTACCGCTTTATAAAATGAAGATCGATGAATGCTATATAATAGCAAGAGCAGAGGTATTATAATGGTAGCAATTTTATTGTTTTTGATATTCCAGTTAAAATTAAGAATATACAAAGCCAATCGGTTAGCTGGTTAGAAAAAATCATTAATATTTTTGTATAATTTATAGCGACTCATTTTAAATGGTTCAATGATTCTACGACTTAAATCAACACAACAGATATCACCCAACTATACTTCTAGCCAAGTTCTTCAGTCTGTTATTTCAGCACAAGAAATGCTAGGTATAAGTCATCAAATAAGCCGTGATTTTTCGCCAACAGCGCCCAAACCAGAAAATAGTGAGAAAATAACTCTCTCCAAGCAAGATCTATTAGAAATAAGTCAAAATATTAGTCTTTACTATGCTCCTAAAAATGCATCATCCATACAAGACCTTACACTTTTAGCGATTAACCCACAGCATTTTTATATTCATTGGAATCTTGGGGAAAACAACTCTCACTTATTATTACCCGCCATGCTCAATGATGAATTGGTTTTACGTATCTATGCCCAATCTGAAACAAAAGCAGATCAAGTAAACTCAATCCCTATCGTTGAATTACTAGTTCACAACATTCAACAACAAAAAAAAATCACCATACCGTTTACTGACAATCAAACTGTATATTCTGCCTACATCGGCCGATGCAATGCAGAAGATAAATTTAACTCATTAATTAAGTCTAATATCTTACATATTTCATCAGGAAATACAGCCCCCTCTCATTCTAATGAATATATTAAGGCTGTGAGTGATGATATTTTTTTCGAACCTATGAAGATGCCAAACACCACAAAATCACATTATGCAAGTAGCAATCGCTCTGCCCAAGGAATAAAGGATCCATCTAAATGAATCAAGGATTCCTTAGTATCATTCTTCATGCTCACCTACCTTATGTAAGACATCCTGAGTACGACCATTTTTTTGAAGAAAACTGGTTATTTGAAGCTATAACTGAATGCTATATTCCTTTGATTAATGTTCTAGACCGATTGGCTACCGATCACATCACTTATCGACTCACACTGTCTTTGTCCCCTACTCTTATTTCAATGCTTGGTGATAATTTATTACGATCCCGCTATCAGCAACATCTCGACAAACAAATTGAGCTGGCAAGTAAAGAGATCATTAGAACGCATGATCAACCAGACATTCAAAAACTAGCCCGTTTATATCGGCGTTTTTTTATACAGACAAAAAACACCTATAAGAAATACCAATTCAATCTACTCTCTGCATTTAAAAAACACCATACATCAGGACATTTAGAATTAATTACCACAACCGCCACCCATGCCTTTTTGCCCCTACTCAATATTAACCATTCAACAGTCAAAAACCAGATTGAAATAGGTATAAAAACATTTGAGTCTAATTTAGGCTTCTCCCCTTCCGGCTTTTGGCTCCCTGAATGCGGCTATTTTCCAGGTTTAGAATCAACATTATCTGATGCGGGGATTAAATATTTTTTTACTGACACCCATGGCATTATGGATGTCAGACCAACACCTAAAAATGGTGTTTATGCACCTATTAATTGTGGCAATGGAGTCATGGCTTTTGCACGAGACTTTGACACCTCTCAACTAGTTTGGAACGCTGAAACAGGCTACCCAGGAAACTATAATTATCGAGAATATTATAGTGATATTGGTTTTGACCTGGATCAAGACTACATTGCACCTTACATTCTTGATGGTACAAAAAGAATTAGTACAGGTATTAAATACCACAGCATTACAGGCACTAATGTAGACAAGAAAACCTACGCGCCTAAAAAAGCCTTACAAACGGCAAACCAAGATGCCCAAGACTTTATTAACAAGTGTCAGCAGCATATTGATCAATTAAGTGTTTCAATGGATAACCCCCCCATTATCGTAGCACCTTACGATGCAGAACTTTTTGGACACTGGTGGAGTGAAGGCCCTTATTGGCTAGAGTCTGTTCTTAGATTGGCCAGTAAAAAAGATAATAACGTTACAACCCTAACTTGTGCAGATTACCTTAACCAACACACTGAGCACCAAGAAGCATTGCCAACCGCTTCAAGCTGGGGTCACAAAGGGGATTCCAGTTACTGGATTAATGATGAAAATAGTTGGATTTATCCCTTTCTTCATCGAGCGGCGGAAGAAATGGAAAAGCTTGCTATTGATTTTAAAAAGGTAAGCGTATCAAAACTTCAAGAAAGAGCTTTAAATCAAGCAGCAAGGTCGCTATTACTAGCCCAAGCCTCTGACTGGCCTTTTATCATGAAATCTGGCACTACAACGGACTATGCTAAAAAGACAATAACCGATCATTTAGCAAGGTTTAACTATTTACACGAGAGCATTCGTAAAAATAGTATTGACGAGCATTACTTGCTTGCTCTAGAAACAATGGACAATATCTTCCCTGATATTGATTACTGTTGTTATGCTGAATAAATATTAACTATTCAGGGTATTTAAATTGTAAAAGTTCTTGCTTTAAAACTAATATTTATATCTTATAAACATGGCTATTAATTAATCACAGATTAAAGAGAATAAAAGATCATGCAGCCTTGATGCAGTGAAACGAAATCAAGGGAAAGTTAGACAAACCTTGATTGCACTTCGTTTCATCAAGACTACAAGAACTTACCTTAATGACATTGCCTTTAGACCTATTTTACTTGAACAGGTACAACTGCAATATCTTCAATTAAATTATCTTCACTACTTTGAATAAGCTGATCTTCAACTACAAGCTGGTTATTTACAGTCGATGGCCTTAACATTTTTGTTTTTCCAGTCATAACATCCAAGGTCTTCCATAAACGCTTAAATACAGACTCCTGAGTATAAGGCAATCCATATTTTTCACATAAAGCTTTTACCTTAGGTTGTGCGCGCTGATAACGACTTAAAGGCATATCTGGCCATAAGTGATGTTCAACCTGATAATTTAACCAACCATGAAGAAAGTCGATTCTATCTGTTCCTGTTGCAAAGTTAGTCGACCCTAGAATCTGTCTAAGATAGTACTCACCTTTACTCTTCGACTTTTCTTCAAAAATAAACAAGTCCTCACCCACATGATTAGTACCAATAATCAAAAAGGTATGTAAATTAGCAAATACTTCTGCCATTAAAGAATTAATCAATACATTGGTTGCTGCAACCGCACCACCCATTGCAGTCAAGATACCAATTGGAATAAATAATAATGGAAATAATACAAAACGAAAACCAATATAAGGTAATAAACATTGGCTCCATAATTCCCACCCTTCTGGCTTTAAAGGATTCCATTCATCAGCTCGGGAATATTCTGGAACAGGTTTCCCTGCTTTTTTCGCGGTAAAGTTTCTAAGTTCTTTTAATGTTGAGGGTGCGTAATATAAAAACTTCCAGGTACAAGCCATAAAGAACAGAAAAATATATCTGACAGGCATAGGCATTTTAATACTTAAAAATTCCTCCATATTAAATTCAACCTGATCAGGGTCGGCCTGCTCACCTAAATTATAGTGATGCAAATCATTATGCTCTTTATCCCAAGCTGCTGGCACCATCCATTCCATCCAATCAAGAAAACGCCTATTTCCTCGTGCAAAGCCTTTGCTAGTATAATTTTTAGGCATTCCTTCAATTCTATCGTAAGCTCTATGCGTTATATGATGTGCAATAGTTGTCCAACGTGTAGTACTGCCCTGACTGATTAAATAAGCTGAAATAGGGTTCGGTACAATCCATGCAGTACCATAGCCCAATGCAGTGCATATTCTGCCCCATCGTTCTATTTTCTTTAAATACTTAACGTCTTCATCACCTAAATCAGCTAGTACTTCCGTACGAATTTCATCTAAGTCTTTAGCCAACTGCTCTCTGTCAATTGTATGGTAGATATGCTTACTCAAAACCCTTTTCCTCTTATTTTATAGTTAACTTTATCTTAGTAGAAAAAGTTTAATTAGCTATTTTTAAACATTATTACAAACACTTCTCAACGCCGCTTAATTTTTAATTAGCCATTTAAAATTCATGTTCATTGACAATAAAAGCTGAAGACTTTGCATGATCGATAAAATTACCTTCATCTTTCAGCAACTCAGCACTTAACTTCTGCCCCTCAGGTGAACTCATTCCCTTCATCAGAGCTTCTTCTGATTCAAACCACACTTCTGCAACCCCATCGTACTCAGGTAACATCCCTCTAGAATTTCGTAGCCCTTCGTTTAAGGCCGTATCAATTGTATGTGATTGTACATATTTTTTTGCCCCCATCGCTTCTGCATTACTCATAAAAAATGGACCATGCTTATTCATCCAATATTCTTTGAATTCTTCACGCGTCATATCTGGGTGTCTTGTTAGACACATAACGAATTTAATCATGTTATATTTTCCTATGTTTAAGTGAGTGTCAACCAGCCTAACTAGTAATAACAAACCTAACAGCATCTAACCTTAACTGTGCCTGAGCTATATTTTCATGTGACAACATAGCCATATCTTTTAATTGCTCTATTTCTTGTTCTTTAATACTTGGATTAATTTTTTTCAATCTCACCAATCGTTTTATTTCTGTCGTTAAAGTCGCTAGCATTTGCTTATTAGCCTCAGCTACTAAACCTTGCATTTGTTGTTTGGCAACATCTTCTGCCAATTTAATAGTATCAGTCAAATGACTTCGCTGACTATTGATAAAACTCACGATCTGAGTTTTATCAAACTTATTTTTTGCTTCAAGTAAACTTTGGTGATTAATCTGTTCACTCATATCTTGCATATTCTGATCCATCAACACTCTAATCGGTGTATGCGGTAAAAAGCGCCCCACTTTTAATTCAGCTGGTGCGCTACATTCCACAACAAACAACAACTCAAGCATAAACTGTCCAGCTTTAAGCTCAGGGTGTTTAACCACACTTAATGCCGCATTGCCTGTTTCACTGGACAACACTAAATCCATTGCCCCCATGACCATCGGATGTTCCTGAGTCATAAACTGCATATCTTCTCTGGCCAATGCAATGTCACGATTAACGGTGACAGTGACACCATCTTCTGAAAGCATTGGAAAATAAGAAATACGGAGATTTTCACTGGGCTTAAGAATATGACAATCAGCAGAGTGATATTCAACATCTACCCCATAACAATCAAATAAAGATTCCATATAAGGCCACAAAGAACCATCACGGTCATTACGTCTTAATTGGTCTATCAATTCCTGAGCTTGTTCTGGCCGACATGAATTCAATTCTAATAATTGATCCCGTCCATTATGCATTTCTTGTTCTAACTGTTTATTTAGTGCTTCCGTTTTAACAACTAAACCATCTAAATCTTGTTGATTAACTGTAGCGAGGACATTAGATAATTCATCGGCCAAACGACCTGCCACTTGCGAAGCTGCAGAACAGTTACGTTGAAATGCATTAAAACCTTCTTCATACCAGCGATAAAGCACTTGCTGGGGCGAATTGAGTAAATAAGGAATATGAATCTGAATTACATGCTTTTGCCCTATGCGATCTAATCGACCGATACGTTGCTGTAACAAATCTGGGTTCTCTGGTAAATCAAATAAGATTAAATGATGAACCATCTGAAAGTTTCGTCCCTCACTGCCTATTTCCGAACAGATTAATAAAGGCACTGTACTTTCTTCATCAGAGAAATAAGCAG
>Ga0209826_1001647_pt1 | contig 15391 bp, 12 predicted proteins | sample GOMGulsemesocosm_5_FD_184637 | JGI IMG/M metagenome (GOLD analysis project Ga0209826, IMG submission 184637) | Methane-oxidizing microbial communities from mesocosms in the Gulf of Mexico - GOM15C Gulf of Mexico (SPAdes) (version 2) | ecosystem: Environmental > Aquatic > Marine > Cold seeps... | reverse complement strand
TTGAGAGTGTAAATGACGATCGGTAGATATTTGAATACAAGCAAAAATAATAATACTGAATGTAAATAAAGGCACTAACGATAAAATAATAAGTTTACTGCTAACACGTGTTAATTTTTTCATAAAGTAATAGGATTAAAGGGGTGTAGTTAAATGTTGACTGTAGAATAGCAAGGAATTATGACGAATTTGTTACATAATTATTACCAAAATATGACAGTAAACAAAGAAGTCAAAGAATGATTTTTACCTTTACCTCCTTAAAAAACACTATCATTTACTTGCCATATAAATGAAACAAAAATGTCATTATATAAGGTTACACTTCGCACATACTCTAATGAGTTGAAAATGAGTCGGATATATAATACCAATCACACTAAATATGTGATCATTTATACTTGTTAAAATCACCAACTACCGCGTTATTTATTTAATAATTAGAACAACTAGTTAATGAAATAAATGCCTTGTATTTGGCAATTTTTCCTGCGTATAAAATAGATCCCCTAATTAATATAATTGGTATAACTAACTTTTCTCTATAATTCTTCTCTACAATAAGGAAATATTATGTCAATAATTAGAAAGCGAAGTGCTGATCATACAAGCTACTTACCAAGCAATGCCCGTGATAATCAATATATTTTGGCCGAATTTACTATTACAGATGAGCTAATTCAGCGTTTTTCTCAAAGTTCAACTATTAATAACGCCAATAATAAAAAAGAAAATTATTATGATTTTTATCAAGCATTAGCAAAAAAACTCTTTGATTTATCTGAACATTATGAAATAAGAAACTGTCAGTTTATTGCTAATAATAAACTAGCTAGAGTACGTTTTAATCAAGAAATGCACCAGTGGCAAACCAATCAACAAATTCTATTTTATTATAACCCTGAAAATCATCAGCTAAAAAAATCATTTTTTGATGTAAATAAACGCGCTAAAAAAATATCATTATTATTTTTAACTTCTGGACAAGATATTAGAAAAAACTCAGCAAGCTTTCATGATAAAGTTTCACAACTGGTACGTGTCTACGCTAAACAAATATTCATAGACGAAAGTAGTATTAGATTACGCGATCATCAACATATCACTTATGATTTATTTGCAAAGAATAAGCTCTCTGAACAAGAAAATGGGCTAACAACGCAAGCCCATAAACTTCTCCCCATTATTCAACGCTATGAAAGTGAACATGTTACTTTACCTGAGTTTCACTCAGCAATGACGTATGCTGTGGTTAATTTATCCATATCAAATAGATTGCTCAACATGGTAGAAGTGGATCCAAATTCAAATGATCCATACAACCCACTTTATACGTATTTAACCGATACATTTACCCAAGCATCAAAGCGATATAATTTAAATAATGGTGCTTTAATAGCCAACGGTTTAGTGCCTATTGTACGTTATAGCATTCACGAGATAGTTTCCCGAATAGGTGAATTGCAAATGCTTGGTTATAACCCCGAACAAAACCCTTGTGGCATAGTTAGCAAATGGGATGCGAGTGAGCTGGTGGATAATGTACAACTCATTTTTGTAGCGACAAATAAAAACATGACTGAACATGGCTTCGGACGGTTTTTAAACCAAATAGAGCAAGCATTAAAATTAATGGCAACAGAATTAGAAATTGAGCCCGATAAAGAAGAAATGATTGTGAGATTTCATCAACATGTGGCATATAATTTCTAAACTATATTAATAGGTTATTAATAGTTAATAACCTATTAAAAAGTGTGATTTTTTTGAAGTTTTCTCTGCAAAGTTCGCCTGTGCATAGATAGCTGCCTAGCCGTAGCTGAAATATTACCATCATTGGCCTTTAACACTTGTTGAATATGTTGCCATTGCACTTGCTCTGCAGACAGAGGATCACCGTCTATTTCAGTGTCCGTGTTAATGGTTGATGCTTTACTTTCATTTAAAGTAGCTAATAAGGTTTTTGTATCAACAGGTTTAGTTAAATACTCATCCGCCCCTAATTTAATCGCATCTACAGCAGTAGCAATGCTAGCAAAGCCTGTTAACAATATTATGCGGCTATTAGGGCGTGATTTTCGTATAGGTGTAATGATATTTAATGTGGTTTCTTTTTCTAATTTCATATCCAACAAAACATAATGAGGCTGATGACTGTGACAAGCTAGCAAAGCTTCAGAATTAGTTTCAACATGCATACAGTCAAAACCATGCTTTGTTAACCGTCGCATTAAGGTATTAGCAAAAATAATATCATCTTCAACCAGTAGTAATTTTTTCATGGTCATAATTCACTCGATTTTAAAGGCAGGCTCAAAGTAACCAAGGCACCACCTTGATTGTGGTTAGTTAATGCCAACTTACCGCCAAGACGTTCTAAACTAGCATGACTTAGAAAAACAGCCATTCCTAACCCTTGTTCACTGATCACAGGATTCACACCCAATTGTTTTAATTTATCTAGTGTAAATCCTAAACCATAATCTCTAATAACAAACTGCCAACTACCTGAGTTTACGTCGCTTGTTAACGTTATTTTATTAGATTTATTCATTTTTGTTGCCCGAACGGCATTGTTAATTAAATTTAAAATAGCGGGTAACAAAGCGGCATCTGCCATAACAATCACATCATTCTGGTGAACTTTAATAAGTTCAACCTCAATATCAGGATAATTTACTCGTAGGCTTTCTAATATATCATCAAGTAAAGCGTTAATACTGCTAGCATTAGTTACTTGCTCCTTGATGGAAAACACCATAGTTCGAAAAGCCTCTAAACTGTCGCTGCAACGTATTAATTGGCTTTGCATATCGGCAATAATATCATTATCAGGAAAGTCTTCCTCAAGCTCATCAACTAATAACTGCACAGTAGCAATAGGGGTTGCTAATTGATGAGTGACTTGTGCTGAAGCAACACCTAATGAAGTCACTTGCTCTTGCTTTAATAAATTTTCTCGGTAGGCCGCAATAGCTAACTCTCGTTGATTAATGCTGCGCGCCATTTTCCCCACCACCAAAGCAACCACTAAAGCAGAAAATAAAAAATTAATACCCATACCAATAAAGTGCCCTTGCATATTACCGTGCATAACACTCATAGGTAAAAACCACAATAAAATGCTATAAGAAGCAATAGCTAAAAAAGCAACTAATGCGAGTAAAGAAGGCGGCAATGTTACCGCTGCAATAGCAATAGGAATAAGCAACAGAGATACAAATGCATTGGTTGCACCACCACTAAAAAATAGCAACAGTGATAAAAATAAAATATCGGCACAAATTTGCACTAACAAGGCTGACTGGCTTATTTGCTGTTTTTTGCGATAAAAAATAAAGCTTAAAAAAGTAAAACCTAATTCTAAAGCTATTACGCTAAATAGCGGAGCCCATGGTAGTTGATAGTTTAAGCCAATATTTACAAACAAAATAAGAAAAAATTGCACAACAATAGCGGTACTTCGCAAGGCGAGCACCCATTGCACTTGCTTACTTGATTTCACATTGACGGTTAGATCATTAATTCTAAAAAAGGCTGGCATAAATGATTAAAAATTAAGTTTATTTAGTTTGAAGACGTTATTATATACTCATATATGGGTATATAATCCACTTAATGAGCAAATGTTAATGAGCGACATCATAAAAATGACAGATAGTATCAAACCTAAAGCCAACACTAACAAATCACAACATATTGCAACGTTAGCTGGTGGTTGCTTTTGGTGTATTGAAGGCGCTTTTTCTCAAGTTCAAGGGATTCATACAGCAATTTCTGGCTATATGGGTGGCTATAATAAAAACCCAAGTTATGAAGAAATCTGTACGGGTAAAAGTGGCCATGCTGAAGTAGTTCAACTTAGCTTTGAACCTGCAATCATTAGTTATCAGCAAATATTAAAAATTTTCTTTACTCTACACGATCCTACTCAATTAAATCGTCAAGGTAATGATGTTGGCACTCAATACCGTTCGGCTATTTTTTATCATGATGCAGAACAACAAAAAATAGCGACAAAAATAATAAAGGACATGACTGATGAAAAGATGTTTGAGCAAGCTATTGTCACGCAAACATGTACTGCTGAAACATTTTATTCTGCTGAAGAATATCATCAGAATTACTTTAATAATAACCCTGAAAATCAATACTGTCAGGTCGTAGTCTCGCCTAAACTGACCAAGTTTAGACAAGTTTTTGCTGATAAGTTAAAATAAAAAGCAAGTGATGAGTTTACAATGACGAGTTGCGAGTAACTTGCTTGTAGATTGACTTATTTAAATCTCATCGACAAGTCAACGGCCTGCACATGCTTCGTTAAAGCACCTGAAGAGATAAAATCAACGCCTGCTTTTGTGTATTCTTGCAATATTTCTATGGTCATATTGCCAGACACTTCTAACTTAGCTTTACCGCGTGTAGCGGTAACTGCCTGCTCGATCATAACAGGCGTAAAGTTATCTAACATAATAATGTCTGCACCGGCTGCAATAGCTTGTTGCAGTTCATCCATCGATTCAACTTCTACTTCAACCGTTTTATCATTGTGATTTTTCTTAGCTGTAGCAACCGCTTGCGCGATACCGCCACAAGCTGCAATATGATTTTCTTTAATTAAAAACGCATCAAACAAACCAATTCTGTGATTAACACCACCACCACAAAGTACCGCATATTTTTGTGCATTGCGTAATCCTGGTAACGTTTTTCGAGTATCTAACAACTTAGTATTTGAGCCCGCTAACGCTTTAACATATTGATTAGTTAACGTTGCTGTTCCTGACAAAGTTTGCAAAAAGTTTAGTGCTGCTCGCTCGCCCGTTAATAATGTTCGAGCATTCCCTTTTAATTCAAATAAAGTCGTATTGGCTTTAACCGCTTCACCATCATTAACAAACCATTTAATTTCTGTAGAGGATACGTTAGTAGAAGACTTTGTTTTTGCTAACTCACTCTGCGATGCATCTAATTGTGCAAACACTTCATTTACCCAAGCAACACCACATACAATACAATCTTCACGGGTGATTATTGTTGCAACCGCTTGCTCACTTTCAGGAATTAACATTGCCGTTATATCTTGCTCGGTACTAAGAGCTTGCTCATCAAAAACACCTAAGTCTTCTTTAAGCGCCCAAGTAACCGTTGCAGCGATATGTTGCTGTGATTTTTTCATCTCAGAAGAAAGGGTAGAAGAAAGTTCAGAGTTAAGTAATGTAGAAGTAAGTGTAGACATTTATTGTTCCAGTAAATCCTATTAAAGGTGTTCTCGTAAGGTAAGTTGTTTGCCTTTTTGGCTAAACTCGACTTTTTTTAAAGCACTCATCCCCAATAAAATTTCATTAGTTTTCATTGCTGGATTAATATGCGCGGCGACATTATATAGGAAAATATTGCCAATGCTAAGCTGATCTATTTTTGTTTGATAAACAGTCACCGTACCATTAGCCGTTTGCACCCGATAACGCCCAAAACTTTCAAGTTGTAATTCATCAGCAATATGAGCAGGAATCGAAACTTGGGTTGCGCCAGTATCAAGTAAAAACGTTACCGAAAGCTCATTAATAGTGCCTTGAGTAACATAATGCCCTTGCCTATTTTGTTTTAAAATAACCTCTGCCTGACCTGAACTATTAAGACTCATTTTCGGCTGACTATTCGGGTTATGTTGTTCATCAAGTACATCTTGAAAAAACAACATTAATAAAGCGATGGCAATGATCCATGCAAACCAAACAAATATTTTACCTATTTTGTTTGTTGAGTCATCTTCAGTCATAATATAATCATTCTTATATGTAAAATGATAAAAAGTTATTGTATGTTGTTAAGTAAGAAGAGCAAAGCTGAAAAAGGTAATAATTTGCAAGCAAACTTTACTATTGAGCAAGGATGGCTATTGTCTGTTAATCAGCAAAAATCTAATTTTTTCACTCCTCGCTGTAAAAATGACCAAATTAGCTTGCTGGTTTTTCACAATATTTCTCTTCCCGCTGGCGAATTTGGTAACAACCATATAACCGATCTTTTTTTAGGGAAAATTGATGTTAATGCTCATCCAAGTTTTACAGATATTGCTCAATTGCAAGTATCTGCCCATTGCTTAATAAAACGTGATGGCCGTATTATTCAGTATGTTTGCTTTAATGATAAAGCTTGGCATGCAGGCGTATCTTGTTTTAACGGTAAAGATAAATGCAATGACTTTTCTTTAGGAATAGAGCTTGAAGGCACAGATGACATTCCTTATGAAACGGTTCAGTATCAGCAATTAGCAAAAGTCACAGCAAGTATACAAAAAAATTATCCGTTAATTACTAATGAAAATATTGTTGGTCATTGTGATATAGCTTCTGGTAGAAAAACAGATCCAGGGCAGTCGTTTAATTGGCAATATTTTCATCAAATATTGCAAACAATAAAAGAAAATAGTTAGTTACAAGTTACGAACATAATAATAAACAGGAAAGATTTTAAATGAGTCTATTAAGTTTACTAATCGCACTAGCAGCAAAAAAGTCGCACTCTTCTTCACTATGGTTTTTTGAACGCTATTATCAACAATACGTTAATTTTTTCACTCGTAACTTAGCATTATTCAAGCTTAGCGATAACATACTAAGTTATACTTTTTTTATCCTACTACCTGTGGCTATCGTTTATGGCACACTAGCTTTAATAGACGATGGTTTATTACACCTAATTATTTCAACATTAATTCTTATTATTAGTTTTGGTTGTGTACAAATGAGAGATAGCTATAAACAATATTTACATGCTGTCTTTCGTGGTGAAATCACCACTGCTGAGTTATATCATCAACAATTATTACAAGATAAAAATTTACCTTCTATGAGCTTTGGTCAAGCACTTATTTGGCTAAATTATCGTTATTACATTGCCGTCATGCTCTTTTTTGTCACCTTTGGTGCAGCAGGTGTCGTATTTTATCGGCTACTAACAACAATAATAGAACAGAAAAACGGCTGCTCTTTAGGCGTAAATAAAACTGAATTAGATAGTAAAAAACAAGCAAAAATTGATAACATTAATGATTCACTTGAAGAAAAGATCCAACATAACGTGTTTAATGTTTCATCTGGCTATAAAACTTATAACAACATTCTTTTCTATATTGACTGGTTACCAGTTCGTCTAACATCATTGGGCTATATGTTTGTCGGTCATTTTTCAAAAGCACTGCCTATGTGGTTAGAAAGCTTATTTGATGGAAAAAAACCAACTCACGAAATATTAATTGATGTAGCAAAAAAATCTGAAGATATTGTTCTAAATAAAAACGACTATACCGCAGAGCCTTGCTTACTCGTCCGTTTAGCAAAACGTAATCTATTATTAATGTTAGCCGCTATTTCTGTATTAACCTTGATAGGAGTCATCAATTGAGTTTTGAGTTTTGAGTAGCATTCTAAAAAGTACTGTAATAGTTTAATCACGGGTATATATTTCATCACTCAACATTTTCTTACTCGTTACCTTTATTGGTAAGACCAAAGATTCAAACACCTAGTTAAAACACCCAAATCAAACAACTGTTTCAAGTTTTAGCTCTAATAAACATTCAACTTTTTTAATTAACTGGCTTGATTTACTAGCGAACTTCGACTAAGTTATATAATAAATATCATATTTATTTACTTTTTTGCCTAAAATACAATTGGTAATACCAATTAACCAAGACTATTATTTTAGAAGTTAACTATTATTCAGCTGAATTCAAGTCAGTTTAAAATGGCTGAAAATAAATTAAAGGTTTAATTGTTAATGCCACAACCATTAAAACAACAGCTCAAGCCACAAAAACTATCTGACATTATTTTAGCGCAATTAGAAACGATGATTATAGAAGGCAGTTTACAACCCGGTGAAAAGTTATTACCCGAGCGAGAGTTAGCGAAACAGTTTGAAGTATCGAGACCATCATTACGTGAAGCAATACAGAAACTTGAAGCAAAAGGTCTAGTTACTCGTAAACAAGGCGGCGGTACTTTTGTTAGTAAAGCCATAATGAAGTCTTTTGCTGATCCTTTATTTGATTTAATGGCAAAGAGTAATGAATCACAGTTTGATTTATTAGAATTTCGGCATGGTATTGAAGGTATGGCTTCTTATTATGCTGCAATGCGTGGCACCAGTACTGATTTTGATCAAATCCAAGCAAAGCATGATCTTATTGGTAGTAGTCAATTAGAAGATGATTTTAGTATTGAGGCTAAAGCGATTTATGAATTTTATTTAACCATATGTGCCGCGTCACACAACGTAGTGATATTACATACGGCACGAAGTATGTCGTCATTGTTAATAGATAACATAGAACAAAACTTAACAGTTTTAGCAAAACGTCCCGAGATATTTAGCAAAATAACAGATTACCGAAGAAACTTGCTAGAGGCTATTATTAGCCAACAGCCTAAAAAAGCTTGGGGGGCAAGTCATCGCCACCTTGCTTTTATTGAGGAAGTATTATTAAAGCTTACTCAAGAGAACAGTCGCATGGAAAGATCGATGAGACGAATGTAACAAAAATCAGTTTAGATCATTAAATAGTAACTTATGAAGTGCATGCTACTAGTAGCGCACTTATACACTATTTAACTCGCGACTCGTAACTTAATAGGAGATAAAGCAATATGTCAGATCTACCAAACATTGATATTGATTCATTAGAAACCCAAGAGTGGTTAGAGTCAATGGAAGCCGTATTAGAAAATGAAGGGCCAGAACGCGCTCATTTTCTACTAGAAGCCTTAATTGATCGCGCTCGCCGTGGCGGTACTCACTTACCTTTTGATGCAACTACCGCTTATGTAAATACTATTCCACCGGGGCAAGAGCCACATATGCCGGCAGATCAAACCATTGAATCACGCATTCGTGCTGCCATTCGTTGGAACGCTTTAGCGTTAGTATTACGCGCCTCTAAAAAAGATTTAGAGCTAGGTGGTCATATTGGTAGTTTTGCTTCAAGTGCTACACTTTACGATGTTGGTTTCAATCACTTCTTTAAAGCAGCAACAGACAAAGATGGTGGTGATTTCATTTTTGCTCAAGGCCATATTTCTCCTGGTATTTATGCACGTGCCTTTTTAGAAGGTCGCTTAACCGAAGATCAAATGGCTAATTTCCGCCAAGAGTGCGATGGTAAAGGTTTATCTTCTTACCCACACCCACACTTAATGGATGATTTTTGGCAGTTTCCAACTGTTTCTATGGGTTTAGGCCCGCTACAAGCTATTTATACTGCACGTTTCTTAAAATATTTAACAAACCGTGGTATTAAGGATTGTTCGGGTCAGCGTGTTTATTGTTTCCTAGGTGACGGTGAAACTGATGAGCCAGAATCATTAGGAGCTATTGGCTTAGCTTCTCGTGAAGGGTTAGACAACTTAACCTTTATTATCAACTGCAACTTACAGCGTTTAGATGGCCCTGTTCGTGGTAACGGTAAAATTATTCAAGAACTTGAAGGTACTTTCCGTGGCGCAGGCTGGGAAGTCGTTAAAGTTATTTGGGGCAGTTATTGGGATCAACTTATTGCCCGTGATACGTCTGGTAAATTATTACAGTTAATGAATGAAACGGTAGATGGTGAATATCAAAACTGTAAAGCTAAAGGCGGTAAATACACACGCGAATGTTTCTTTAACAAATATCCTGAAACCGAAGCGATGGTTGCCAATATGTCTGATAAAGATATTTGGCGTTTAAACCGTGGTGGTCATGATCCTGTTAAAGTTTATGCTGCTTATGATAAAGCGATAAAAACTAAAGGTCGTCCTACCGTTATTTTAGCAAAAACAGTAAAAGGTTTTGGTTTAGGTACATCGGGCGAAGCTTTAAACATTGCTCATAATGTTAAGAAAATGGACGTTGAATCCGTTAAATATTATCGCGACCGTTTTAATATTCCTATTTCAGATGATGACATTGAAGACTTACCGTTCTTCCAATTCCCTAAAGAGAGTGAAGAATATAAATACATGATGGCTCGTCGTGAAGCCTTAGGTGGTTCATTACCAGCACGTCGTCAACAACCAGAAGAATCAATAGAAATTCCACCACTGAAATCTTTTGACGCGATAACTAAAGGCTCGGGCGATCGCGAAGTTTCATCAACAATGACTTTTGTACGCGTATTAAATAGCTTATTGAAAGACAAGAAGATTGGTAAACGCATAGTACCAATTATTCCTGATGAAGCGCGTACCTTTGGCATGGAAGGGTTATTCCGTCAAGTCGGTATTTACGCCAACGAAGGACAAAAATATGTTCCTCAAGATGCAGATCAGGTTGCTTATTATCGTGAAGATAAAAAAGGCCAAGTGCTACAAGAAGGTATTAATGAGCTAGGTGCAATGGCGTCATGGGTTGCAGCGGGTACTTCTTATTCAACCTGTAACGCCACGACGATTCCCTTTTACATTTATTATTCAATGTTTGGTTTTCAACGTGTTGGTGATTTAGCATGGGCTGCTGGCGATAGCCAAGCACGTGGTTTCTTACTCGGAGCAACGGCTGGTAGAACAACCCTTAACGGTGAAGGTTTACAACATCAAGATGGACATTCGCATGTACAGGCTGGTTTAATTCCAAACTGTGTTACTTACGATCCAACTTACGGTTATGAAATTGCGGTTATAGTACGTGATGGTTTACGCCGCATGTATGAAGAAAATGAAAATATTTTTTACTACATGACGCTAATGAATGAAAACTACAAGCACCCTGCAATACCTGATACTAAAGATATTAGTGATGAAATCATCAAAGGTATTTATCAGTTAGAGCAAGTAGCGCCAGTAACAGGATCTGTAACAAGTAAAGGCAAGAAAAAAGCCATTGCTAATGTACAATTAATGGGCTCAGGTACTATCTTAGAAAAAGTACGCCAAGCGGCACAAATTCTAGCAAGTGATTTTAATATTTCAAGCGATGTTTATTCGGTAACCTCATTTAATGAGTTAACCCGTGACGGTCAAAATGTTACGCGTTGGAACATGCTTCACCCTGAAAGTGAGCCACGAACGCCATACATCAGCAGTGTTATCACTAAAGATGCTGGCCCTGCAATTGCAGCAACTGATTACATTAAAAACTATTCAGAGCAAGTACGTGCATATATAAATACCGAATATCGCTGTTTAGGTACTGACGGTTTTGGTCGTAGTGATAGTCGCGCTAATTTACGTCAACATTTTGAAGTAGATCAAAACTACATTGTGGTTGCGGCATTATTTGAACTAGCTAATCGTGGTGATATTGAATCCAGTGTTGTTAGTGAAGCCATCAAACGCTTCAATATTGACACCGACAAACTTAACCCTCTTTACGCTTAAACTAGAATAAGGAAAATAAAATGTTTATTGAAAAAATTCTAGTCCCAGATGTTGGCGGCGATGAAGTTGAAATCATAGAAATTTGTTTTGCTGTTGGCGATGTAATTGAAGCTGATGAAGGCATTGTAACCGTAGAAACTGACAAAGCCTCGATGGATATTCCTGCGCCACTTGCTGGCACTTTAACGAGTTTAAATGTTGCCGTTGGCGATAAAATCAAAGAAGGTGATGTAATCGGCGAGATAAACAGTTCTGAATCTGGCATTGCGAATGATGAAGATAACCGTAGCGAAGATACAGGGCAATCTGCATCTATAGCTGAAGCCACACCAGCACCTGTAACGGTTGTGACTAGTTCACAAGTGATTGAAATTTCTGTACCCGATACAGGTGAAGACGGTGAGCTTGAAGTTATCGAAGTACTTGTTAGTGCTGGCGATACTATCGAAAAAGAAGACGGATTAATCACTTTAGAAACAGATAAAGCGACGATGGAAGTGCCCTCTACTCACGCGGGCATAGTCAAAGAAGTTTTTATTAGTGTTGGCGATAAAGTCAAACAAGACAGTGTCATTATTAAGCTTGAAACGGCAACTACCGCTGAAACAGCGAGTAATAAGCAAGAACAATCTCAAACTACCCGTTCAACGCAGCCTGCTCCTGCACCAATAAAAGTTGCTCCAACTACTGCACCCGTAAGTTCACCCGTACCGCATCATCCACAAGCGGGTAAAGTTAACAAAGGTGCTATATATACCTCACCTTCTATTCGTCGCATTGCTCGTGAATTTGGTGTTGATTTAATTTTAGTAAAAGGTACAGGTAATAAAGGTCGTATTTTAAAAGAAGATATACAGTCTTATGTTAAATATGAACTTTCTCGCCCGAAAGCCAATGCTGGTAGTTCGGTAACTGCAGGTGAAGGTGGTTTACAAATCGTTAGTGCAAAACAAATTGATTTTTCTAAGTTTGGCGACATTGAAACTAAACCATTAACTCGTATTCAAAAAATTTCTGGTCCATTCTTACATCGTAACTGGGTAACTATTCCTCATGTAACACAGTTTGATGAAGCAGATATAACGAATGTTGAAGCTTTTCGTAAAGAGCAAAATGTTGTTTGCGAAAAACAAAAGTTGGGTTTTAAAATCACCCCCTTAGTCTTTATATTAAAAGCAGTAGCTGATGCACTGCGCACTTTCCCTGTATTTAATTCAAGCTTGAGCGAAGACGGTGAAAGTTTGATTATGAAAAAATACATTAACATTGGTGTTGCCGTTGATACACCAAACGGTTTAGTGGTGCCCGTTGTACGTGATGTTGATCAAAAAGGTATTCATCAATTATCTCGTGAATTACTAGAAATAAGCATCAAAGCACGCGATGGCAAATTAAAAGCCACTGATCTACAAGGTGGTTGTTTTTCTATTTCTAGTCTTGGTGGTATTGGTGGCACAGCATTCACCCCTATTGTTAATGCGCCAGAAGTAGCTATTTTAGGCGTTTCTAAATCTGAAATAAAACCTAAGTGGAATGGTAGCGAGTTTGAACCTAAACTCATGTTACCTTTATCAATGTCTTACGACCATCGTGTTATTGACGGGGCTATTGCCGCACGTTTTACTAGTCACTTAGCTAGCGTAATGTCAGATATTCGACAATTAATACTGTAATAACATGAACAAAAATTTACAAAAATATTGGCAGAATCCAATAGATAAGCGTAGAATTTCACCCATTGCAATTTTAAACAAATAAGTATTTTCAACCAATAAACACTTTCAACCAATATACAAGGTATATAAGGAAAATTATGAGTGATATTAAAACTCAAGTGGTAGTTTTAGGTGCAGGCCCTGGTGGTTATTCAGCCGCTTTTCGCGCAGCAGATTTAGGTTTAGATGTTGTATTAGTAGAAAGCCGTGCAACGCTTGGTGGCGTATGTTTGAACGTAGGCTGTATCCCATCAAAAGCACTTTTGCATGTAGCAAAAGTTATTGATGATGCTGCTGGTATGGCATCACACGGTGTTACCTTTGGTAAGCCAGAAATTGATTTAGATAAAATTCGTGACTGGAAAGACAGTGTGATTGCTCAATTAACGGGCGGTTTATCTGGCATGGCAAAAGCACGTAAAGTGACTAACGTTGCAGGTTACGGTAAATTCACCTCAGACAAAACTATTGCAGTTGAAGATAGCGATGGCAAAGTAACGACCATTACTTTTGATAACGCAATTATTGCTGCTGGCTCTTCAGTGGTTAACTTACCTTTTATTCCAACCGATGATCCTCGTGTTATTGATTCAACAGGTGCACTAGCACTTGAAGATGTACCCGCCGAAATGCTTGTGTTAGGTGGTGGTATTATTGGTTTAGAAATGGGCACTGTTTATAGCTCATTAGGCTCTAACGTTTCTGTCGTTGAGTTTGCTGACCAACTAGTACCTGCTGCTGATAAAGACATCGTTCGCGTTTATAACAACTACGTTAAAAAGCGTTTCAACATAATGTTATCAACCAAAGTGGTTGCCGTTGAAGCGAAAGATGATGGCTTATATGTTACCTTTGAAGGTAAAAAAGCACCAGCTGAACCAGTTCGTTACGACAAAATTTTAGTTGCTGTTGGCCGCAAGCCTAACGGTAATTTAGTTGATGCTGAGAAAGCAGGCGTTAATGTTGATGAACGTGGTTTCATTAATGTAACCAACGAACTGCGTACTAACGTTAACAACATCTTCGCTATTGGTGATGTTGTTGGTCAACCTATGCTTGCCCACAAAGCTGTACATGAAGCACACGTTGCTGCTGAAGTAATTTCAGGTAAGAAACACACGTTTGAACCGCGTTGTATTCCTTCAATTGCCTATACCGATCCTGAAATGGCTTGGGTTGGCGTAACTGAACGTGAAGCGAAAGAGCAAGGTTTAAACATTGAAGTTGCTAACTTTCCGTGGGCAGCTTCAGGCCGTGCAATAGCCTCAGCACGCACTGAAGGTAAAACTAAACTAATTTTTGAAAAAGAAAGTGGCCGCGTTTTAGGTGGTGCTATTGTTGGCATTAATGCTGGCGAAATGCTTGGAGAAATTTGTTTAGCCGTTGAAATGGGTGCTGATGCTGAAGATGTTGGTTTAACCATTCATGCTCACCCTACTTTAAACGAATCAATTGGCTTAGCTGCTGAGATTTTTGAAGGTTCAATTACAGACTTACCTAACCCTAAAGCGGTTAAGAAGAAAAAGTAAGTTCTAAGTTTTAAGTTTTAAGCCTGGCATATTATAAATATGCCAGGCTTTTTTAGTTCTATGGAGTTACAAACACTTTAAAGAGTACGCTATTTTCTTATAGGTCGGTATATATTCTGTAACATTGACAGGGTAAAATCTACCTACATTGAAACCAGAGGTATCTACATAGGTACGAAACATTGATTTAGATTCTTTCGACGCCATTTATTAGCAATTAACAATGGTAAACCTAAAACCTATATGTAAGAGTTAAGTCGAATTTTATAAACCAGTAAATAATCAACGATATTCAGCGTTCAACTAAAGATTAAGATTTAAGTTAGGTGTGATAAACCTCTCCATTGCTTAAATTAACATAATAAGGAAATACTTCTATGAATATGACAATCCGAAATAAATTAATTTTTGGCTTTTCTAGCTTAACAGGGTTAGTTGTTATTTTAGGCGCTTTAGCTTGGTTTTATCTTGACAATATTGAGAAAAATGTAGAAGCAATAGCCCAACAAAAAGTGCCAGCCGTTCAACTGGCTGTTAAAATTAATGCCGGTGCTTATGAAGCAACAATAGCGCAACTCAACTATATCCTTTATCAAAAACCGGAAACTTACGAGCATGCAAAAGCTATTTTAACACAAATGAATCAAAACCTAGCTAAATTAGATCAGTTATCACAACAACATAACGATCAAAAATCATTAAAACTCTCTTCATCGGTAAAACAAAATGTCATTAAATTTGCTGAGTTATATGATCAAGGTGTCAAAGCAATAATGGACAACAA
>Ga0209826_1001641_pt1 | contig 15412 bp, 14 predicted proteins | sample GOMGulsemesocosm_5_FD_184637 | JGI IMG/M metagenome (GOLD analysis project Ga0209826, IMG submission 184637) | Methane-oxidizing microbial communities from mesocosms in the Gulf of Mexico - GOM15C Gulf of Mexico (SPAdes) (version 2) | ecosystem: Environmental > Aquatic > Marine > Cold seeps... | reverse complement strand
CTGTTTTAAGCCATCTGTTCGCATCTTTACCTTTCAGATAAACACCTGCAAAAATAAGCGCCTTAGCATTAACAAAAAGGTGATTACCTAATATATGGCGTTCTAAATCTTGAGAAAGAAAATCAGCTTGTTGAGCTAAGCTATTTAATATTTTCTCATTAACGTCTAAACCAGATAAAAAAGCCTTAACCCAATTCACAATTCTTAAAGACAAACTGTAAGATTCCCAACCATTACCAGCTTTAACGGCAGGGTTTTCATCAATCCACTTGTTTATCCAATGATGCTGTAATTCTTTACGTAATTGACTATCGAAAGAATTAAGATCATCAAAATAATGTAAGTTATATAACCAAAGTTTATCTTCTCCGGGCTTATTCCAGTCTTCAGGACAATTAACAGAGCCTTTATGATTCAAAAATTCTACGTTCGTTATATCAAAAAACTTAAGTAGATATAGTTTTTGAACCCACCATTTATCATTCTCTGGTGATCTTTTTACATCAAATGTATTAACTCGAGGGTGTATAATTTTTTTTAAAATACGATTGTAAACTTGTGTAAGCTTTAAGTATTTAATTGTATTAAAATATTTAAAAAAAGTTTGCAAAAACCTATACCTTTTCAATAAGTTCGGTAATTATAAATTGATGTTTACCTCTATTTGTTAAAGGAATATCTTTGACAATTTTGCAGGTAATATCTAGTTCACCTCCTACCTTTTCTTGAAAGGTACTAGAAACATTTTTTAAGTCTGAATCTGTAAAGTCTGTATTTAAAACTAATAAAAGATCACAACATCCAATTACCTTCTGATAAAACTGGTATTTTTTAACTCTTTCTAACGCATTACAATGTGTATTTAGTGAAGTCATTGTGATTTTAACACCTGTTTTACCTTGTAAATATTCCTTACCCCATCTACCAGTAAGTTCTTCAATTTTAGTGACAAAGCCACCTGTTTTATTTACAGTCGCTGTATCTCCAGTACGATATCTTATTAATCTAGTTGCTGAATTAATAAACCCTGTGCCGACGAGTTCCCCATTTACTTCTTCGGTAACTCCATAAAGTTGATTTGGAATATAAGAATTATCTATAAGGGGTGCAAATACAACTCTTTCTGTCATTCCGTAAAAGCTTAATATATTAGCATTAAAAACTTTTTTTATTTGCGTGATCTGTTCAGGGTATATTCTCTCTGAAACTAACAAGATTGTCTTAATACTCTCAATTATTTCTTCGTTATTTTCAAGAATTGTAGCAAACTCTTTCACAGATGATGGATAGCCATGAATAAAGTTTGGTTTGAATTTTTTTATTTCTGAAATATTATTAATTATACTTTCATCGTTGAGTCTAAATGGTGAAATTAATAATTCATTGTATAAAAAGTTATAACCTAGAAGTTTGTTTGGTTTAATACCTGACACACCTCTTAAACAAAGTCTTTTAGCATCTACGTTCACATTATTAGATGCTAAATATGCATTTACAAAAGCCCACTCTTTTGCATAGCAATCGTTACCTAAAAAAAGCTCTGTTTGCTTCCCTGTAGTCCCACCTGTAGTTACTTTATAGCGTTGGTGGCAATATCTATCATCTAGAAACAAATCTAGTTCGTTTTGAATATGTTCTTTTGTTAATAATGGAAATTCAAATAATTGCTCAATGTTTACAATTTGTTCAATTTTCAACTTCTTTGCTATATCAGCATAATATTTTGTATGTTTAATTGAATCATTTACATATGAAATTAATTTCTGATTCCTAAGAATCTCTACTTGGTCCTCTGATAAACTTGTGCTTTCTTGTAATGTCTTAAATAATTTTCGATACTCGCCACCACAGAAGAGATTAAAAGGTAAATATAATAAAGGATATGTGACTTCATCTGGTAAGTTTTTGTATAACTTTTTTAATTTCTCTAAATTAATATTCATTCTTAAAAATCAATTTTTTCAATAAAGGTTTTTGTATTAATAATATCTTCAAAAAGGTTTGAGCGGGCAATTGAACACTTTTGATACGTTTGATGATCACTCCTTATATACTTTATTGCACCAATGATTTCTTTAATGGATTTAGGCTCTACGAGTATCCCCCCATTACCAACTAATTCAGGAATACTCCGCCATTTAGTTGATATTATTGGCAACCCAATCATAAAAGCTTCAATGATAACACCAGGATATCCCTCTCCAGAATAGTATGTTGGTAGCACTAAACAATGAAAACTAGACATATATTCATATATATTTTTATTGTTAATAACACCAACATAACAAATATTTGGTTCCGAAATATTTTCCAATTTGAAAAGTTTTTTGTCAATTATCGGACCTGCAATAGTTAAAGAAAAATTGTCTAGTGATTCTACAGCAGAAATCAAATCAAGAACTCCTTTCTCAGTATCTACTTGCGATAGGTACAATAAGCGTATTTTTTCATTAGGTTCATAATTAACAGATCTGATAGTTTGTTTTGGTCTGACATTTGGAAACCAAAAAGTACGACTATTATAACATTTAAATTTATCAACCAAATCGAGTGTTTCAAAAAAGTTTGCAGAACTACTTTTTAATACTTTACGAATTATGAATCGGTTTAAAAAATTACAAGATTGATAAAAATCATCAAAACTACCTGCGAATTTTCTTAAACTATAAGACTTTCTAAATATCACAGAAGCAAATAAAATAAATGGTCCTAGTATTAAATAATCTTTCGCAGTGCCGTGCAAACTTATATGGCTGTAATTACCAACTCGAAAAATATTTTTTATACAATTCAATAGCATGTTAAAACTGCTAGGATAGTTGCTCGAATTAGAATCAACGATAATGTGTTTATATTTATTATCAGATAAATTTGCTATTAAATTTTCAAAGAGAACAACAACACCACCTGTTTTTCCGTCAACACCTTCGCGTGGTCCAACAAGTAACAAATTAGTTTTATCTTTAGACATAATCTGATTTTTTTATTCCATATTTAATTATTCTAGCAGGAATACCTACTGCTACACAATTATCAGGTAAATCACTGATAACAACGGCATTAGCGCCAATTACAACATCGTTACCAATTTTAATAGGACCAATTACTTTTGCCCCAGCCCCCAGATAAACATTGTCACCAATAATAGGAACATCAATTTTTTTAGATGTTCCTCCTATAGTTACCCCCTGATCAAAATGGCAATTAGTGCCAATGATGGCATTGTCATGAATAACAATCCCCATTCCTCCATAACCTAATGTTAGTTTCCCCTCTATTTTAGCTTTATATGGCAGATAGCATGCAAAGATGAGACGAATCAACAGAGTTATTATTTTTGGTAAAAATGGGATGTTGTGTTTATATAAACGATGTGCGATAACATAATAATAATAAGGAGAAAACATATATAGCCTATAATTTCACATGAGAGAACACTCTAACACATTGATTTTTAATATCAAAAGTTAAAGTCTAAAGTTTTCATTTATTTACTTGCTTTGTAATTAGAATCTAACTTATCTTTTATACTTTTTTCAACTTCTAGCCAACTTCCACTAGAAAAATATTTCCAAGATTCCGGGTTAGCATAAAAATTGTTATCTAATTTTTCTCTTTTAATGATGACTCGCTGTTCTCCAGTTACTACAACTGAATTATCCGGTACATCTTTAAAAACAACGGCATTTGCCCCAATTCTTACATTAGAACCGATTCGGACTGACCCAACAATCTTTGCGCCTGCACCTATATAACAGTTATCACCAATAATAGGTGCTCCACTTTTTTCTGAATCTGGTAAGACTACAGAGCCAATGACTACCTGTTGAAAAATAACACAATTACTACCAATGACTGCATCGCCCGATATAAAAATACTTTTCATCCCATGTGGAAAACATGGTTCCCCTGAAAACTTAGACTTCCAAGAAATAGAACTACAATTTTCATATTGATAAGCTTCATATAATTTTCGAGCTATCCATCTTAAGTATCGTGAGTGACTTACAGAGCAATTTTTTTTTAACTCCCACACAGGAAGAAAACATTCAACTAAAAGCTTAAAAATCATAGAGCCCTCTAAAATAAAAGTCATAAATTACAAAGTAAAAACCAATGATTGTGACTAACTCTTGAACAACTAAAGTTAAAAAAACACTATCACTGTAAACAATTACTCATTCATCAACCTGTTCAATTCAATCCCTATAGCATTGCCTTGAACCATTTCCTTTATATTATTTGATTTATTTTTATTTTCAGATATAAACTTAACAATATAATCAATATTTGACTGGATTATTATCTTACGTTCAATAAGAAAGTCTAAAAGGTAGTTTCTATCATATTTATAAATACCTTTAGTTTGAATATCTGAATTTAGAAAAAAGACAGTTTTATTCATTCCACCATAAATGGCATTAACCACAGCAGAAGATTCATCTGTTATTATATATTTAAAGTTATCATGAAAACAGTATGTTTCTGAAGTATATTGCGGATTTTTCAATATCACGACATTCTCATAATCTAATAAAAAATCATATTCATCAGGATCCCTTGCTGGTGAGGTTTTTATATAAACAATGTTTTTTAAACCACTGAGCTTTTCAAAAAGCTTACAGATGTACTCCCTTAGCTTAATATCATTTACCCAATCCTTTCCTGATAAACTTATAAAAATAGATGTTGGTACTATATCTTCCAATACTACAGTACCTTTATAATAAATTTCTTTAATAAAATCACTTGGAATTTTTATTTTTTCAAATTTGAAATCTCTATGCACTAAACTTGGCTCTAATAAAAATGAGTATTTATAATAACCCGTGTAAGAGCGAGTAATCGCTTTATATTGAAAAGGCCACAAACAAATCTTAATATAAAAATAAGGTAAAAGATCTAAAAAGTCACTGATAGGATCTGAATAATCTCCATAGCCTTCGTGAAATAAAACTACTTTTGCTTTATGTCTCCACAAATTCAAACTATCTTGATAAATATATCCATTATCAGAAAAGGTTATAATTGTATCAGGACAGAATTTATCCATTTCTTGATTAACTTTACGAACTAGTGCCCTCAACTTCCATGTCAAAAGCTTTATTTTAACACAGTTAAAATCATCGATAAAAATGAATTCATCAAATCTATCTATTGTATCATTACAAAATTTATTTTTTTGATCGTGAAGAAATGCACTACAAAATATTTTAGATCTAAAATTAACTCCAGCATTATTTAATTCATTTAATATTTTCAAAGCCATTTGGTAATGACTCTTTGTCCATGTAATAAAGACAATATTTTTTTGTGTGTTACGTAACATTATTTACCCGCGGCTAGCGCATTTTAAGTTTTGACTATAGTAAGGTTTAGCGATAATCGCTAAACCTGCCATCTTACTACTTTAATCATTTTTGATTTTTTTAAATAACAAAAAAGACAGGAACCATAATGACAAAACCTGTATATGAAATAAATAAGGTTGTATAAAAGATAATATTATAAAAACAAAGAATAGACTTTGAAATAAATGTTTTTTTTCAGATAACCCTTTGATTATCCATTTATATAAAGAATATATAAAAAAGCAAAATACAATTACCCCGATAACACCGTAAGTAACCCAAACATCAAAAATAGAACTGTGGAAACTACTTACCCCTTTATGCCCCCAGGTATTTTCAAAAACTTTAGGGCTTTTTACCCCATAACCAAACCAAGGTTTCTGATTAATCAAATAGATCGCTTCACTATATATTCTTGCTCTAATATCTATAGAGCTAAAATTACTAAAATCTACATCCCCTGTACCTATTTGAATTAAATCATCCCAACCGATATCGGATTTATCTATAGTTTCAAAAATGGATACTGCTCTATTCTCATTAGGGATATCCATGAATGAGTTCCCACTATAATAAACAGATAATGATATAAATATAGTACTTGTAAGCACCAATAAAGCATATTTAGACTTTACTCTTATCGAAAGAATATAGGGGACAAGTAATATAAGAATTACAAATATAGTACTACGAGAGCCTAACGTCAAAAGGTATAATAGAAAAAGTAAGAGACAAAACAAATTTATAATCAGTTTAAAATTAGACTTTAGTATTTGAAGTAACAGCATACTAAAAATAATTAAAGATATATTTTCTGTTCCTGTAAAAATGCTAAGCCTTTCCACTTGAACGATAAATAATATATAAATGAAGTTTGAAAGCATAGAGGTGATATATATTAGTAATACGCTTTTACTTACCGTAGACAAGGTCATTTTAACAGTTAAGCATAATAAGAAAAAGGCTGGTGATGTAATTAGTAATGCATACCTTAATACATCATGTGTCGAAGAGTGATGTAGAGTCAGAAATAAAGAAAAAACAAAGATAAAAAGTAGGTAATAAAGTTCATGTTTTTTAACATATGGGCAACTTTTTAATTTAGTCGTAACCCAAAGAAAAAAATAAATGGCATTCCCTAATAAGATTAATATCCCTCCATTAGTAAGTACAGCTAATAAGTAATAACTGATACATTTATCTTTTCGTAAATGAAAGTAATATAAACTGGCACCTAAAAAAAGAAGAGTTAACACATAATCAAAATCATTAAAAAATGTCTTGAATATAAAAAACAAACCTAAACTAAAATAAAACATTATTTATTAGCTTTCTTAATAACAATATTCCTTATAATCACCATATATAATAAGTGACTTATTATGCTACCAATAACAAGTAGCTCTAACACATGAAAGCTAACTAGATATATATTCAAAATAAAATTAAAAATGACACCAATAAATAGCGTTATATTTAATAAGTAATAATACTCATGAACAAGTAAGTAAGTCCTATGATAAATGTAATAGACATTTATAAAATTATATAAACTCAAAAGTACAAATATCCAAAATGTTTCTTCATACTCACGATTGTAGTATCGAATTAACAAATAATAACAAGGTAGAGCTAAAGACAGAACCGATAGATAAATTAGCTGAATTTTAAATATGTACTCTTTAAAGTCTTTCATTGATTTACTAACAACTTCATTTTTAATGCTATTAATAAAGCTTGGCATATTCACCCACGTGAGAGTCTGAATAACCATATAAAAACCAGATGATACGGTAAAAGCCATTGAATACAACCCTAAAGCTTCAAAATTTAAAAAGTATTTAATTATTAGTCGATCAACACTTGCTAATAACAATGACAAAAAGCCAAATAAGAAAAGCATACTGCTGGCATATAGAATTTTTTTATCTAATTTAAAGTTAAAATTAATCTTATTTACTTTGTCACGAAATCTAGAAGAAAATATAAGCAAGAAAAAGTATGGAGCCATGTATAGAGCATATAAAGCAACAAAAACATCAACGTTATAACTTCCAGATATATAGCAATATAAAACGACTAAATAAACAGTAGAATTAGTAATGAATTCAAGGGAAATTAATTTTGTTATATCTCCTGTTATTCTAAATTCATCAATTAGAAACTTTGCGGATATTCCAAAAATAACAGAAAAAGTTGCATAAAGAACATATACTGGGTTTGAAAAAAAAGCATCGAACTCTAAATCTAAGATGGCAAACACAAACAAGAAAGAACAAACACTTATTGCGAGGTAACTAAATACACTACTCAATTCATAGTTTGGTATTATCCCATCAGCAGAGCGCTTTCGAAAAATGTATTGAACAAAACCAAACTCAGAGTACATTAGGTACTGTAAAATCAGCCTAAAAAAACTTAATTCACCAAATTCAGCAATACCTAACATTGAAGTTATTAACAGAATCGCAACAAAATTTAGTCCTGTAAAAATATAGCGAGAAAACACAAAAACTTTATTAATTTTCATTCGATTATTATAAATTCAAAATATTACGGAAGTGATAGTAAGAATGGCTTCATTCTATTTTCAAAAGTCCAATCTAATTTTTCATTTATACCTCTAAAGCTTAAATAATCATTTTCTAATTCTCTTGAAATAGTATTAATAAGTTGCTCTGGAAGTTCTTTATTTGCACTGACAGGACTAGCAAAGCGACTGATAGCATACTTAATATAACGATTTCCAGATGAAAACAAGTTACTCAAATGATTTTTATGCTCTCCTTGAAGTATTGGTAAACCGAGACTCGTATTTAAACCATTACTTCTAGAATCTTCAGATATCAAAAAAGATGGCACTCGGCGACTCATAAAGTGGATATGAGAATGCAATCGATAACCTATGTGAAGATCACAAGAGTTATAAAAATTAATTTTATCAATATCATAGCTACAATCAATGTTTTCAAAGCCTAGCTCAACCCCCTTATTCACAATACAGCTAATCGAGTCTTCATATGCTTGGGTAGTATATTTGTCGGCTGTATAACCACGGTTGAATGAACTATATAGCTTGTACCCCGAAAACTTTTTAGCTAGCCTCTCCATTACATCAATACACTGCGCTTTAAAAAGCATATTCGCGGGGGGAGTAAACACTAATGATTTATTCTGAGGTACTGTAAAATTTGTATTTAAATAATCAGTATTATACCAGACGGGGCACCCAGTCATTATTGATTTTATATTTTTAGTTTTCAGAATGTCTTGTGAAAAATTATCTCTTAAACTAATAAATTTAACTTTCTCTATGAATTTTTTTGATTGTGAGGAAAACTTAAATTTTCGAATGAAATTTTCATCGAATACGCGGGCATAACTACCACTTCCCATTAGGACAATTGGCACTTTTATTTCGTCTAAATCATTTACTAAAGGGTAACCATCAGGATAAATATTTTCACTAAGTCCAGGCCCTCCCATAATAATTAGAGCTTTAGCACCATTAACCGCATCCAGTTTATCTTGTAATGACTTCCATGATGGAAATTCAACTAACTCTCTATCTGATCTGACATAATTTAGTAATTTCTTCGCCCGATCACGAATTAAAAAATCACCAATATTTTTTTTAGCGTGGTGTAATACCACATAATATTCTTTATTCATTTGTATGTTTCTTAATAGTTGTAATTGAGTTATTTATTTGTTCACTTCCTACTCTATTAACCCAAAGATTTAATAGATTACCTTTGAGACTATAAGAGTTTTTAAGCTCTCTTTTTCGTAAAATAATATTAAAACGACCTGCTAATGGTGGGTACATAGTATTCGATGGTATACCCGCAGCTCTTAAATCAGCTGATACTATTTCACTTTCGGGTACTTTAATAGTAAAACGAGTTAAAACGTTAGCTGAACTATATAATATAGGTAATGCCAATTTATTTGAGCCCAATGATTTTTGATAATACTCTACTTTTTCTTTTCGTTTCTGTTTGTTTATTTCAAGTAGTTCTAACTTTTCGCCTATCTCAGCTATATACTGAGGTTCAAATTTATATAAATAATATTTTTTGAAGCAATATACAAAAATTAAATTTAAGATATCCATTATGGGATACTTTATCGCTAAATTATAAATCCAGTAATACAGGCTTCGATGCTTCTTAGAAAGTGTATCAATGGTTGTTCGATTAAAATTAGGTAATTGCTCGTAGCATGCTTCCATGCGTGAGAACAGTTCGTGGTCGTTTGATTGCAAAGAGCCACCATGTCCTACTTCTATTATTTTACCATTACCAAAAGAGAATATACTCACATTACCAAAAGATCCCAAGGGTTTACCTTTGTAACTATTCCCCAAAGCTTGAGCACAATCCTCAACCATAAAAATTTGGTTTAGATCACAGATGTCACGCAACTCATCAACAGCACAAGGATTACCAAAAAGATGAATAGCAATCAGTCCTTTAATACTATTATTTGATACTTCACGTTCAAAATGTTCAACGCTTATATTATAATCATCTACATTAACATCAATGAAAAATGGCTTATATCCAGCCCAGATTAATGCATAAACAGGATCAGGGCACGCAATGTTAGGTACGGCAATGTATGAACCTTTAGGGATACCACTTGCGAGTAGTGCAAGGTAAATTGCACTGGTGCCATTTCCAGTTAACATAGAGTATTTCATGCCACTGATCTGGCACAGCTTATCGGTTAAATAACTCATTAAACTAAGTTTACCTTGCCTTAAATAAGAATTTTAACAACTTCAAAGCTTTCAGCATATTTACAACCTATTTTTTGGCCTGAGTTTGAGTTTTCATTTTTGAAGAACTCAATCCACTGAGGTCCAAACTTTTCAACTTCATTTTCATGTGCTAACACTGACTGAACCTTTATATCCATATAATCTGTTATATCGATATAATAATTACCACGAAACTCACTCGTTGTATGGTACCAGTTACTTCGGTACATCAAGATACTATTTACATGCCGACCAGCATTAAATGTAGCTTTGCCAATAGCACTATGATCCTGATGTACATCCTTATCCCAGTGAGTGTAAATAACATCAATACTATTTTCATCTACAACTTCATTAATTGATTCGATTAACTCATAACCGTATTGTAATGTTTTGGTTTGTAAACCTAGCTTTATTAACTTTTTAACACCCAAGATTTTTGCTGCCGCATCTCCTTCTGCTTCTGCAACTTCTTTAGTTCTAACAGGTGTCCCGTCATAGTTATAATAAGCAGAATCGGTCAGTACCAACATATATACGTTATCACCTTCAGCAACATGTCTAGACAACGTACCACCGACCCCCAGCTCTATATCATCAAAGTGAGCACCAATGGCTAACACATTTTTTTTCATAACATACCCTTTACATATTTTAGTATTAGTTCTAAGCCTTTATAAGAAAATGTATTTCTATTTAATTCAAAAAGGCGGTTTCGTTCATTATAATCATTTATCAATTTGTCTATAGAACCTACTAGGGAGTAGTTATTGAACAGTGCTAATTCCCCGTATACTAACTTTTCATCAATTAGTCGTTTTACTGTAATCAACTCTTTTTGTTCCCGCGTACAAGCTACTACAGGAATGCCAATCGACAACACTTCGAACATGGTATTACCAGCGCCTAAAATTGCTAATTGACAATGTTTTGCTAAAGAAAGTACATCATCTGTAAAATTATAAACTTCTATACGATGTTTAGTTTCTGATATAGCATTTGCTAATTCTTGATAATGTTTAAAAGCGGGGCCTAGCAATATTTTTAAAACCATCTTATTAGAAAGGTTTTCTAAATCTTTAATTATGTCAGGAATAGTTCCCCAAGTATCAGCAGCACCTTGATTAATAAATATTTCAATTACGTCGTTAGCACAGGAATAATTATCTTTTACTTTCTGTAGATTTGGTAAAATTAGGTACTCAAAATCATTAATCTCATTATTTAATACTGGGGCATTTGCATATAGTACATTTATCAAACGGTCATAGAGGTGTGCACCTAGGCCTGTATCGTCAATAGCTAATGTTTTTCTTGCTTTTTTTACAAAATACCCTGCCAGCATTTCAGATGACTGAAGCTGGTCATTTATTAAGAGGTCATAATTTTTTTCTAAATTTTGTTCAATAAACTTAATTTCATCAACTTCAGTTATTCCCGCTGGCATTTGATATAAATGTTCTATACCAATTGATAAATAAATATCCTTCGATTCGTTAAATTCCTGCGTCAATAGAGTTATATCTACGTCAATAGAGGTAGATATAATCTTAACTAAATTTCGAATACGGTATAGGTGCCCCATTCCCATTAAATGGCTACCATAAGCTCTAACTAAGATAGTTTGCTTCAAGCGCAATCAACTCCTTAAGTGAGATGCTCATATTAAATTGACAAGAAGACACGATAAACTCTGCCTTATGAAAATCTTCTTGAGTGTCTACAGTTAATCGAACATCTGAATTATCATACAATCCACCAGCCATAGTATCTTTAAAAAGTTTATACTTTTTCTTATTCTCTAAAATATATTCATTTACGTGTTCAAAGTGATGGGGCTCAGTAGATAAATCAAGAGATTGTTCAAGCGCTGTAAAGCTGAATATTTCAACACCTAACCCATCAGGTAGAGATGAATAAACTTCAGCTTTATTTGATGAATACTCTGCATGCCAAGCTAAATGCCCTTCTAATAAAGATGTCGCGGCTTCATAGTCAACAAAGGGATTATCTCCTGTTGCTCTAATAATATTATTAGCAGAGTAATGAACAGCAGCATCATAATAGCGCTGAAGAACATTATCTTCACTACCACGGAAACAGCTTACATTATGTTCATCACACCAAAGAGCTAGAATATCATCACAAGCTAAATCAGAAGTCAAAATGACAACATCACTTATACCATTAATATGTCTAAGTCGTTCAATAACATACCAAATCAGCGGGTGCCCCCTGAGAAGCTTTAATGTTTTGCCGGGTAGTCGCTTAGATCCCATCCTTGCTTGCACAAAAACAATATTATTCACCAATGAGATCCCATGTCAGAACATCGTCTTTTTCTAAATCACAATTAACCGGCTTGCCAACCAGATCGAGTAATTTTTTTGGTTCAATTCCATATCCTGGCCTTTTTACTGCCAAGTGCGAGGTAGTTAAATATTGACCTTTCGCAATATCTTTATCGACCACTATAGATTTTCTATTATTTTTTCTATTTATTAACTCTTGCTTGACTGGCATTTTAACACCATTTCCAAATGCAGATTCAATTATCCGTATTGAATTAATCAAAAATTTCATTTCTTCTTCATCAGAAGAAAGAATATGGTCTGGTCCTTCACCATTTTTATCTAGCGTGAAATGACGTTCAATGATCATGGCGCCCATTACTCTTGCAGCGATAGAACACTGAGGTCCAATTGTATGGTCTGAATATCCAATTAATACACCAGGGTAGCGATTCTTAAACGTGTTGATAACTTCCAAGTTGGCTATTTCATATTTTGCAGGGTACGAAGTAATTGCATGCATAATACAAAAATTTTTATTTCCAGTTGTCATTACTGCGTTAATGATGTCATCGACCTCAAGTAACGTACACATACCTGTTGCAATAATTATCGGCTTTTGAGTTGCAGCAACAGATCTAATGAATTCCAAATTTGAGGAGTCATCTGAACCAACTTTATAGACAGATGTTCCTAAACATTCCAACATTTCAACATCATCTAGGTGACTAGGAGTAGAAAAAATATCAATACCTTTTTCTCGCGCATAAGCATAAATATCTTCATGCATTTTCTTATCTATTTCATATTCTTTAAATAGTTCATACTGGCTAACATTCCCTGTGTTTTCCATTTCATATTTTGCTTTACGAGACGCCAAAGTATCTGCTTTGAATGTTTGAAGTTTTACTGCATCGGCTCCAGCGTTAACAGCTGAGTCTATTAATTTTTTGGCATTGATTAGATCCGTAAAGTTCCCACCTATTTCAGCGATTACATATGCAGGGGTATTTTCATTTATAACACGGTTGTCAAATCTAAATTCTCTCATTTAATAAGTCTCCTGACTCTATTAATGCTCTTGCCTTGCTAGGCTCTTGATTAAAAAGTAAATCAAAGACACTCATATATGGAAAAAAGGGTTTTTGATTAAAATGTTGGTATTCTTGGATATTAAATTCTTGATAAATAATATCAATTCCTGCTGCTTCAAACAAGCTGGAATCTAAGTAGCTTACACCATCTCTACCTGCTAAATAGTGAGTGGCATTTAGACTTTGACATAGCTCTAACAATAACTGAGTACTTGCCCCTGTAACACCTAAACCTGACGCCATAGTTATTGGTGTTGAAATTCCCAATACTCCCCGAATGTAATTTATGACTTTCATATTAAAGTCAATTAACAGCTCGTATTTTTGAGAATATAATTCTTCAAAAAAGTATTTATGTTCCATAAAGAATGGACTTTTAGAATAAGTTTGAGTCAAACTGGAAAATTGTTTTTTCTGCCAGTTTTGTTGGTTAACTATTCGAACTTCATTAATTTTTTTATATTTCTTAGTATCTACAGGTATAGTGAGAAATGACGGTCCTTGCTTTGTGAGTATTTGATTTCTATTCTGAAAATAATTTTTTCTAAAATCTACATTATCTAATATTATGTAGTGATCTGCCATAATCATTTTGTTAAAAAAACCCATCCAAGGGTATGATTCAGGCTGATGTATAGTTACAATTTTTCTGTTTTTCATAATATCTCTATTAGCTCAATGGACTTATTTAGTGGATCGAGTCAAAACGATTGACCGAGTACCCCACGAGTATCTATTATTATTTTTTTATTTATTTTATCAACATCCATCAGCTTAAATTCTTTATGATCAACCAGAATAACAATAATATCCGGTTCGTAAAAAATATCACCTATATCTATCAAATTAACTTTATCGGCTAATGAAAAAGGTAATACCTTAATATTAGGCTCAAAAACCACAACCATTCCAGTATGAAAAGTACTAATTATTTTTGTGATATTTAATGCAGGACTTTCTCTTAAATCATCAATATCAGGTTTAAATGCTAAGCCATAACATGCAATAGTTACCTCTTTAGCTGTTTTATTTGGGTTAGCTTGTAAAAAATCGGCAATCGCTATTTTTACTTTATCTATAACCCATTGAGGTTTAGCATCATTCACTTTACGCGCAGTATGGATCAATTGTGCTTCTTCTGGTGTTTTAGAAACAATAAACCAAGGATCAACTGCTATGCAATGTCCGCCAACCCCTGGGCCTGGTTGTAATATATTAATTCTCGGATGGCGATTAGCTAAAGAGATAAGCTCCCAAACATCAATATCAAGTTTATCACAGATAATTGACAGTTCATTGGCGAAAGCTATTTGTACATCACGGCAACTATTTTCTGTGAGCTTTGCCATTTCAGCAGTACGCGCATTAGTGATAACACAGTCACCTTTAACAAAAGTCTTATACAGTTCTACCGCTTGTTGTGAACATTTAGCCGTTAAGCCACCTATTACTCGGTCGTTTTCCACTAGTTCTTTTACTACCTGACCTGGCAATACACGCTCAGGACAGTGGGCTATACAAATATCAAAGTCTTCATTATGACTTCCCTTATTAGGAGCAGGGAATGTTAAATCATTCCTGTATTCAGCTAACCAATCTGCCATTTGCTCGGTAGCACCAACAGGAGATGTTGACTCTAAAATGACTAAATCACCCTTTTTAAGTACGGGGGCAATTGCTTTAGCAGCAGCTTGAATATACTTTAAATCAGGTTGCGGAATATCACCTTCATTTTTAATTGGTAAAAAAGGTGTTGGCACGGCAATTAAAAATGCATCTGCTGACTCTGGCTTTAATACAGCTTTAAGCTTGCCATCAGTTACTGCTTTATGAACTATTGCGTCTAAGTCAGGCTCTACTATATGAATTTCACCACGGTTAATGGTATCAATTGTGCTTTGGTTTACATCT
>Ga0209826_1001639_pt1 | contig 15416 bp, 10 predicted proteins | sample GOMGulsemesocosm_5_FD_184637 | JGI IMG/M metagenome (GOLD analysis project Ga0209826, IMG submission 184637) | Methane-oxidizing microbial communities from mesocosms in the Gulf of Mexico - GOM15C Gulf of Mexico (SPAdes) (version 2) | ecosystem: Environmental > Aquatic > Marine > Cold seeps... | reverse complement strand
CGCCCTTGGGGACATTACGATTCCATTGATGTGGGTGAACGGTTTCAGGTGAAACGCATTTGCGTCAACGTCGGAGCCTCGTTATCTTTGCAAATGCATCATCATCGTGCTGAACATTGGATTGTCGTTAGTGGAACTGCTGAGGTGACGTGTGGTGATGAGGTGATATTACTGAGCGAAAACGAATCAACCTTTATTCCACTTGGAACCAAGCATCGCTTACATAACCCCGGTAAGGTCGCACTTGAAATGATTGAAGTGCAGTCCGGTAGTTACCTAGGGGAAGACGATATTATTCGTTTTGAAGATAACTACCAACGTAGTTAAACCACCAAATAAACAATATTATTGGTTTAGTGAAATCTGACCAATATGTAATATACAAAGAGGGATCTATTATGACGAAGCAATTAAGCTGCTTTAAGGCCTATGATATTCGAGGCCAACTTGGAACAGAATTAGATGAAGATATTGCCTACAGAATTGGACGTGCATTTGGCCAATTTTTACAGGCAGAAAAGATAGTTATCGGTGGCGATATACGCGAAACCAGCCCAGCATTAAAAGAAGCCGTTGCTAATGGCTTGAAAGACTCAGGGGTTAATGTGCTCGATATTGGCATGGTGGGCACGGAGGAAATTTATTTTGCGACTAAATACTTGGGTGTGGATGGCGGTGTAGAAGTGACGGCAAGCCATAACCCCATTGATTATAATGGCATGAAACTCGTACGAGAAGATTCAAAACCTATTAGTGGTGACACTGGGTTGAATGATATTCAACGTATAGCTGAGGAAAATGAATTTAAAGATATAGATTTCTCTTCTAGAGGGACAACAGAACATATTTCAACGTTATCACCCTATGTTGATCATTTATTAACTTACTTAGATACGGATGGTTTAAAGCCATTAAAATTAGTCGTTAATGCAGGTAATGGTGCGGCGGGTCATGTTATCGACGAGCTTGAAATACGCTTTAAGCAAGCTTCTGTGCCGATAGAATTTATAAAAATCCACCATGAGGCAGACGGTTCGTTCCCAAATGGTATTCCTAACCCCTTATTAATTGAAAACCGCCCCGCAACCGCTGAAGCAGTGAAGGCTCATGGTGCTGATATGGGCATCGCTTGGGACGGAGACTTTGATCGCTGTTTCTTGTTTGATGAAAATGGCGAGTTTATTGAAGGTTATTATATTGTTGGTTTATTGGCGGAAGCCTTTTTAGCGACGACTCCCAATGCGAAAATCATTTATGACCCTCGTTTAACTTGGAATACCATCGATATTGTTAAAGAAGCTGGCGGCGAAGCTATTATGAGTAAGACTGGGCATGCTTTTATTAAAGAACGTATGCGGAAGGAAGATGCTGTTTATGGTGGTGAAATGAGTGCTCATCATTATTTTAGAGATTTTGCGTACTGTGATAGTGGGATGATTCCTTGGTTATTGGTGGCTGGTTTATTGAATGCTAAAAATAAAAAACTATCGGAACTTGTTGCTGAACGTATTGCTGCTTATCCATCGTCAGGTGAAATTAACAGCAAGTTAAGGGATCCTGAAGGGTCCATTAATCGAGTGTTGGATGCGTATAAAGATCAGGCAGTTAATATTGACCAAACCGATGGGATTGGTGTTGAGTTTGACCAATGGCGTTTTAACCTAAGGCGTTCGAATACCGAGCCTGTTGTACGCTTGAATGTCGAGTCTAAAGGCGATGTCGAATTAATGAAGGTGAAAACCAAAGAAATTCTAGCGCTGTTATTGCAATAAACGCTGAACAAGAGCGTTTATTATGATGTTTGTTTAGGGTTAGCAGTATATTTTTGGCCGGAAATCTGATAAAACAAACAATTGTTAGAATAATTAAAAAAATTAATGGGGAAGGGATAATGAAAAAAATAGTTTTCTTTTTGATGGCGACCATGTTGGTGGCCTGTAGTGATGATAAAGCGGTGACAGAATTGGCACCTAGCGCTATTAAAAAGGTCGCACCAGCTGTTGTTGCAGAGGATAAAGTTGATGTTTCCCCCGTTGTTGCGATTGTTAAGGAAGCCGATGTGTCGGTTCCTTTTTATGGCGTAGAACAAAACTTACAACGTTTTGCGGAAGTGACGCAAATTAATGATAGCAACGTACAAAGCTTGAAACCAGCATGGGTATTATCAATGGGTGATAATCGTGGTCAAGCAACTCAGCCAATAATAATTGATGGGATTATGTATGCAACTAATCATAATTCTACCTATGCTGTTGATGCTAAAACAGGTAGGCAGTTGTGGAAATCAAAGATTGAATACCCTGCAGATACAGTCACTTGTTGCGGGATTACCAATCGTGGTGTGACATATCATGAGGGTGTTTTGTATCGTGCAACACTTGATAACCATGTGTTAGCGATTGATCCAAAAAATGGTACGATTATTTGGGATGAAGTAGCCGCTGATGTTAAAGATGGTTACTCAATGACCAGTGCACCTTTAGTGGCTAATGGTGTGGTTATTACGGGTATGTCGGGTGGCGAGTTTGGTGTTAGAGGCTTTATAGATGGTCGTGACCCAAAAACGGGTGAACTACTATGGCGTTTTTATACAGTTCCAGAACCCGGTGAGCCCGGTGGTGATACTTGGGAAGGTGATGATTGGAAGCGCGGTGGCGGTCCAGCATGGTTAATTGGTTCATACGATAAAGACTTAGATCTAGTTTATTGGGGTGTTGGTAATGCCGCACCTTGGAACGCGGCTATGCACCCTGGTGATAACCTCTATACAGATAGTGTTATTGCGATTAGACCAAAAACCGGTGAGTTAGTTTGGCACTATCAATTTACCCCGAATGATCCGTTTGATTATGATGGTGTAAATGATCCAATGCTGGTTGATATTGATGTTGATGGTAAACCAAGAAAAGTACTTATCCAAGCGAATCGTAATGGCTACTTCTACGTTATTGATAGAATAACGGGTGAGCTATTAAAAGCTAACCAGTTTGTTGATAAAGTGAACTGGGCTGACGGCATTGACATGGAAACAGGTCGTCCAATTCGTTCAGAACGTGTTGAAAATATGATTGCGACTAGTGAGCAGACTGAAATTTGGCCATCTGCTTTTGGTGGTAAAAATGTTGCTCCTATGTCTTTTAGTCCAGACACGGGTTTAGCGTATGCAAATACCTTCAATATTGGTTGGAAGTACACGCCGGTTCAGCAAGAGTATAAGCCGGGTGTTTTCTATATCGGTATGACGTTTGAATGGTTATTACCGGATGAGCCTAAAGGTTATTTGAAAGCGATTGAGCCTACAACAGGCAAAACCGTATGGGAGTTTCCAACTAGTGTGCCAATGAATGGGGGTACTTTAGTGACTAAGGGTAACCTTGTGTTCTCTGGTGCCCAAACCGGTGAGCTGTACGCCTTTAATGCTAAAACGGGTGAGAAACTTTGGGAGTTTAGAACCAGTTCAGGCATTATTGCTCCACCGATTACTTATCAGTTAGATGGTAAACAGTATATTGCTGTAGTAAGTGGTATTGGTGGTGCTTATAATGCTTTCTCAGGTGATCCTGAGTTAAAGAATGTTAATGCTGGTGGCTCTATTTGGGTGTTTGAGCTAGGAGAGGGTAATAATAGTACGCTCGTAGCAGATACTCTTTTACCACCTGTTATCAAGTCGGATAAACCTGAAGTTGTTGATGATGAAACTAAGTGGAGCCCTTCGGTGAAGCATGGTGCTGAGCTGTATGAGCAAACCTGTTCTCACTGTCATGGCATTAAGATGAAAACATCGGGTACAACATTTGATTTAAGAACTTTCCCAGAAGGGCAAAAAGAGCGCTTTATGAACTCTGTTTCTAACGGTAAAGGGCAAATGCCTGCTTGGGGTGAGAAACTGTCTCAAGAAGAAATCTCAGATCTATATGACTACGTTGTTCATTAAGTTTAGAGCGAACTAATCGTTTTTATAACGTAAATAATTGGGCTAAGCAGATGATGCTTAGCCCTTTTTTATGCTTGTTAGCTTAGTGTGTCGGCAAGCTTAGAGATTTTGTCTGAGTGCAGTGATATAGCCGCATTTGGGTGAAGTTGCTAATCAATTTTGGATGAATTCTAATAGCCTTAATATTGAGTAAGAGAAATATTATGGCGTTTTTTACTTTGGATGTTAGGGTATTTCGTATGTTGGTGAGGAATGACTAGTATTTATGTTAACGCAGCGACAATGTACGGAGAATAAAGCTTTAGATGGGTTTTTATTAGCACCAGCTATTCTTTTTGATAGCTCTTAAGCTAGTTTGGCGAATCAAATAATTGGACTATTTTGTATAATTGTTGAAGTATACGGTTTATCTAGAATGACTCCCATGATGCTGTCTTTCAATTTAAGTATTGTAGGAAATTATTTTATATAGTGTTGGTTTGGTTGCATCGCTTATAGGCTGTTGAGAAGTTGTGCAGGTGATTAGGTAATCGTTTTTAAGCCTAGCTAGAAAAGTGCTAGCTTTGTAATCCATTGCTAGTCATTAGATAATAAGCATTATTTTGTTTTGTGAATTTATCAACCTACTGACTTCATATTCAAATTTCTTATGATTATGCTGGACTAAAGTTGTTTTTCTATCACGTAAGTTTTTTTCAAGTAGCTTTGCGGCTATTTGTAGAGAGTTCATACCGCAGTATGCACAGGAGCCTTGAACTTTGTGCACGACTTCTGCTGCTTCCAAAAGGTCGCCTTCTCGAATGGAAGATGAAATTGAGGCACGTTGAGAGTCTAACTCGTTAAAGAACTTAGTGAGAATAATGGTTAATAGTTGTTGATCCTCATTCATGTTTTTCATGGCGCGTTGATAATCAAACATCTTATTCGATAGTGAGTTTTTTTGCTGTGAGCGTGCAGGGGTAAAAGGAATGGCTTTGTCGTCATGTTGGCTGAGTAATTGCTCAATTAGAGAGAAAAACTCGGCGTGGTCGATGGGTTTTACTAAGTAGCCATCGAAAGCACTAATATGGTTAGCTCGCTCTTCTCCAGTTGTTATATGGGCGGTTACGGCAATGGCAGGAGTCGTGTTATTTCGAAGGCTGTTATTCCGACGAATCTCATATAAGGCCTCATTACCCATTTTAAATGGCATTCTTAGGTCTAATAGTAGCAAGTCGAAATCTTGTTGACTGGCAAGGTCTACAGCTTGTTGACCGTCATTGGCACAAGTAACTTGGGCGTGCTGAGTTTCTAATAAGTGAGTTAACAACAACCGGTTGATTTCATTATCATCGGCAACCAATACCCTTACCGAAGATAGATCAGGGAACGGTTCCTCATCATGATTTTTTTTGCTGAGTTGGTTCGTTTGTGTGGCATCTAGATAAGGAATTGAGAAGCAAAAAACTGTGCCTTCGCCTAGTTTGCTTTGAACGCTAATCGTACCATTCAGGATATCCAATAAATGCTTTGTTATGACGAGTCCTAAGCCAGTTCCTTCGGTGTTAGTGGTATTGTCGACTTGAGAGAATGCATGAAATAATTTCTTAATATTATTGTCACTAATACCAACACCTTGGTCATGAATACAAATTTCAATATGGTTGTTCTTTGGTTTATGGGCCCTTAATACAATATTAACAGTTGAATTCGGGCTGAATTTTATTGCATTACCAACAAGGTTGACGAGTATTTGACCGAGTTTGACGCGATCTTGATTAATAAATTCAGGGGCTTCTAAGTCATGTTTGTAATTAATGCTGACACCATTACTTTGAGCTAATACTGATAAGGTGGCTAGCGTATCTTCAATGATGTTTTTAAGCTGGAAGTCGGTACGGTTGACTTTCATTTTGCCTGCTTCAAGTTGGGCTAAGTCAAGAACTTCATTAATGATAATATGCAGGTTTTTAGCGGATAAATGTGATGAATGAATAAGTTTCTGTTGCTCGTCATTAAGCCGTGTTCTTTTTACTACCTCAAGAAAGCCAATAATGCCATTGAGCGGGGTGCGGATTTCATGACTAATATGTGAGATGAAATTTGATTTAGCCTTGCCCGCTCGGATGAGTTTATCTTGAGCATCGAATAATTTATCGTTTTGTAGCCTTAACTCTTGGGTTGCGATACTGACTTTTTGCTCAGATATCTTTTGGTGGTGTTCAATAACCAAAGCCATGTCTTGAATACCCGAGATGAGTACAGATATTTCATCGGAGCTCTGGTATTCGATAGGGCTTAAATTGTAATCACCTCGGGCAATGTTTTTTACATTACCAGCTAGGCCAAGAATAGGCTTACCTAATAAGTTACTAATCCTCCTTGTAATGAAGCCAATAATAATTAGTAGTGTGGCGGCAATATAAAAACTATTTAATAAAATATCGTGTTGTCGTTGGAGAACTGATTTGTAAGAAAGAGTGATAGATACATAGCCAATAATGTCATTGCTTTGTCTAGCTCTACCCATTAATAAACTGTCAAAATCATTATCACTAATGAATGATTTTAGCTGAATTTCTTGAACGATTACAGTAGCGGACTGCTCAGTAGAATTAGGTTCTATTTCATTACTATGTATTTGAGCTAGGGGGGTTCCTAGAGCATCGGTAATTGTTATAGAGGTGATGTTGGGTTCGTTGTGATAGTTTTTTAGAATGGAGGTCAATGCTGTGACGTTGCCAGTATAGACACTATTAACACTAGCTTCTGCGATTGACCCTGCTAAGTTTTGATTCGTTTTATGTAATAAATCATACATGTCATTTAAACGAGTCGTTGTGAAGTAGATCGCTAAGATAAACGCAATGGTAGCGGCTGGTAGCACTCCAAGCAGCAATAGCTTACTTTGTATCGGAAGCTTATTGTATGCTTTCATGAGTGCTTAACTGTTGTTTCAACTGCTTATCACTAGGGAAGTATATGTTTAAACTTTTAGCAACATTCCTATTGCTGATGACATCAAAGTACTTTGGGTAAATTAGGTTGCCATCTTGAAGTTGAGCGACTGGCTCTGTTGACAGTAAGCGCTCAGTTAATTGCTGTACTAGTTGTTGTAGGCTGCTAACGGTACCTGAAATAGCACCTGCTTTAATGAATCCCTTGGAAAATCCAATAATGGGGGTTCTATGTCTGTAGCTTGTTAGCAACATTTGAGGCAGTGATGATGAATTGTAAATATCCGTATCGGCAATGGCTAGAATAATGTCAGATGCTTTTGATATGTTATCAATTTTAAAGCGTATATTTGCTGAATCAGTTTGGTAGTCAGTAATCGTTAGTTTTTTCTGTGTGGAAAAGTTCTCTAATTGTTGTAAGTGGGGTGCTGAGTATTTGGTAACGATCACACCGATATTTTTAAATCTAGGGCTGATAAGCTGAATCAAACGAAGTTGTCGGTCTGCAGGTTGATCTAAAATAAGGAAGCGGTGCTGTGGTAGGCTATTTAAGCAGTAGGGTAGGCAAGGGGCATAACGCCTAGCACTAGCTAGGGTGGTCATTGCGTGGAAAGTAGGGACTTGAGTATCCAGAGCAATAACCTCATTAATGAGGGTGCTATCTAGATTGACTATGGTTGAAATTATTTTATTTTTGAATAAACCAGAAGATAAGTCTGCGCTACTTATGATATTGACTTGTGTTTCTTTAGAGGTCGATAAGTGAGTTAACAACGCATTGAGAAAGCTAGTTTGGTATGGGCTTTCCTGATCGTAAATAATACTAATATTTTGTGCAAATGATACGACTGGGCAAACGAATAGAATAGCACTTAATAAAAGGTGTTTTAGTGTCAAGCGTGTGTGTGTAAAGCTTACTTTTAACATTACATTATTCAGCACGGTAAGCCACCTCTAAAAAAATGAGTGTGTCGGCAGTTGCGTGTTTATGCAGGTCAATGTTTTTATCTAAGGCTAACTGGAGGTCCAGTTTTATATCGATAGACCTATTATGAGCAAAATAGGTCTGTTTTCCAATAGATAAATCGAAGCGCTTAAATGTTCCTTGTGGGACATTCTGGGCGCCTAAATATTGCATCGAACTTGTGTAATAAAACTCTAGTCCAGCATGCCAGCCATCATCATATTGGCGTGCGAGTAATAAGCTAAAGTTATGTTTAGGAATAGAGCTTTTTAGACGTGCGTCACTTTCATGGTTAACTGTGGTGTAGGCGTAAGCAGCGTGAAGGATGTCGCGGTGGTTAGGCCGGTAATTTACCTCAAACTCCGCCCCGTATGTTCTAGCGCTATCTATATTATCAAGTGTTTTTACCGAATTGCTCAAGCCATTGTTAATAAGCCCTTTGTATCGATTATTAAAAAGTTTAATGTCGCTATTCAGTGAATTGTTTAAGTGCGTACCGTGGTAAGCGGCTTCAATAGATTGAACAGTTTCCGGCTCTAAATTACCCGTTGATGACTGGATGGGTAGACCGAACAAATATGTGTTTCGATATTGCTCTGAAAGCGTGGGCGAACGGAACGCTTGAGTGCTGGTTAAACGGAATGCATGATGCTTAGAGCTTATATAGTTAAGAGTTACACGTGGTGAGAAGTGAGTGCCAATAAGCCTATCAACTTCAATGAGAGCACCGGTATTAAGAATGAATTTGCCTGCAAAGCGGGACTCGATGTTTCCAAAAGTGCGTAGGCGAGTATTCGTTTTTTTATCTTGAGTATTGAGTCTAAAAGGTAGATATACAGACTCATGTATAGCGCCTGCTCCCCAAACAAGCCTGTTTTCATCGTTAATTTTTAACGTGTGTTCAAAAGAAAAGTTCCAATCGGTAGACTCACCAGTAAGGTCAATAGTGGAGTTGGTTAGAGACTCTAAGTACTTGTCTTTGCCATCAAAATGATGGAAGGACAGGTGGGTATTGATGTGTTGATCATCGCTAGTTTGGTGTTGCCAAGTGACTTGTGCGAATTGACTAGACTCATTTCTATCACGTTTAGGGTCAAAAAGAACAAAGGCGGATGTAGGGTCAGGATATTGCGTTTGTCGTTTAGAATCAATGCCGGATAGGTTGAACTGTAACGTGTCGTAAGAACCCACTTGTAGGTCAATCCGTGATGTAAACTGGTTTTTGCTATAGTCATCAGGGATTTTGCTATAGCCTTCTTTTTTTTCTGAAGCAAGGCTTATGCGGTAGCTAAGCTGTTTGTTTTTAGTGACGTTAGCAAAGCGTAAGAAGCTACGTTCGGCTTTATTATCATTTGCTCTAAAGCTGGTTAGTAAGCCTGGTGATTGGGCTGCGTGGCTGGTTGTAATATTAATGACGCCTTGGAAAGCATTTGAACCAAATGATGCGCTGTTGGGCCCCCTTACAACTTCAATTCGCTCGATATCCTCTAGCATAATAGGTAGCGTGCTCCACATGGTGCCGCCAACGAGAGGAGAGTAAACAGAGCTACCATCAATGACAACTTGAACACCCTGAGGAAATTCAGAGGTTAAACCTTGGTAAGCAACGACTGGAAAGTTACCTCGTGAATTGCCTATTTGCATACCAGGAACAAGGCGGAGTAGGTCGGTAATTTGAGTCGCGCCGGAAGCTTTAATTAGTGCATGGTCAATAATGGTTACACTGGCCGGTGCCTCAGTTTGTGGTTGGGACAAATGAGATGCTGATAAAACGACAGGTATTGTTTGGTTGGCAAAAAACAGCTCATTATCACCGGCTTGTCCGTATGCTGCTGTGCTAGCAACGAACAGGAGTGATAGTAGCTGGGAAGTTTTTATTATACGATCCATGTATTAATAATGATTAATAGTTTGTTATTCGAAGGTGTAATTTGCTTCGATGAATGCTCGATTATCGAGGTTGAATTGGCGCAAGAAGTCCTTATTTTTATCGAGCGCTAATTGAAGGCTAAGGTTTATTTCTACGTTGTGGCCTTGGGCTAATTTAATAGCTTGACCTATGTTTAAATCTAAACGCCGCATAGGGCCTTGTGGATTGCCTGAATCTAAATATTCCATACTTCCAGTGTAATATAATGCGGTACTGATCCAAAGCCCGTCATCAAAGGTGTGCGCTAATAGCATATTGAAAATATCTTTGGGTACAGAGCGTTGGGTGTTTATGATGTCGTTATTACTTAATTGGCCTACATTGACATGGTTATAAGCATAACCAATATGCAACAAATTGTTTTTATCAGGACGGTAGTTTAGTTCAATTTCGTAACCGTTAATGTTGGCGTAATGGAGGTTGTCAAATGCCTTTATTTCATTGCCTGCGTCAATAGTGAAGGGAGGGAAAGGAGCGCCATTAAGGGTAATGTAGATAGGCGTGTCAATATCGCTGGTGTCAATTAGCTTATCGTACTCATTTCTAAAGAGCTTAACGTCTACGGTTAGGCTGTTTCTAAAAAATAAGCCGTGGTAACCTAACTCATATGAGTCAACGGTTTCGGCGTCAAGTCCACCTGTGCTTCTACCCGCTGGTAGGGTTAATAATAAGCCGGGTATGGCAACTGGCTCAAGTGTTAGGTCGGCATGAAATCTTTCTTCGGCTAATACAGGTACTCTTGTTGCACGAGACGCTGAAAGTCTAAAACTATGGTGACTAGAGACTAAGTAGTTAATAGCAACTCTTGGTGATAAATCATCACCGCTGACTTGGTTATGCTCCCATAATGCGCCAAAGTTTATGATGATTTTGTCTAAGGGCTGCCATTCAATATTACTGAAGAGACGCTGCAGTGAGTTATCGAACTTTTTATTAGAACCTATCCAGAGTGGAATACGAACACGGTCATTTCTGCTGCCTAGCCCCCATGAGACCCTCACCCCATCGGTTGCTTTGAACTGGTGTTCAAATTCAATGTCATAACGGTCGTAGTACTGGCTGTAATCAAGCTGAGTAATAACATCGTTTATTCCTGGAATGCCAGAGTCAAATATTGATCTAACCTTATCCTTGCTGCTTTGCTGGGTGTATGAAAATTGGGTGGTAAATTGTTGGTGGTCCCGTGTTAAATGTTCCCACTTTAAGTGTGCAGAATAGTTGGCGCCTTCAACTTGGCGTGCGGGATCAAATGGGTCGGGAGTGTCGCTTGGGTTTTTAGCCTGTCTAAGTGTATTAACGACACCTATACTGAGCTGCAGCGTATCGTTGGCCGTTGCTTGGTAATCAATACGGGTGTTAAAAATATCTTGGCGACTATCATCATAATTATCGCCATAGCCACCATCATCAATATGTGATGCGCTTACTCGGATATTAAGGTCGTCTAAATCATATCCCACCCTTAATAGACTTCGATGATAGTTACGCTCGCCAAGCGTTGATTTGACTTGGAACCCCGTTGTTTGAACAGCATGAGATGTCGTTATATTGATAACACTTTGGAATGCGTTTGAACCAAAAGAAGAACCATTGGCGCCGCGAATCACTTCAATTCGTTCAATGTCCTCAATAACTAATGGTAAATTTGCCCAATCAACACCGCCAAATAAAGGACTATAAACTGAGCGACCATCAATTAGTACTTGTACGCCTTGAGGGTGTTCACTGGCAAGCCCTTGGTAGGCAACAACAGGATAGTTGCCCCGAAAATAACCCACATGCATCCCAGGAACGAGACGAAAAAGCTCAGGAATACTTTTGGCGCCAGAGAGTTTAATGAGCTCACGATCAATAATACTAACCGCAGCTGGGGCTTCATTTTGAGGTTGAGCCAAACGAGTAGCGGATAAAACAATAGGGATTTCTTGTTCAAAAAAATATATGTCAGAGCTATCCTTAGCTGAAACTGAGTATGATGTTATCGTTGCTGAGCAGAAAAGCATAGCGAGCGATACCATCTTGGATAGCGGCTGTATTTTTTTCATTAGGTGTGAATAGTTTGGTTTGGGTTATAAGATATTATTTAGATACATTACGTTGCACATATTCTGCTGCGGGTAAGAGCGCAGAGTAAAAAACTTTGGAGTCTGCTAGGGGGAATAAGGAATGAAGGCGCATGTGAAATATTCTTTTATTCCAATCTTAACATAGCTATCTAGACTTAAGCACATAACATAAAACTATTAAAATTGCCGAGGTGAATATGGTACTGTGGCGCACTTGCTGATTCTTACATAGAGAAAAAATGACTTACCCTACGATTGAAGACTTTGTTGGTAATACACCGTTAGTGCGTTTACAGCGTTTAAACCCTACTTCAAATACAATTTTGTTGAAACTAGAAGGTGATAACCCAGCAGGTTCAGTGAAAGATCGTCCAGCATTAAGTATGATTCAGCAAGCGGAATTGCGTGGTGATATAAAGCCGGGGGATTGCTTAATAGAAGCAACGAGTGGAAACACAGGAATTGCTTTGGCGATGGCGGCCGCTATTAAGGGTTATAAAATGATTTTGATCATGCCCGATAATATGAGCGCTGAACGTAGAGCATCAATGAAGGCTTATGGTGCTGAAATTATTTTAACACCTGCTGCAGGTAGTATGGAGGCAGCGATTGACCTGTCTCGGAAAATGGAAGCAAATGGTGAAGGTAAGGTATTGGATCAGTTTGCCAATGCGGATAACCCATTGGCTCATTATCGTGGGACGGGCCCTGAAATCTGGCGTGATACACACGGTGAGGTGACTCATTTTGTTAGCTCAATGGGCACTACCGGAACGATCATGGGAACTTCAATGTTTTTGAAAGAGCAAAACCCTGCGATTCAAATTGTTGGTGTGCAACCTGAAGGTGAGTCAAAAATTCCAGGTATCCGTCGTTGGCCAGAAGAGTATTTACCTAAAATTTATGATCGGTCTAGGGTTGATGAAATTTTGGATGTTAATCAACAGCAGGCGGAAGACACAACACGAGCATTGGCCGCACAAGAAGGCATCTTTTGTGGGGTGTCATCAGGTGGAGCAACTTACGCTGCTATTGAGTTGGCGAAGCAAGTTGAGAATGCAACCATTGTTGTCATTATCTGTGATCGAGGCGATCGATATATTTCTACAGGTATTTTTCCAGACTAATGATCATTTAGCGTTTAAAATATCGCTCATTAATGACTGACACGATGGTTTAAAGAGCAACATGGCAAGACGCAGAAATAGACGAAAGAATTTACCTCCAGAAACAGCTAAAGCGACCATTGAATCAATGGCTCATGATGGGCGTGGGGTTGCTCATGTTGACGATAAAGCTGTTTTCATTGCCGGTGCTTTACCGGGGGAAGAGGTTGTTTTTGAATACTCCAAAAAGAAGAAGGACTTCGCAGAAGGTCGTGTTACCGAGGTGCTTACAGCATCAGCTGACCGAGTTGAGCCGGGTTGCCAGCATTACAATATTTGTGGTGGTTGTAGTTTTCAGCATTTAGACCCAGAGAAACAAATTTTGGCGAAGCAAGCTATTCTTATCGATCAGTTTAAAAGTATTGGCAAGTTAGAGAATGTGGAGCTATGGCCAGCATTGACAGGCCCACACTGGGGCTACCGTCATCGAGCGCGTTTAGGCGTTAAAGATGTGGTGAAAAAAGGCCGCGTATTAGTCGGTTTTAGGGAAAAAGCGAGTCCATTTTTAGCAGAAATTGAACTGTGTGAAGTATTGCACAGCTCTGTTGGTAAACGTTTGATGGATTTATCTGCATTGATTGGAGAGCTTTCAATCAAAAATAAAATCCCACAAATTGAAGTGTCTATTTGCGATAACCGTACCGCTTTGGTGTTTAGAATACTGGAAGCCTTAAGCGATAATGATATCGAAATATTAAAAGCCTTTGAGCAGTCTGCTGAGGTGGATATTTATAGCCAATCGAAAGGCCCTGATACCATTAAGCCAATTAGTGGTGAAAAGCCAGCCTTGAGTTATCAATTGCCGAATGATGTGACCTTGTATTTTGGTCCAAGCGACTTTGTGCAAGTGAACGTAGAAATTAATCGCAAAATGATCACCCGTGCTCTAGATACTTTGCAGCTTAATGAAGACGATAAGGTTTTAGATTTGTTCTGTGGCCTAGGAAACTTTACCTTACCAATGGCGCGTGTTGCAGGGCAAGTAACAGGAGTTGAAGGAAGCGATGACCTGATTAAACGGGCTAAACAGAATGCCGATAAAAATGGCTTAAGTAATGTTGATTTTCATGTGGCAAACTTAATGGAAGAGCTGCCTAATGATGATTGGGTTAATAAAAAATACAATAAAGTGTTAATTGATCCGCCGCGTTTAGGTGCTAAAGAGATTTTACATTACCTACCTAAATGGGGTGCGGAGCAGGTGTTATATATCTCATGCAACCCATCAACGCTTGCTCGTGATGCAGCTATTTTAGTGAATGAGCTCGGCTACAAAATGAAAAAAGCAGGGGTTATGGATATGTTTCCACATACTTCACATGTTGAATCGATAGCCTTGTTTGAAAAATAGATAATGTCGTCGCTATTTATTAAGGTTGATATTACGCAGCAAGTATTGAACTTATATGATGGCAATGCCTTATTGAAATCGTACCCTATTTGTAGCGCGAAAAATGGCTTGGGTGAGAAATCAGGCAGTGAATGTACGCCAAGAGGGCAGCATATTATTCGTGCAAAAATAGGTCAAGCAGCGCCGCTAGGTAGTGTATTTGTCGGTCGCCGTTTAACCGGTGAGGTCTATCATTCTAATTTGGCGGCTATTCAGCCCAAGAGGGACTGGATATTGAGTCGAATTTTATGGCTCTCTGGTTTGGAAAAAGGCCGTAACCGCCTAGGAACTGTCGATACAATGCGTCGATATATTTATATCCATGGCGCGCCGGATGAACTAATTCTTATGCAGCCGTCATCACATGGCTGCATAAGAATGTTCAACAAAGATATTATTGAGTTATATGGTTTAGTTGATGTGGGAACCCAAGTTTCAATTCAGTAGGTAATTTATTGGGCAACAAACTCAGTAAAAAACACTTGTTCAACACCGCTGGTTTTTGTGTATTTTTTAAGTGTTTTATTGAGAGCAAGTACCGCCTTATCTTGTAGTTCAAGTTTGCCTGTACTGCTTGAAATGTTTTCGATGCGGTTGTTGCTCAATAATACGATAAGGGTGTGACGAATGAGGGGGTCATTATTTTGAATAGCCTCTTTAGTCGTGTCGTCAGCAAGCTGTAGTTGAATAGATGCACGTAAATAATGTTTATTACCGAGTAAATTAACGGTGAACTGCGGTGTTAAAGGCATGTATATTATTTCTGGTGTGTCGGCTTCTTCATCTTCGTTTTCTTCGGCGAAAGCAAGCGGGCTTAGAAGAAGGAAGCAAAGTAGTAAAATAACGGAACGCATAATAATTCTCCATAAGTTTATGCTGGGTTAAATATTAATGAACAAGGATAAACTATAAATATGAAATCGCCTATGCCACTTGGCCCTTTAATGATTGATATTGATGGTGTTGAACTATCGGCTGTTGATCGTGAAATTTTGCAGCATCCCTTGGTGGGTGGTTTGATCCTTTTCTC
>Ga0209826_1001637_pt1 | contig 15420 bp, 20 predicted proteins | sample GOMGulsemesocosm_5_FD_184637 | JGI IMG/M metagenome (GOLD analysis project Ga0209826, IMG submission 184637) | Methane-oxidizing microbial communities from mesocosms in the Gulf of Mexico - GOM15C Gulf of Mexico (SPAdes) (version 2) | ecosystem: Environmental > Aquatic > Marine > Cold seeps... | reverse complement strand
CCATACGCAGCTATTGCAAACGTAGAAAAAAATGTATATGCATTTCAATTTCACCCTGAAGTTTATCATTCAGATGAAGGTTCTAAACTACTTAAAAACTTTGCAAAATATATTTGTGATTGTGAATCAACTTGGAATATGGGTGGATTTGCAAAAGAACAAATCGCTAAAATCAAAGAACAAGTTGGAAACAAGAAAGTTCTATGTGGAGTAAGTGGTGGAGTTGATAGCTCTGTTGTTGCAACGCTGTTAGCTGAAGCTATTGGAGATAACCTTGTACCTGTATTTGTTGACAATGGTCTTTTGCGAGCAAATGAGCGAGAACAAGTTCAAGCGATGTTTAAAACAAGAGGTGTTCCTTTAATCACTGTTGATGCAAGTGAAATGTTTCTTTCAAGACTTGAAGGTATCACAGATCCTGAACGTAAGAGAAAAATCATTGGTGAAACTTTTATTGAAGTATTTGATGTAGAAGCAAAAAAACACGATGGTATTGAATTCTTAGCACAAGGTACTTTATACACTGATGTTATTGAATCAGTATCAGTTAAAGGACCTTCTAAAACAATCAAATCTCACCACAATGTTGGTGGACTTCCTGATTGGATGACTTTTGAGCTTATTGAGCCTTTAAGAGAAATCTTCAAAGATGAAGTAAGACTTCTAGGACTTGAACTTGGACTTCCTCGTGATATGATAGGACGTCATCCTTTTCCTGGGCCTGGACTTGCTATTAGAATCATGGGTGATGTAAACTCTCCTGATTTAGAAATACTACGAAAAGCTGATGTTGTTATGTTAGACGTATTAAGAGCAACTGGATACTATGATAAAACATGGCAAGCTTTTACAGTACTATTAAACGTAAAATCAGTTGGAGTTATGGGTGATAACAGAACTTATGATAACACTGTTTGTGTAAGAATAGTAAATGCAACAGATGGTATGACAGCAACATTTGCATACATTCCTCATGATATCTTAGAAACAATTTCAAGAAGAATTATTAATGAAGTTGAAGGTATTAATAGAGTTGTTTATGATATCAGCTCAAAGCCTCCTGCAACTATCGAGTGGGAATAAAATAAAGCAGTATCTTTTAACTTGATACTGCGTCAAATAAGAAAATCAGTTCAATCACATACTATGCGTATGCTCAATCACTGATTTACGAAGCTAAAATATATGGCTTTATTCAAGTTCTGCCGTAATTTCGGCGCACCTTCTGTCAAAGTTTGACTTCGATGTACTTGGAGTACACCTTCGTCAAACTTTGACAAAATCTACACCAAACTTCCAGCAAAACTTCTTCGAAAATAAATAATCAACCAAACTATATTTATAATAATACGCTCTGAAAATCATCAATATATAAACAATTAACTATAATAAGTAAAAATTTACAATACACGAATCATAATCTTAATTAAAAGGACTATGTATATGAATTTAGTAGAAATTGAATATGCAGGTTTTCGTTCTTGGCCTGCATTTGAAGAGTCCGAATGTGATGGCGTAGTGCTGCGATTTTCCCATGGTCATACAAAAAGAGCCAATTCAGCAAATATACTCACACATCAAGAAGATGATTATGCTACTCTTGTAGGTGGTTGTGAGAAGTATTTTGAGAAAAAAGGTCTTCCATGTATTTTTCGTCTTCCTTCATACTGCAATAATCAACAATTAGATACTTACTTGGAAGATAGTGGTTACAGAATGATAGATCGTTCTTTGATTCTCTACCGATCCTTGAAAGAAGCATCTTTTGATAGTCATCCCCTAGTAACTAAGAACAGTCGTGAATGGATGAAAACCTATTGTGAAATTCGTGATTTTGATATGAGTGAACACGAAGCCCATCTGGAAATATTGGAACGTATTCAAGATAAAGTACTCATGGCTGTATTGGTTGTGAATGGTATTGAGGTTGCTTGCGGTATTGGTGTGATTAGTGGAGATTATTTTGGCTTATTTGATGTGGTTACAAAAGAAAGTATGAGAAATATGGGATATGGCACAAAAATCCTCAATGGGATGTTAAGCTGGGCCAAAATAAGCGGTGCAAAGAAGGCATATCTTCAGGTGGTATCTGATAATCACTTGGCAATCAGTCTTTATAAAAAAATGGGATACCAAACTTGCTACGAGTATTGGTATCGTATCAATGATAAGGATAAAAAATAATGAACACAAAAAAACAGATACTAGTAGTAGGTTCTAGTCGTGGTATTGGTGCTGAGCTCACAAAATACTTTTCAGATTTAGGACATGATGTTATAGGGGTATCAAGAAGTCAATCACTTGGATGTGAATGGATAGAAGCTGATATTTCTACCTCTGTGGGTATTACTCACCTGATTAATGAAATTGGACAAAGACCTATTGATACACTGCTTTTTACAGGTGGTACTTGGGAAGAATATGGTTTTATGAAAGACTTTGATTTTCTTAAAACCAGTGATGAGGAAACCAGAAATATCATGTCTGTAAATGTTATCGCTCCAATTGAGATCACTAAAGGTCTTGCAAAAAATCTTTCTTTGAGTTCAAATCCACGTGCAGTGTACCTAGGAGCGCTTTCAGGACTAGAACATATGGCTTCTGATCAAGTTGCTTATGCTTCTAGTAAGTTTGCACTGCGTGGAGCTATTCAGTCTTTACGTGTTGCTTTAAAAAAAGAAGCAATTGGATTTACTGTTATCAATCCTGGAAATGTTGGCACCCAAGAGGTACTCCTTGATATAGAAGAAGGTCGTTTTAAAGATCAAACACCAATACCTATATCAGATATCATTTCTGCAATAGAATGGATATTATCAGTTTCAAGTTCAGTGGAAGTAGCTGATATTAATTTAATTCAAAAGTAAACAATTCTCAAATTCTTGTTTACTTTCATTTGATATAATCCAAAATAATATAAAACTTACAAAGGAACTTTCCAATGTTAGATCAAAAAATACCGCCAGCTTTACTTCTTTTTATCTTTGGAATTGTTATCTTTTTTATGAGTAATCAGATATTTACTTTTGCAGGTATAAGTCAGTTTGTAGGTTTGGGATTAGGGATATCTGCTGTTGCTATAGCTGTGGTTGCAGTGCTTAGTTTTAAAAGAGCCAATACAACTGTCAATCCTATGAAAACTGAAAATATCAATTCACTAGTTACCACTGGTATATTTTCAAAGAGCAGAAATCCAATGTACGTAGCAATGGCTGTTTTATTATTTGCCTTTGGAGTTTATATGGAAGTTTTACTATTTTCCGTATTTTGGACGGTGTTTTTTATACTGTATATAACAAAATTTCAAATCATGCCTGAAGAGAGGGTGCTTGTTAGTATCTTTGGTGATGAGTATAGAACTTATTGTAAAGATGTACGAAGGTGGCTTTAGTCACTAAATCAATACTTTTCTACTTTCTTAAACATAGATGAATATACTCAGATTTCAATGTATTTAGTCCAATTCCTATACAAAACTGATAATAAACTTCATTATTTATTTTATAATATATAACACAAATAATGGAGAACATTATGCAATACCAATCAAAAATGAATAACAACACCAACTATGCTTCTCATGTATTAAACGAAATAGCTCATATGGACGATACTTATGAAGTGCAGATTAAAGAAGCACAACTTCAAAAAACTGTTATCGATAGCCTGAATATTCTAGGACTTAAAAATAGAAAATTTAAAATACCCAATCTTCTCTCATATGAAAACACAAAAGAGATGAGCCAAGAGGATGTAAAAAACTATTTCTCACAAAGTACCTTTGCGCAAAAACGACATATCAACTTGATGATAAGAGTATCAAATCACTTTAGTAAAAATGAGCTCATAAATAAAGTGATTTTTGAAGAGTTAAGATTGATGGGAAACCTTAGTGAGAGAGTAGAGTATTCACTGGGGCTTACTTTGGAAAAAGAGAACTTTTTATTGGGTTTTCCTGCTTTACATGATGTACTTATTTTAAGTCCTGAGTGGATTCACTATGAAAAAAATGGTGGTGAAAATGGCGCAAAAGAGGGCGTGTTTATGAACCAACAGCATCAAGCTCGATATGAACAAAAAGATAGCTCAGGCTATAAACAAAGCCTTTTATCTCAAAATGAAGCCAGTGATTTTCTTATTGTGATGTTTAATCTTGCAAAAGAGAAATATGAAGAATCTAAAGGTAGTGTGGTTGAAGATGATTATAAATCGGCACTTATTAGATATACACGTATGTATCAAAGGTATTTGAGCTATCTTATGAACTAGTAGCATTATATATTAAAAACTTACGAGTTTAGGGATAAATTTGAGTAGTAAAGCTTACGATAGTTTAAGAATTTCTTGGAGATAATATCTACTGAGTAAAGAAGGAAAAACTATGTTTGATACTGAATCAAAACCTAATACTAAACTATTAATCGATGCAGAAAAAAGAAGTCAAGCTTGGCTTGAAAATTCACCTGTTTGTACAAAAATAGTAGACCTTGATTTCAACCTTCAATACATGAGCGAATCAGGTATTAAAGGTTTATCTATTCTTGACATCAATATTTATTACGGAAAACCTTATCCTTTAGAATTTTATCCAGAGATATTCAAGAAGCATATGATTAAATCTATAAAATGCGCTAGGGATACAGGAAAAGTTGTTACACAAGAGGATGCTGTATTTAATATATATAAAGAGAAAATATGGTTTCATTCGACCGTAGTTCCTATGTTTGGTAAAAACAATCAATTGGAATACTATATGATTATTTCTATAGATACCACAGAACGTAAAGCGGCGGAAATGGAACTTTATGAGATGAACATTAAACTTGAATCACTAGTTGAAAGTCGAACTAAAGAACTTGAGGAGGTTAATGCACAACTCAAAATAAATAGTGAAACTGATTTTTTAACTAAGTTACCCAATCGCCGTTTTTATGAACGACGTCTGCTTGAAAATATTGCGACAGCCAAGCGTAACAATACTTACCTGTCACTCCTAATAGTTGATATAGATAACTTTAAATCATACAATGACACCTATGGTCATGATTTTGGAGACGAAATACTGCGTCAAATTGCGGATTCTATTGCGAATTCAATACCAAGAAGTACTGACTTAGTATCTAGATTTGGGGGAGAAGAATTTGCTGTATTATTACCAAACACAGATACTGAACACTCATTTGTTATTGCCGAAAAAATACGAAAAAATATTATCTCATTGAATCTTAAATATAATCAAGCAACCGCTGGTGTAGTAACTGTGAGCATTGGAATTGAAGCTCTAAAAGGTGATGATCTAAATAAAAATGATTTATTTAAAAACTCTGATATTGCTCTTTACTTAGCCAAAGATAGTGGTAAGAATTGCAGTTGTATCTTTAGCGTATAATCTTGTATTACATAAATAAAATAGAATACTCTAATAAACTTGCCTTTTAATATTATCTTCAGTCCTCTTTATTGAAAAACTCGATAAAATCAAATCAAAAAAAAGAGTGATATGTTTAAGACTAATGATTATTGGGAAGAAGAGTTTAGCGAGTATAATGATAAAAAATTAGATTCTATTTATTTTGAAAATTGTACGTTTGTAAAATGCAATTTTTCTCAGAGTTTTTTTGATAGTTGTAAGTTCACTGAATGTACTTTTATTAATTGTGATTTATCTTTGGTTACATTAAAAAACTGTACTTTTAATGATGTTACTTTTAAGACTTCAAAACTCATAGGTGTCTCTTGGAGTACCTGTCAAGAGCCTTTTGATGTGAGGTTTGATACTTGTAATATCTCACAAAATTCTTTTCATCTTTTAGATTTACGTCAATTTAAATTTGTAAGTTCTTTGATTGAAGATACTGGTTTTGAAGAGTGCAATTTAGAAAAGGCACTTTTTGATGACTGTGATTTAAAACAAACTGTTTTTATCAATAACAATTTAAAAAAATCCAATTTTGAAACATCAAAAAACTATTTAATCAACCCGCAGCAAAATGATTTAGCAAAAGCTCAATTTTCCCTTCCTGAGGCTTTGAGCTTTTTAAGTTTACTTCCTATTAAAATAAAATAAGATAAATAGTAAATAGACTTCTATACCCAAATATCATTTTCTTGGGTTCGATCACCTCCAACATTACCTGTATTGGTAGTGCCTTGTGTCTCTATCATAAGTATTTTACATTCATTTTCAGCTACGGGTTTATGCTCAACTCCTTTAGGCACTACGTACATCTCTCCTTCTTGTAAGTTGACTGTACGATCTCTTAATTCAAGATTCATCGTCCCTTCAATGATAATAAATACTTCATCGGTTTCTTCATGTTTGTGCCAAACAAATTCACCTTGAATTCTTGCAATTTTAAACTGATTGTCGTTCATTTGTGCAATTACCCTTGGTGTCCATTGCTCTGTAATCTTTGTAAATTTTTCTTGAAAGTTTATTTGATTTTTGCTCATATTATATTCCTTTTGTTTTGTGATGAAAGTATATATGATATTTTAAAATCATCATAGTACATTATTGCATCTTGGGTTTTTGGATATGCTAATTGTAAGGTGCAATAATATACTATGAAAAAATCCAATTTAGTTATATAATAATAAAGAAAAAGATAATATATTTTAAACAAACATGCAATAAGGAGAATAAGAGTTTGATCTTATAAGAAAATGGAAAATTTTATATATAAAAAAAAGCTTGGTATTACGGCACTATCTGCAAGTTTAGAAGATTTCTCATATAAAAAACACGCTCACGAAGAATATGCTTTGGGCGTAACCTTAAAAGGCAAACAAGAGTATAGCTTAGATGGTTTTACTCAAGCTTCATATGAAAGTGGTGTGATGCTTTTTAATCCTGAGCAAGTCCATGATGGACGATCTGGAAAATGGAAAGATACCGTTGATTATGTGATGTTATACATAAAACCAAAGTTATTTTTAGAAGCAGTCAATAAAAAAGATATAGTTCAGTTTTCCTCTCCTATAGTATATAAACAAAACATGAGACAAAGTATATTAAATCTTTCCTATGCAATTTTAAATGAAAAAGATGAAGCTTTATGTAGTGAATTATTATTGAACGTAACGGACAACTTTACAACAAACGATTTTACTTTGGATTATAAAAAGGACTCTTCTCTTATAAAAAAAGCAAAAGAGATGATTTATTATGAAATAGAAAATATACTTGACCTTGATTCTATATCGAAAGAATTGGGTATGACAAAGTTCCAGTTTATCAGACTCTTTAAATCAAATACAAAAATCACTCCCTACCAATTTTTCCTAAATTCAAAAGTGATACATTCTAAAAATTATTTAGAAAAGACTAAAGATTTATATGCAACGGTAGTTGAATTTGGCTTTAGCGATTTGTCTCATTTTAACAGACATTTTAAAAGATTTTATGGCGTAACTCCTTATGAGTATTTACACTCTTTAAATAAGAATCATTAGTTAAGAATTAGCTCGTTAGTTATTTTATATAATGATTTTGAAACACTAATTAAGTATACTATTCAAGAGCATTTAAGGACTATTAATGAATAAAATTCTTCCCAATCTCTATTCTATAAATAATATAGTAGATGGCAAACAATCCCAAACAACTTTTTTAATAGTAAGACCTGAAGGTAATATTTTATTTGGAACCTCTTCAGATATATCTGCATACTATCCACAAATAAGAGAATTGGGTCCAGTCATTGCTATTCTTTTGGGCGATAGGCATCAAGGAAAAGGAGAAATCCTATCCACCTCAAAGCATCTTAATGCACCTATATGCTGTAGTAAAATTGAATCAAAAGTTCTTCAAAAGAGTGGAGTTACTGTTGATAATATTATAAAATATGAACAGCACAATTTGTATGATAATTTAGAAGTGATTCCAACACCTGGACATACAACAGGAGCACTTTCATATCTTTGGAAAACGGATGAGCACAAAGTACTATTTATAGGTGATACAGTAGTGCCTATAAATGATGAGTGGGAGATATGGGTGAACAAACCCCATAGACAAAAAATGAAAGAAACCATGAAGTTACTCAAAAAGTTAGATTTCAATTATATAGCAGTAAATTCATTTGCAGTTACAGGTGAGAAAGTCATTCATCTAACACATGAGAAAAAAATGGATTGTATTGATTCTGTTATTACAAAAGTTACAGACAAACAATAAAATGAACAAATACACAAAATATACAAACACAATCAGAAATGAGCTTGAAAGAGTAAGTAGTCCTGAAAAAATAGAATCAACAAAAAGATATTTTCCCCACGGTATTACTTGTGTAGGTGGCAGTGCAAGTGATATTAAAACTATTATTGCAAATTTTCATAGCAATAATTCTGAACTGTCAGCGCAAGAAGTACTTTGTATCACCGAAGAAGTTTTAAAAAACTCGAAGTACAGTGAAGAAGTGATGGTTGCATATGGTCTTATCAATAAGTTTGTGAAAAAAAATTACGATGATGATTTATTGATGCGGTTTGAGTATTGGTTGGAGAACTATTCTACGAATTGGGCATTGGTTGATGATTTGTGTATCAAAACAATTTATAACTTTCTTTTAGCCAGACCCCATTTGATTGAAAAAACACAGCATTGGTCTGTATCAAAAGTTTCTTGGTGCAGACGAGCCAGCAATGTTGTTTGGGTTAAGTTTATCAAGCGAAAGATGGGTAAGTCAATATACTATCTTGATAAGAATTTGGTCTTTAAAAACTGTGATATTCTACTAAGAGATGACGATGAATTTGTTCAGAAAAGTCTAGGGTGGATTTTAAAAGTATGCTCTATGCAGCATGATGAAGATGTGATTAGTTATATACATAAAAATCACAAATCAATGGAACGATCAACTATTAGATATGCAATAGAAAAGTTTCCTAGAGAAACTAGGCAAGAAATATTACAATTAACATAATATCTGTGAAAGTTACTTGTGGTAAAATCCTTCATTAATTATGAATATATTTTAGGAGAATAAATTGTTGATTGAATATAGAAATGCTTTAATAGAAGAAATAGATGATTTAAAAGAACTTCTTTGGAAGTACGGACCCAATGAGTGGAACTATTTAACCAAAGAAGGCATAGATAGTGAATTTTCACTTGTTAAAGATGGTTGGGCATCAGTGGTTGTTGCAACTTATAAAAATGAGATTATAGGGTTTTCTGTTTTAATTGATGGGAATAAATCACCTGATTATTTAAGTAAATATGGCTCTTTATATGAAATGTGTTTTATTGGTGATGTTGTTGTCTCCTCTAACTATTCTGGAAAAGGAATTGCAACACAGTTATTAAAAAAATGCTTAGATGAGGCAAAACAAAAAAAATACAAGACGGTATTAGTAGAGCGACATGAAGAAAACTTGGCCTCAGCTGGTATGATGAAAAAAGCGGGCTTTAATATAATCGATACTTTTTATGACCCAGACAAACGAGAAACAGGTTCTAGAAACAGTGCGATATTGGCTTATCAATAGTATTTGAGCTTAAGTCAGTGCGATTGGATAATCGCACTGTTTTTTTAGATAATTCTATGGTTTATTGTTGGCTTAGTTCTTTTGCATGCTCAGGTGTACAAAAAATTCCACAATGACATTTGCCATCTTGGGGAATTTCAGTTTCAAGAGCGGGTTTACAGGGACAAATTCTATTGTCTTCTTTTTTTCTCTCTTCTTTTGTGGCTCCTAAAACCATAAAACAGGGACAAAACCTTTTTCCATAAAGTAATTTATTTCTTGTCAATCCTTGTTGAATGGTTACTTTCATTTCATCTTCTGGATGATAATCAAATCCAAAAGTTGAGCATACTTTATCGGTAAACTTATCTGTTTTTTTAAACTCAGCTGCAAATTCTTCTGAGTTCATATCAATATTTTTCATCATTTTAATTTCCCTTATGGTTTTCATTATACCATTATGAACTTTGAATAATTAGGCAAAATATAGATTAACTAAAAACCCACAGCCAATTGCCATAGTAAACACTGCAATAACAAAGAAAATCATAATAGGTAATTTGAAAATCTTTTTAAGCATAACCATCTCAGGTAAACTAGCACCCGCACCTGCAACTGTTAATGCTAATATTACTCCCATACTAACTCCTCCATCAATAAGAGCAGGAGCAAGACCCACCATTGAACTTGCACGTATGTACAAAGGTATTCCTATGATTGCTGCAATTGGAATTGCTAGTGGATTGTCTGCACTTGCATATTTGGTCAATAACTCTTGAGGCACAAAGCCATGAACAAACGCTCCAATTCCAACCCCTATTGCAATATAGGGAGCAAAACTTAAAAACTGTTTCCAAGTCTTTTTCATCAGGGCTTTATCACTTATTTTTGCCCATTTACTTTCTTTTTTGCTAACTTCTTGTTCACTTGCAATTGAATCACAACATGTGCTTGCCTTTTTTGTTTCAGGCATATTCACTGTGAAAGCAGCTTTCGTGTTACAACTTGATGTTTGTCCTTTTGTATTACAAGAAGATACAGCCACTTCATCTGCTTGAAAAATCTCTTTTTTTATGTACTTTTCAAATCCAAATCTCTCCAAAGTAAATCCAGCAAGTATGGATACAAAAAATGCCATGAAACCGTAAATTAAGGTAACTTCATACCCAAAGGCACTCCAAAAAACTACAATAATAATTGGGTTTAATAAAGGTGAGGTAAACAAAAATGTCATAATAGGACCAAAGGCTGCTCTGGCTTTTAGTAGGCCCAGAGTTAATGGAATAGTTGAACAACTACAAAATGGTGTAATTGAACCTAAGGCTGATGATATTAAATATCCACCTTTACTTGATGACATAACTTTTTGAATTTTTGCTGGATTGATAAATAGATTTAAAATCTCAACTAGAAAACTCACACCTAAAAATAATATGGTAAGTTCCACAAAGATATAAATAAAAAAAGCTCCTGCTTCATATAATTGATTTAATAATTCTTGACTCATTTCTTCTCCTTAATTTTATATTTCTAGAATTATAGAACTAATATGCTTAAATTAAACTTTTATATTTCTAGTAATATGGAAATATGTTCTACTCTCTAAATTTTAAAATCAAATTAAGTGAATCTAATATATTATGAGTTGAAATAATTTATTATAATACTATCGAATAAATAAGGATTTTTATGTTTCAAATTATTGTAATACTTAGAAGAAAGAATAATATTTCTCATGAAGATTTTGTAAGACATTGGAAATCAATTCATGGGCCATTATTTAGAAAATTTCCTCAAATCAAAAAATATACACAATATATACTTGATGACAAGTGCAGAGATGATAGTGATGTTCCTATTGATGGTATATCTATTTTAGATTTTGAAAATGAAGAGCAAATGCAGGCTGCTTGGAAGATGGTTGAATATGAAGATATAAGAAAAGATGAACTGAATTTTCTTGAAAATAGTGGTGCTGGGGTACATGTTGCATATGTCAATGAAACTGTAGATGTAATTGGAAACGATGATGTTTAGTTTAAGTGTACATGTAAAAGTAAAGAAAAACTCAGATATTTCAAAGTTTGAGTATCACTTGGGTGAGATGGCAAAGAAATGCCCCTTGGAAGTTGGTTGTATATACTATAAAGTGAATAGAATTACTGAAAAAGTTGATGATGAAAGAAAAAATGTGATGGGTGAATTCTTAATAGTAGAATCATGGGAATCTGAAGTTGCTTGGAAAAATCACTTACAACTAGAGACTTATCTAGAGCATTATAAGAATAGCTTGGTTGATTTGTTGGAAAGAGATGTCTATTTTCTTGAAGATATGAATGCTCAAGAACTAAAGGATGATTAGATGAATATTACAATATTAGATGATTATCAAGATGTGGTTAAAGATTTAGATTGTTTCAAGGTATTGGAAAATCATGAAGTAAGAGTATTAACAACAACATATCCTATAGATGCTCTTGTTGAAAAACTAATTGAGACTGAAGTTCTAGTATTGATAAGAGAGAGAACTAAAATCACTGAAGAGTTACTGTCTAAACTACCCAAGTTAAAATTAATAAGCCAAACAGGCAAAGTAAGTAATCACATAAACCTAGAAGTATGTGAAAAATACAATGTAGATGTAGTTGAGGGGATTGGATCTCCTGTTGCTCCTGCTGAGTTATGCTGGGCTTTGATTATGTCAGCATCTAGAAATATTCCTGCATATACGTCTAATCTACAAGAAAACAAATGGCAAGATTCTGGATCTCTTGGGTTGGGTAGAACGCTAAATAGTTTAACACTTGGAATTTGGGGATATGGTAAAATCGGCCAAAGAATTGCACAATACGCTAATGCATTTGGAATGAAGGTCATGGTTTGGGGTAGGGAGCCATCTCGTATAAAAGCAATCAAGGATGGTTTCTTAGCAGCTTCAAGCAAAGAAATTTTTTTTAGTCAATCAGATGTACTTACACTACATCTTCGCCTTAATGATATTACAAAAGAATGTGTCTTAAAAAAAGATTTGGAGCTTATGAAAGCTGATTCTTTGTTTGTAAATACCAGTCGAGCTGAGCTTGTTGAATCAGAAGCTTTATATGAAGAACTCTTGGCACACCCCCATAAACGTGCTGCTGTAGATGTCTATGAAGAAGAGCCAGCCAGTTTAGAAAATGAAACACTACTTTCTTTGCCAAACGTATTAGCCATACCTCACTTAGGATATGTGGAACAAAACAGTTATGAACTGTATTTTAAAATTGCATTTGAAAATGTAGTGGATTATGGGAATGGAACACCTCAAAATTTAGTGAAACTATAGTTTTAGGCCTTTGTATCTTCGTCTTCTAAACTCATAAACCAAAGTTTACATAAGTGTTCATAAATGAGCATATGTGAGTGAAGTTTTTTTATATCTTTTTTATGTACACTCGTTTGATAAGCCTTTAAAAGAATCTTCTCTTCTTTTGTATTAAGGGCAAACTCAAAACATACCGTTGCCAGATCAAAAAACTTGTCGTTTACGCCTACATATTCCCAGTCAATAAATTTGATTGTATTTTTATGAAAGAGGATGTTTTTGGGATTTAGATCATGGTGTGTTGTGACCAGTTCTTTTTTATATTTCTTAAGTTTCTTTAGTTCTTTTTTACAGATGTTTATACTTGTTTGTGCTTCAGGATTATTAAGAGTCTTCTTGTAGTTTTTCAAATCTACTTTGAGGTTGTATTCTTTTTCTTTGCTTTTTATTTTGTGCAGTTTTTTGATATTTTTGGCTAAAAGATTTATCTCTTTTTTATTGATTTTTTCTTTATGTGTGCCTTTTAAAAAATCACAAACCATAAATTGATTTTTTTCATCTAAAAGTAAAGGCTGTGCAGCTATGTCTTCTTTGAAGGCCTTTTTTTGAATGATATACTCGTAAGCTCTACTGATATTTACTGTTGCATCACTTTTAAATTTACGTACAAGATACTTTTTTTTCGAGCTTTTAAGAAGATAGTTTATATTACAAAAGCCTTGATTTTTTAGTAAATCAAGGCTTTGTAGTTTTTCATTTTTAAATATTTTATACTGTTTAAGCTGACGAAGGGTCATACTCTTCTTTCCATTTTTTGTAAGCAACGTATGCTAGAACAGTATAGATAACAAACAAGATAGCTGTAAGATTTAAACCTTTTTCTATATAGATATAAATAGATACAGCATCTATTACTATCCAATAAATCCAGTTTTCTATTACTTTTTTTGCAAGCATATACGTAGTAAATACAGCAAATACAGTTGTAAATGAATCCACATAAGCAAAATCCGCACTGGTATAGTTTGCCATGACATAACCAAAGGCAAAAGAGATCACAGTTAGGATTGCAATGATTTTGATATTTTTAGCCAAACCATATGAGGTCACTTTCAACTCTTTTTCTTGAAGTTTCCCACCATATTTCCATGAGTACCAACCATAAACTGCCATGATAAGGTAATAGACATTTAAAGCTGAATCCATAAGTAGAGATACATCAAAAAATAAAACTGAGTAAATCAGCGTGGATAAAAATGCAGCAGGCCAACACCAGATACTTTGCCTAATGGCAAGAAGAATATACGCAATTGCCAGAACCATAGCGATGGCTTCGTAGGTTGTGATGACATTTAGTGAGTCAATAACACTTTTGAAAAAATCTGTGATGATAAGTCCTTTTTATTTGGAAATATAGCTAAGATATGATTAAAAAATTAAATATAAAATTCTAGATATAAAATTCAAACCTGAATAATTATCAAGACTCAAAATATCCAGAATCAACAAGCTCTTGAGTTTCTGAATTACCTGGTACTATTGTGGCAAACCCTTCTGTAATTTCTTTTCTTAATACGCTGAGTTCTTGATGCTCTTTTGAGTAATAAAAAAGCTCCGCAGCTTCAAAATTTTCAAACTTGTAAATAACCATACCTGAAAAAGTTTTTCCTTCTACAGCTTTAACTGGGCTTCCCACAATAACCTCTGCCTTGTACTTTTCTATGATAGGTAATGACAATTGGGTTAACTCATCAATTCTACTTCTATCTAAAATATTGTAATTAAAAACGATATATGCTGACAAACTGTCTTCCTTATTTGAGTTTATGAATATTCTTATAAATTATATATGTATCTGGATAAAAGTTCTATTATTAATATGTACTAAGGTAGTTCATATTGAACAAGAAGTTTCTTTGCTTTATTGTCTAAGATTTTCAATGTCAGAGGATAATCTATCTTTTGATTTAGATTATTCGAAAAACACTTTCTGAAAAAACTTCCAGAATTATGTAGAGCAATTTTTCCACTAACTTCTAGTAATCCAGAAATCTTTCCTTCGACTACTACCACCAAATCATTTTGTATTTTTTTAAGGTTGTGGTACTGCTGTGGATTTATGTTTTTAAAGGTAATTGTTTTTTCACTAAACTCATGCTTATTAAGTATTTGAGGAATATTGGTGTCAAAATAAGTTATATCAAGATAAGTACTTTTTAAATCATTACTTCCTAAAATTGAAATCAACGATGCAAAATCATTATCCAGTTTTACTTCAAGAGTTTTAAGTTTAGTAAAATACTTTAGTTTAATTTTTCGTGTATCTTCGTAGTTGATACTTCTATTACAAAGACGTTGGGATTCATCTCCTCCATAAACATTCCACCAGTTAATGAGTTTATATAAAAGAACTTTACTGTTATCTATGGAGTAAGTATCATCACCAAAATATTTATTGGCACCTTGAAGTACTGTAAAGGAAAGAAAGAATAGTACGATGGAGAGTTTTAGTTTTCTAAGCAATTATTAACAGCCTTGATGTTGAAATGTATGTGTATAATTAATAGTTGTAAATCATATGGAAACTCTTCTAAATGTGAACTGAAATATATTGTAAATAAGATGCAAGACTCAGAGTTTCTTAC
>Ga0209826_1001636_pt1 | contig 15424 bp, 10 predicted proteins | sample GOMGulsemesocosm_5_FD_184637 | JGI IMG/M metagenome (GOLD analysis project Ga0209826, IMG submission 184637) | Methane-oxidizing microbial communities from mesocosms in the Gulf of Mexico - GOM15C Gulf of Mexico (SPAdes) (version 2) | ecosystem: Environmental > Aquatic > Marine > Cold seeps... | reverse complement strand
GGTCGTGCTGATAAAATTACTATTGTAAAATTCAAACGTCGTAAGCATTCACGTAAACAAGCGGGCCATCGTCAATGGTTCACTGAAGTGAAAATTACTGGTATTAACGGCTAATTAGGAGCATTTTAACATGGCACATAAGAAAGCTGCAGGTAGTACACGAAATGGTCGTGATTCAGAAGCAAAACGTTTAGGTGTTAAACGTTTTGGTGGCGAATCAGTGTTAGCCGGTAACATTATTGTTCGTCAACGTGGAACTCGTTTCCACGCTGGAACTAACATGGGTATCGGTAAAGATCACACTTTATTCGCATTAGCTGACGGTAAAGTTCAGTTTGATGTTAAAGGTCCAAAAAGTCGTAAGTTTGTTAGCATCATCGCTGACTAATCTTAGATTCGATTTTCTAAAAACCTCGCATCATGCGAGGTTTTTTTTTGGTTATTTTTTATCTTGTTATTATGACGATTTTTAAAAAATCGTTTATACTAGCAGCATATAAACTAGAAAACGTTAGGGTTGTGTAAAACACCATGAAATTTGTTGATGAAGTTGAGATCAGAGTTGAAGCTGGCGACGGCGGCAATGGCTGCGTCAGTTTTCGTAAAGAAAAATATATTGAATATGGCGGCCCTAATGGTGGCGATGGTGGCGATGGTGGGGATGTTTATCTTATTGCCCACGAAAGCCTTAATACGCTTATTGATTATCGTTTTGAACGTTTTCATCGTGCTAAGCGTGGCCAAAACGGACAAAGTCGCGATTGTACCGGTAAAAGTAGTGATGATTTAGTTTTAAAAGTACCTGTAGGAACCCGGATTACTGATGTTGACACCGGTGAGTTGCTAGGTGATTTGACGCATGTAGATCAAAAGCTATTAGTTGCTAAAGGTGGCTGGCATGGCCTAGGTAATACTCGCTTTAAGAGTAGTACTAACCGTGCGCCTCGACAAAGAACTGATGGTACTCCGGGTGAGATTCGCAGTCTTAAGCTCGAATTATTGCTATTAGCTGATGTCGGTTTATTAGGTTTACCCAATGCGGGAAAATCGACGCTTATTCGTAGCGTTTCTGCTGCAAAGCCTAAAGTAGCAGATTACCCCTTTACTACATTGGTGCCAAACTTGGGTGTAGTGCGGTTAGACACTCAGCGTAGCTTTGTTATTGCAGATATTCCGGGCATAATTGAAGGCGCGGCTGATGGTGCAGGTTTAGGTACTCAATTTTTAAAACATCTTGAGCGTTGTCGTATCTTATTACACATTATTGATATTCTGCCGGCAGATGGCTCAGACCCACTAGAGAATGCTAAAACCATTATTAGTGAATTAGAGCAGCATAATGAAAAGTTAGCAGGTAAGCCTCGTTGGGTAGTTTTCAACAAGCTTGATTTGATGCTTGAAGATGAAGCAAAAGAACTAACAGACTCTATTTTAGCTGGTCTTGACTGGCAAGGTGAAGTGCATAGTATTTCTGCCTTTAATAAAATGGGCACGCAAGAGTTATCTCAAAAAGTAATGACCTTCATTGAAGAATTACCACCAGAGGAAGAAGAAGCACCTATTGATGGTAAAGATGTTGAGTTCAAATGGGATACATATCATGAAGATGCCATGGCCGATGATGGTTTAGATGACGATTTGGATGATGATGACTGGAATGAAGACGATTATGATGTTGAAGTAGAATATCGTCCATAAGTCGTTATTCAAAAGTTGCAAGTTAAAATAAGCAATTAAGGAATCATCTTTTCTGTTATAACGCCCCTAAGTCACGTTTAATAATCTTATAAAAGCCCTGATTTATACTCATGTAACATGAGTATAAATCAGGGCTTTTTTTTTAGTGTAAATCTAGCGATAATACAATATCAATTTGGTATAAATATTAACGAATTTAATTTTTTTCAGGATCTCCATGACCATTCTTTCCATGATAGTTGCCACAGCCGATAACAACATAATAGGTAAAGATAACGATATGCCTTGGCATTTGCCCGCTGATTTAGCTTATTTTAAAAAGGTGACTTTAGGCAAACCTATTATCATGGGTCGTAAAACTTATGAGTCTATTGGTATGGCACTGCCTGGGCGCCGCAATATTGTTATCTCTCGTGATGAAAGTTACACTCCACAAGGTAAAGGGGCTGAAGGAGTTGATGTCGTTACTTCTGTTGAACAAGCGTTGAGCTTAGTTGATGGCTCAAATGGGAATTGTGAAGTTGAAGAGGCTGTACCAGAAGTTATGGTGATTGGCGGTGGGGCTATTTATAAGCACTGTCTACCTAACGCAGATCGTTTATATGTGACTCATATTAAAGCAACTATTGACGGTGATACTCAGTTTCCAACCTATGATGATGGTAGTTGGCAAAAAGTGAGTAGTGAATTACGTGTAAGTGATGAAAAAAATGCCTATGATCTAGACTTTTGCATTTATCAGAGAGCGCGTTTATCAGCGAGTAATCAATGAAGCTTAGCTTTTTCTTAAATAATCCGAACTACAACCGTAATTCGCTAGCGTTAATGCTGCTGATTTTTGGTATTTGCTCTGCTTTGTACGTTAATTATTTTGTTGAAGCAACCAATATAGGCTCTGCTTATCATTATGGTCTTTGGTCATTACTGCCAGCCTTTATCACTATATTATTGTCTTGGCTGACAAGAGAGCCTTTAACTGCGCTATTAAGCGGTATTGCGATTGGCGCTTTTATGATGGGGCAATATGATCTAACCGATCAAATACTGATTCCTTCTTTAGCTCAAGTCGGAACAGCAAGTTTGTTGCTACTTTATTTATGGCTATTAGGTGGTTTATTAGGTGTATGGTCAAAAACAGGGGCAGCACAGGCTTTTGCTGACTATATGACTAAGCACTTTGTACGCGGCCAAAGATCGGCCAAGTTAGTCACTTGGTTTTTGGGTATTTTATTTTTTCAAGGTGGTACCATGAGCACTGTGTTAGTTGGTACTACCGTGCGACCTTTGGCTGATAAAGCAGGCATTAGTCATGAAGAAATGAGTTATATTGTAGATTCTACTGCTTCCCCCATTGCCATTGTTATTGCTTTTAATGCTTGGCCTGCTTATGTACAAGCCTTAATATTTGTTCCTGGGGTCACTTTTTTAGCAACTGAAGCAGATCGTATCGCCTTTTTCTTCTCTGCTGTACCCTTTAGTTTTTATGGCATCATTGCTGTGATAGGCACTTTGCTTCTTAGTTTGAATATTACCAAGTTTTCTGGAAAACGTATTCGTGATGCTCATCACCGAGCGGCAACAACGGGAGAGTTAGACGCGCCAGGAGCTAAACCGTTAAGCGCTAAAGAGCTGCAAACCTGTGATGTACCTCAAGGTTACAAGGCTCATGTCCTCGAGTTTATTTTGCCTTTAGTGAGCTTGATCGCTATTGCTGTACTTACCTTTATTGTTTATGGTTCTCCTAAAATTAACTGGGCATTTGGCGCGGCGCTATTGCTGAGTGCTTCTATCGCATTAGCGAAAGGCATGTCTCTTAGCAATATCATTGATGGTTTTGGAAATGGCTTAAAAGGTGTTGTGTTAGCGTCAGTTATTTTAATGCTAGCAGTTACAATTGGTGCTATTAGTAAGCAAATTGGCGCTGGCTTATACTTGGTTTCGCTACTTTCAGAACAACTACCTTATTGGTTATTACCCATTATTTTACAAGTTATGGCTATGCTAATAGCCTTTTCTACTGGTACAAGTTGGGGGACTTTCGCGATTGCTTTTCCACTTGCTATGCCATTGACATGGGCTATTGCGCAAAGTGCAGGGATAGATAATCCTGAATTATTTATGATGATTTGTTTTGCCACGGTATTAAATGGTAGTGTTTATGGCGATCAATGTTCTCCTATTTCTGATACGACTATTTTAAGTTCAATGACTACCGGTTGTGACATGATGGATCATGTTAAATCACAAATTGTACCTGCTACTTATGCCTCGGGTTTAGCTGCTATCTTATGGACTTCAACGGTTATATTCTTTACTTGATACTTTATTTTAGATAGTAAAAAAGCTTGCTAAGTCTAATTCGACCACAGCAAGCTTTTTACTCGAAACTCGAAACTCGAAACTCGAAACTCGAAACTCGAAACTCGAAACTCGAAACTAGCTTTCGATACTGACAAAGTCCAATATTCCCATGGCAGCTTTTCGGCCTTGGTCTACTGCAGTTACCACTAAATCTGAACCTAATACCATGTCACCGCCAGCAAAAATGTTATCTTTGCTAGTTTGTAGTGAAAAATCACTATTTTCGACAGCAACGACACGCCCGCGCGAGTCTAACTCTACACCAGCATCAATCATCCATTGTGGTGGGCTAGGTAGGAAACCAAAAGCAATAACCACGGCATCAGCTTCCATTATAAATTCACTGCCTTCAACTGCCTCAGGGCTTCTACGACCATTAGCATCAGCTTCACCTAATTGCGTTTTTACAAACTTAACACCAATCGTTTTTCCTTGTTCATTTACGGCAATATCAAGTGGTTGAATATTAAACTCAAAGTTGACACCTTCTTCTTTGGCGTTTTGTACTTCTTTGGGAGAACCTGGCATGTTGGCTTCGTCACGACGATAAGCACAGGTAACGGAAGTTGCCCCTTGCCTAATTGATGTTCGCACGCAATCCATAGCAGTATCACCGCCGCCTAAAACAATAACTTTCTGACCATCAAAGTTAACGTAATTTTTAGCCTTTTCAGTAATATTCATTAATTTTTGAGTATTACCAATCAAGAAATCTAAAGCGTTGTAAACACCTTTAGCACTTTCATGCTCAAAACCACCAGTCATATCAGTATAAGTACCTAAGCCTAGGAACACAGCATCATATTCTTGGCTTAATTCTTCAAAACTGATATCAACCCCGACTTCAACGTTCAAACGGAATTCAATTCCCATACCTTCAAATATTTCACGACGAGTTTGAATGACATCTTTTTCTAGCTTAAATGATGGAATACCAAAAGTTAACAAACCGCCAATTTGAGAATGTCGATCATAAACCACAGCATCAACACCATGGCGGGTTAGTACATCGGCACAAGAAAGTCCTGCCGGGCCTGCGCCAATAATAGCGACACGCTTACCAATGTTAATCACCCCAGACAAATCGGGTTTCCAGCCTTGGGCGAAGGCAGTATCTGTAATGAATTTCTCTATATTACCGATAGTTACTGCGCCAAAGTCTTCATTTAAAGTACATGAACCTTCACATAATTTGTCTTGTGGACATACTCGGCCACACATCTCAGGCAAACTATTGGTTTGATGACATAAATCAGCTGCTTCAAAAATTCGTCCTTCTGTGACTAATTCTAGCCATTGTGGAATATAATTATGTACAGGACATTTCCATTCACAATAAGGATTCCCACAATCCAGGCATCGATCTGCTTGACCTGAACTTTGCTCTTGTCCTAGCGGCTTATAAATTTCAACAAAATTTATTTTACGTTTACTGATATCCATTTTAGGTGGATCTATGCGTTCAACGTCGATAAATTGATAAACATTTTTACTCATATCGGTTATTTCCTAATTCGCGTTTAGCAATAAATTATTTTAGTTAATCAAAACACGAAGTTCTGCAGTTGAGCGGCTACGGTGACCTAACAAGGTTTTAACATCGGTAGCGGTAGGTTTAATTAACTTAAATAATGGCGAATATTTGTCAAAATCGTGCAATATTTCTTGGGCGCGTAAACTGCCTGTTTCTTCAAAATGCTGATTGATAATACCGCGTAAGTGCTCTTGATGAATAGTAAGTTTGTCAAGGGATAACAATTCAATTGATTCAGTATTTAAGCGTACATCTAAATCACCAACTTCATCCAAGACATAAGCAAAACCGCCTGTCATACCGGCGCCAAAGTTAACACCGATATTACCTATAATGGTAACAATACCACCAGTCATGTATTCACATGCATGGTCGCCTGCTCCCTCTACAACTGCATGACAACCAGAATTACGTACGGCGAAGCGTTCGCCGGCACGACCACAAGCGTATAATTTTCCGCCAGTAGCACCATATAAACAGGTATTACCCATGATCATGGTTTTATGGCTTAAGTATTCAACACCTTTAGGTGGTTTAACGATTAATTTACCGCCAGTCATACCTTTACCGACATAATCGTTGGCGTCACCTGTAAGAACAAGGTTTAAGCCACCAGCGTTCCAGACACCAAAACTTTGTCCAGCTGTACCAGATAAGTGCATGGTGATTGGGGTAGAAGACATTCCTTGATCACCATGATGCCGAGCTATTTCACCTGACAAAGTAGCACCCACGGAACGATCTGTGTTTTGAATAGTGAACCTATATTCACCACCTCTACTATGCGCTACAGCATCTTGTGCAGCCGCGAGCATTTTCTGATTTAATTTACCTTCATCAAATGGTTTGTTTTCTTGTGTTTTATAAAGTGCAGTGTTATCAGCCGCTAGCACTGGAGCAATAATTGGTGACAAATCTAATTTTTGTTGTTTAGCGCTAATGCCTTCAACTTGTGTCAATAAATCAACTCTGCCAATAATGTCAGTTAAACTTTCAACGCCCAAACGAGCAAGAATTTCACGAACATCATGCGCAATGAATTTAAAGTAATTCATTACTTGATCGGGCAGACCTTTAAAGAATTGTTCACGTAGCACTTCGTCTTGAGTTGCTACACCGGTAGCACAATTATTTAAGTGACAAATTCGTAAAAATTTACAACCTAAAGCCACCATAGGTGCGGTACCAAAGCCGAAACTTTCTGCACCTAAAATAGCCGCTTTAACAATATCAATCCCCGTTTTTAAACCGCCGTCTACTTGCAAGCGTACTTTATGACGTAAACCATTAGTAACCAATGCTTGATGGGCTTCGGCTAAACCTAGTTCCCACGGGCAACCCGCATATTTCACTGAGGTTAATGGACTGGCTGCTGTGCCGCCGTCGTATCCCGAAATAGTTATAAAATCAGCATAGGCTTTTGCAACACCGGCGGCGATTGTACCTACCCCTGGACCTGAAACTAATTTCACTGAGATAACGGCTTTAGGATTTACTTGTTTCAAATCAAAAATCAGCTGTGCTAAATCTTCAATGGAATAAATGTCATGATGTGGCGGAGGTGAAATTAAAGTAACCCCAGGTACTGAATAGCGTAGCTTAGCAATTAACGGTGAAACTTTATCACCGGGCAACTGACCACCTTCACCCGGTTTTGCTCCTTGTGCAACTTTAATCTGTAATACATCAGCGTTAACTAAATAATGTGGTGTCACACCAAAACGACCAGAAGCAATTTGTTTGATACGTGAATTTTTTACGGTACCAAAACGACGTTCGTCTTCTCCTCCTTCGCCTGAGTTTGAGCTACCACCTAAACGGTTCATCGCAATAGCGAGTGCTTCATGTGCTTCTGGGCTTAGTGCGCCAATTGACATGGCAGCTGAGTCAAAGCGTTTGAACATTTCGCTGCTATTTTCAACTTGTGAAATGTCAATAGCATCACAATCATCTTTTAATGCTAATAAGTCGCGAAGCATAGCTGCAGGGCGGTTATTTACTTCGTCTGCATATTTTCGGTAATCATCGTAATTACCACTTTGCACTGCGCGTTGCAAATAGTTCACTACATCAGGATTAAAGGCGTGATATTCTTCACCGTGCACGTATTTTAGTAAACCGCCATGACTCATCTTTTGATGAGGTAAGAAAGCTTTACGGGCTAGGTTAATGTTGTCTTGCTCAATATCACAAAAATCAGCACCTTGAATGCGGCTAGGTAAATCGCTAAAACATAGTTTCATTATGTTCTCGTTTAAGCCGATAACTTCAAATAATCCTGCGCAACGATAACTGGCGATAGTGGAAATACCCATTTTAGAGAGTATCTTTAATAAACCTTTGTTAATTCCTTCACGATAGTTAACAACGGCATCACGGGCGCTTAACTTGATTTGTCCTTGTTCGACTAATTGTTCAATGGTTTCCATAGCTAAATATGGATAGATAGCTGTAGCACCTAAACCTAAAAGTACTGCATATTGATGAGAGTCACGTACAGAAGCTGTTTCTACAATAATGTTTGAATCACAACGCAGCTGTTCATCAACTAAGCGTTTTTGTACTGCACCGACGGCCATAGCCGCTGGAATGACCAATAATCCTTTATGAATTTGTCTATCTGAAAGCACTAAAATAACGGTGTTTTTATTTCGAACTAAATCTGTCGCTTCATCACACAAACGTATTATAGCGGCCTCTAAACCTTCATCACCGTCGTAAGTTAGTGTTAACGTATCAGAACGATAATGCTCAGGGTCTAGTTCACGTAATTGCAGCAAACCGGTATACATTAATACAGGTGTTGTAAACAACATACGATCAGCATGACCCGAAGTTTCATTAAATACGTTGTGTTCGCGCCCAATACAGGTGCCAAGTGACATTACATAGCGTTCACGAAGTGGATCAATTGGTGGATTAGTTACTTGTGCAAACTGCTGACGGAAATAATCATATAAGGTGCGAGGTTTGCTTGATAATACAGCCATAGGTGTATCATCACCCATAGAACCTGTAGCTTCCTGTCCATTTTCTGCCAATGTTTTAATAACTTGATGAATTTCTTCATAACTGTAATTAAACATTTTATGGTATTGATCCATCTCACTATCAGAGAAGATACGTACACCTATTTGGTTGGCTTCTAATTTATCAAAAGGTATTAAACGACGGATGTTTTTATTTAACCATTCACGATACGGGTGACGCTCTTTTAATTCATTATTGATGTCATTTGAATTGAATAGTTTTCCTGTATAGGTATCAATCGCTAGCATTTCGCCAGGGCCAACACGGCCTTTTTCAACGACTTCATCTTCACCGTAATCCCAAATACCAACTTCAGAAGCGAGGGTAATAAATCCATTACGAGTAATGACATAGCGGGCAGGGCGAAGGCCGTTTCGATCTAAGTTACAGGCAACATGACGTCCATTAGTCATAACAACGCCTGCAGGGCCATCCCATGGCTCCATATGCATGGAATTAAATTCATAGAATGCGCGCAAATCATCATCCATTAATGTGCTGTTTTGCCATGCAGGTGGCATTAATAAACGCATTGCTCGGTATAAGTCCATACCACCAGCAAGGAAAAGCTCAAGCATGTTATCTAATGAAGATGAATCAGATCCAGTTTGCCCAACAAATGGCGCAGCATCTTGTAAATCGGGTAGTAATGGTGACTTGAAACGGTACGTACGAGCACGTGACCATTGACGGTTACCATTGATAGTATTAATTTCACCATTGTGGGCAAGGTAACGGAAAGGTTGTGCTAAATGCCACTGTGGAGAAGTATTAGTCGAGAAGCGTTGATGGAAAACACAAATAGCGCTTTGCATACGAATATCTGCAAGATCCAAATAAAAGTTTGGTAAATCTATTGGCATCATTAAGCCTTTATAGATAGTTACCAAACATGATAAACTGGCCACATAAAATACATCATCTGTAATGCGATTTTCTGCACGACGGCGAGCCATATATAAGCGACGCTCTAAATCACGATTACGCCAACCTGGAGGAGCATCTACAAAAACTTGCTCAATAGTTGGCATGTTTTTGATGGCAGCATCGCCTAATACTGAAGTGTCAGTAGGCACTGTACGCCAGCCAATAAGCGTTAAACTCTCGTTAGCAAATTCTTCTTCTAACACTTTCTTAGACAGTGCCGCTGCAACCGGATCAGGGTTTAAGAAAATCATGCCAACAGCATACTTCTTACCTAGCTTCCAACCGTTATCTTCAGCAACCGCTCGGAAAAAACTATCAGGCTTTTGTAATAACAAACCACAACCATCGCCAGTTTTACCATCAGCAGCAATTCCACCACGATGTTGCATGCGATCAAGTGAAGAAATAGCTGTCTTAATTAGCTTGTGGCTAGTTTCACCATGTTGATGGGCTATTAAGCCAAACCCACAATTTTCGCGTTGAATGCTATGATCATAAAGCTGCATTATTGTCTCCTAATAAAAAGCCACTTGGTAAACAGAATAAAATGAATAAAGGGTTGAAAAATTTGCACATACCCAAACCACCTCAAGATGCCTAAGCGAACATGATCAAGGTGTATCTTTTTATTAATGGTGTTGCCTAAAAACAGCTGGGTATAATTATCCCGTATTGTTCCAAGGGGAATTATTTAGATTACTCATTAGTAGGGAAAAGGTCAATTAAAATAGAGCATTTGCTCGTAATTTATTTACATTATTTTAAGGGTGTAAATTTATAACAATTCAGCCAAAATATTTAACCCTTTGTTTTTGTGCTATTTTGTTTTATTTTGTTTTTTTTATAGAGTTGATTTACATGGCCAAAGTTATAGTTTATGAAAGTTTACTACATTTTCTGGTCATCAAGTTGGTACTATACCCATTCTCAAGTGGATTTATAAAGATCGGTGAAAACACAAACATGTTTATGTTTTGGACGTATATTTGAAAAATAATCGCAAATATACTTACCTTCTTGGAAGTGCTAAGTATCATTTTTCTCCATCATAGCCTCTTCTTTTAACCAAGCAATAAAAATATCAAGTCGAGCTCTTTTAGCTGAATTAGGATCATAAACATAATATCTTTTAAACGATACCGGATGTTTAATGTCAAATGGAATAACTAGCTGACCAGTATCCACATACTGAGAGAATAACGCTTGAGAGGCTAAAGTAAAACCATGACCGCTTAACACCGCACTTAAGGCCATATCGCCACTACTGACTTGAGTCCATCTTTTATGGTGTTGATATTTCTCTATGCCTGCTTGCTTAAACCAAGTAGGCCAGTTAACTGAGCCTTCATGCTCTAAACCAACCAACCAACATTTCAAAATGTCTTGTGGCTCTTGAAAATTCATTTCCTGGGCTAGCTGAGGTGAACAAGCTGGATAGACATGATCTTCACCAACAAATTCATAGACCATATCATCGAAAATTTCACTGTCTAATGTTGTTCTAAAGCGAATGGCTAGATCGATGTGCCCTTGACGGAGATCTTCTATGCCATTAGAAGATAGTACCCTGATCTTAATTTCTGGGTGCTTAACCGAAAACCGATACAATCTAGGCATTAACCATAATGAAGTAAATGCCTGAGTTGAGGTAATAGTTAAACTACCGGCAATGTCTTCGGTTTGAATACTATTAAAGCCTTTTAATAGTATATCAAACGCTTGGTGTGTTGCTTGATATAACTTTTCTCCACTGTTGGTAAGATGCATTTTCCTGCCGTTTCGAGCAAACAATCGAGTACCTAATGAGGTTTCTAATTGTCGCATTTGTTGGCTAACGGCTGCTTGTGTTACAAATAACTCCTCTGCAGCCTTGCTGTAACTTTGATGACGAGCTGCACTTTCAAAGCTACGCAAATTGTTTAAGTGTTTTAATCTTTTGTCCATCTATCACCTCATTTCTTTGAAAGTTACTAGTAAAGAACGCATAAGCTGTACTTATAGTTACTGTTAATTATTATTGCTGGTTCAAAAACATAATTCAATGCAAAATACTCCTATCAACTAAAGGAGAACAAACTAATGAACTTAACAAATACTACAAAAACAGAACAAGCTACTGATTGTAATACAGTATATACAAATAGCAAAACATCTAAAAATTGTTTTTCTTGCTCAGTAGAAAAACTTTTGACTAATATGTCAAATAAGCTAGGATTATCTTTAGCCATATATCAGAAATAAATTATTTTATTATCTAACCTTAAATTACTCAGGAGTCATCACGTGCTTAGAAGTTTACTTTTTTGCTTAATATCAACATCCTCTGCTTTGTTACTGCCATTTCAGCTTCATGCTAAGGTCAGTAACATTGCGGATAAAGCCGCACAATATGCTGAAATAACTTATCAAGATGAGATGCTCGATAGTCTTGAGAAGTTGGTAAAGTTCAACACGGTCGCTATTGAAGGCTTGCCGTCGACCGACAATCCAGTTCATCAAGCATTTAAACAAGAATTAGCAACGCAAGCTAAGCAATTAGGCCTAGATTACATCGACCATGGTTATATTGTTATCATTGGTTTAGGCGATAGTAAAGATCGTCTTGGGATGATCACCCATGGAGACATTCAACCTGCCACTCCAGCTAAGTGGGCGCAATCACCATTTAAACTAGATGTAACGTCTGAGCCAGGCAAGTTGATCGGTAGGGGGACGGAGGATGACAAGGGTCCAATAGCCAACGCGCTTTATGCAATGAAATCAATTAAGGATTTGAATATAAAACTCAATAAGCGTATTGAATTATATGTTTACATGGCGGAAGAATCTGACTGGGAACCGTTGCGCCAATATATCAAACAATACTCTTTGCCACAGGTAAATATTACCCTTGATTCAGAATATCCAGTGGTTACCGCTGAAAAAGGTTATGGCACCATTAGTATGGCCTTTCCAATTAAAAAGGTTGCTTCAAATAAAGTATATTTGAGTGAATTTAGCGGCGGTTTTTTTGGCAGTCAAATCCCAGAAGATGCCCAAGTAACGATTGAAAATGCCAGCCCAGCTATGTTAGTTAAACTAAAAGAAGCTGCCAAATCACATACCGGTGTTCATTATGATTATCAATGGCAAGATAAAGCTTTAACCATTAAAGCGCTAGGAAGATCAGCCCATTCATCTAAACCTGAACATGGCGTTAACGCAATTACGCATCTAGCTGAGTTAATATCATTTATTCGTTGGCCTAACAATGCTAGCGGTGCTCTAGCCAATTTTTTAAATGACCATATAGGCACAGGTTTGTATGGAGAAAAGTTTGGTGAAATTGCTTATAGTGACGACTTTATGGGACCTATGTCGGTACAACCAACAGTATTGAAAAAAGTAGAAAACGGTATAGAACTCAATATCAATATTCGTAGGCCAAGAGGAAAAACAACCAAGCAACTAGTAAGCGAAATCAACTTGACGCTTAAGCAGTGGCAGCATGCTAATCAGGTAGTGCTAACAGGAATGGAAATTGATATTAATGAGCCCTTCGTTCAGAGTAATGCTCCGCAAATTAGTACCTTGCTTAATGTGTTTTCGTTTTATAGTGGCATAACAGATGTTCAGCCAATATCGATTGGCGGCGGCACTAATTCAAGGTTATTTCCTAAAGCTGTTAGCTTTGGTCCGTCAATGCCAGGTAAAGAGTACACAGGACATTCAGAGCATGAGTTTATAACCATGGAGCAATTTATGCTAAACCTTAAAATGTACACTGCGGTATTGATTGAGTTAGCACAATAACTAAAAGAGATGGTTTATCTTAATTGAGTATTAAAAAAGCCCCTGCGTTATGAACACGAAGGGGCTTTTTCAGCATAGATTGTTTTAAATATAATGTTTGAGTTGCTAAAGACTTAAGGCAGGTAACTATTACCCATTAGATAACTGTCGACTTCACGAGCGCAGCGACGACCTTCATCAATTGCCCAAACAATCAAACTTTGACCACGACGACCATCACCAGCAGCGAACACCCCTTGTTTACTAGTAGCAAACTTATCATATTCTGCGGCTATGTTTGATCGATTATCTTGTTCAAGCCCAAACTGCTCAACTAACCCACCTTCAGGACCCATAAAGCCCATTGCGATGAGTACGATATCGGCTGGAATAACTTTTTCACTGCCCGCAACTTCCTGAGGAATCATTTGACCATTATCATTACGTTGCCAAGTAATATCAACGGTATGAACAGCTTTAACATTACCCTGATCATCACTTTCAATCTTCTTAGTCATCACTAAATATTGACGTGGATCTTGGCCTTGGATTTCAATCGCTTCCTTTTGACCGTAATCAACTAACAAACGTTTTGGCCATTGTGGCCAAGGGTTGTTGTTTTCTTCACGTTTTTCTGGGGGGCGTGGCATGATTTCTAGTTGTATAGCACTTGTACATTGATGACGTAAAGAAGTACCAATACAATCGGTACCTGTGTCACCACCACCGATAACAACAACATTTTTGCCTTGAGCATTAATGTACTGACCATCTGTATGTTCGCTATCAAGTAAGCTTTTGGTATTCGCTTTCAAGAAGTCCATGGCAAAATGAACACCGTTAAGTTCACGACCTTCAACAGGTAAATCACGTGGCACTGTCGCGCCAATACATAACACTATTGCATCAAAATCACTTTCAAGTTGTTCAACACTAATGTCTTTACCCACTTCAGTGTTAGTGACAAAAACAATGCCCTCTTCTGCAAGAATATCAACGCGGCGTTGTACTAATTCTTTTTGCAATTTCATGTTTGGAATACCGTACATGAGTAAGCCGCCGATACGATCGGCGCGCTCATATACTGTAACCATATGACCCGCTTTATTAAGCTGTGCCGCGGCCGCAAGACCAGCAGGACCTGAGCCAATAACAGCAACATTTTTACCGGTACGGCTTGAAGGCAATTCGGCAACTACCCAACCTTCTTTGAAAGCATGGTCAATAATTGATTTTTCGTGTAGCTTAATGGTTACTGGATCAGCATTGATACCCAGTACACAAGCACCTTCACAAGGCGCTGGACATACTCGACCAGTAAACTCTGGGAAGTTATTGGTTTTATGCAACAAATCCACAGCGTCTTTCCAACGGCCTCGGTAAACCAAGTCATTCCATTCAGGGATAACATTGTTAACCGGACAACCTGCTACTGCAGGGGCAAATTCTGATTTTGCTGACTGACAAAATGGTACGCCACAGTCCATGCATCGAGAGGCTTGTTGCTCGATGTCTTTCAATGGCATTTTTTCTGATACTTCAAGCCAGTCGATTAGACGCTCACCTGCGTGGCGTTCAGTTGGCAAGGTACGTCCTACGTTGATAAACCCTGTTGGATTTCCCATAATATATTCTCCTTGCAGCTTAAGCTTTTGCGCTAGCTATGTTGTTTAAATGGATATCGAAGGCTTCTACGGCAATGTCATACTCTGACTCGAACTTACCGCTTTCACGTACATCATTCATATAGCCCTGCATTCGTTTGTAATCAACCGGCATTACTTTAACGAAGCGCTTAACACTGTTTTCCCAATCACTGAGTAATTCACTTGCTACATCTGATTCTGTTGCAGCTAAATGTTGGCTAATCAACGCTTTTAATTCTAGGTTTTCAGCTTCGGTTTCAACGGTTTCTAATGAAACCATTTCCATGTTACATTTCGGCGCAAAATCATTATTTAGATCAAGCACGTATGCAACACCACCAGACATACCAGCAGCAAAGTTACGACCTGTTGCTCCTAAAATAACGGCTTTACCACCAGTCATGTATTCACAACCGTGATCACCAACCCCTTCAACAACAGCCATTGCACCAGAGTT
>Ga0209826_1001633_pt1 | contig 15434 bp, 13 predicted proteins | sample GOMGulsemesocosm_5_FD_184637 | JGI IMG/M metagenome (GOLD analysis project Ga0209826, IMG submission 184637) | Methane-oxidizing microbial communities from mesocosms in the Gulf of Mexico - GOM15C Gulf of Mexico (SPAdes) (version 2) | ecosystem: Environmental > Aquatic > Marine > Cold seeps... | reverse complement strand
TATCCTGATCCGCTAAGTGATATTGAGGGCTTTAATCAAGCGATTGTCAACCATATACAAAACAGACAATACGATTTACTTATTCCAGTAACAGAATTAACGACTCTTCCTCTATCAAAGATTCGCTCCGTAATAGAAAAACATACAACCCTAGCATTATCAAACGAGTCATCACTAGAAAAAGTAACTGATAAAAGCCAGACTTTTGACCTTGCTATAAAAGTTGGAGTGCCAGTTCCTAAAAGCTACTATATTAAATCACAGCAATCTCTCGACAACTGTATTGAAGCATTAGAATACCCAATTGTTCTTAAACCTACTCGTTCAATTATTGACCCTACTGATGATCTTCGTGCAAAATTAAATGTCGACTATGCCTTTAATCCTGATCAACTGCAAAAAAAAGTTTGCTCCTTATTAAAAGTAAGTGAAATAATTTTACAAGAATACTTTACAGGCACCGGCACCGGCATCGAACTTATTGCTGATAACGGAGAAATCATACATGCATTTCAACACGACCGTATTCACGAACTTCCTTTAACTGGTGGGGGAAGTTGTTTACGTAAAAGTGTTCCTATCAACCCTCAATTACTTGAATATTCACAAAAACTTATAAAAGAACTTAACTGGCATGGAGTTGCTATGGTTGAGTTTAAACACAACAATTTGACAAATAAAAGTTGTTTAATGGAAATTAATGGTCGTTTTTGGGGATCACTTCCATTAGCCGTTTCCTCTGGGTCAGATTTTCCATGGTATCTATATCAACTTATTGTTCATAAACAACATCCTGAACGCTTTAACTCAGAAATAGGACATATTTCTCGAAAAATAAAAGATGACCTTTATTGGTATATTCAAGTAATATTTCGTAGAGATAAAAACCCTTTAATAAAATGGCCAAAGTACAGCAAACTATTTATAGATTTGATATCTATTTTCCACTATAAACATCACTTTGATGCCTTCCATTACCAAGATTTAAAGCCAGGGTTAGTTGAATTACAGCGTACATCAAAATGGCTATTAACTTTTACTAGTGACTTTATTGTTAAAAAACATCTCTTTAAAAAGCATTTAAAGATTAAACAACAACAATCTATATATAAAGCACTTAATAAAACTAATAATATCTTATTTCTTTGCTATGGAAATATAAACCGTAGTGCAGCAGCTGAATGTATCTATACTCAACAAGGAAAAACTGAATTCACTGTTCAATCAGCCGGATTCCACTTAAAATCGCAACGCCCTGCTGACCCTAATATGGTAAAGGAAGCAGTAGAGCATGATATAGCAATGCAAAACTGTTCATCACAGACTTTAAATTTAGATATGCTCAATAAAGCAGATATTATATTTGCTATGGAAATTGAGCACCTACTAAAGTTAAAAGAGTTATATCCAGCTCACTCCCACAAAGCATATTTACTAGGAAGCCTTTCTCCAAAACTTGAATCTCCCTTGGAAATCTCAGACCCTTACGGGAAATCACCTGAAGACTATCAGCAATGTTTTAAACAAATCCAACACTGTATAAATTATATTGGTAAAGGAGTAAATTAATATGCTGAATACAAAGAACAATTTTTTAAATACAAACGCCTTAACAAAACCGACTCTTATAATCGTCATAGATACAGAGGAAGAGTTTGACTGGAACCAGCCTTTTGATAGAAAAAACACCCATATTAAAAATATAGCCTACCAAGAAAAAGCACAAAAAATATTCGAAAAATTTAACATAAAACCAACTTATGTAATTGACTACCCAGTTGCTAGTCAACCTGAAAGCTTTAAACCTCTAAAAGAACTTTATGATGCCCAACAATGTGATATTGGTGCACACCTTCATCCCTGGGTTACTCCCCCTTTTAACGAACAAGTTAATAATTACAATTCGTTCCCCGGAAACCTAACATACCAACAAGAATACGAAAAACTAGAAGCATTAACCCTCAGCATCGAAAACAACTTTAATTTTCAACCAACAATTTATAAAGCTGGAAGGTACGGTATAGGTAAACACACACATAAAATTCTTAATAAATTAGGCTATACCATTGATTGTAGTACTGTTCCTCATACAGACTTTAGCATGCACCAAGGACCAGACTTTACAGAACTAAAAAGCTCAGCACCCTATTGGCTAGACAACGAACTACTCGAAATACCACTTAGCGTTGACTATGTCGGTCCACTGTCACAATTTGGTAGCCCGTTTTACAAAACCACCCAAAAAGAGCAACTAGTGAAACTTAAAATACCAGCTATACTTTCAAAGTTAGGCTTGTTTGAACGTATTAGACTATCACCAGAAGGTCATTCAACTAAAGAATTAATACGGCTAACAAAAAATATGATTAACAGAAATCATAAGGTGTTCTGTTTAACCTACCATAGCTCAACTCTTATGCCTGGTGGATCTCCTTATGTACAAAACCAGAAGCAACTAGATCTTTTTTTACATACGATTGAACAATATCTTGAATTTTTTAATTATGAACTTCATGGATCATTCAGTTCTATAAATGAAATCCATAAAAGATCAAAATAAGCACTACTTTTGTCCCTAAAAACTTACTTATTAGCCACAAAAAAATAAAGAGTACTCACGACTAACTTTATAAAACAATCTGTAATAACATATCATGCAAAAGGAATATATAAATCATCTTCGTGTAATTGCTATTATTGCTGTTATAACGATTCATGTTACTGCAGAGTTTTTTTATAAATTTGGCGAGATCAATGATACAACTTGGTGGGTAGCTAATATATTAAATGCCAGCTCAAGATTTGCAGTTCCACTTTTTGTTATGATCTCTGGTGCGGTTATTCTTGGCAAAGAAATGAGTGTTAAACAATTCTATAAGAAAAGAGCATCTAGATTATTTCCCCCTTTTATTTTATGGAGCCTCATTTATATAGGTTTTGATTTTTTTAAAGGTGTAGACATTGATACTATGATATGGAACCTAAAAATAGGTTATTTTTCAAAAGGAAAAACAGGAGGTCATTTATGGTATTTATCAATGTTTATATGCCTGATGTTGTTTGCCCCATTTATTAATCAATACATAAATGGAATAAAACCCAATTCATCTGATCTGTTCATCTTATTATCGGTATCATTTATATTTTTTACTCTTAATACTGTCGCTAGCTTAACCCAAGTAATTAAAGATATAAATATAACTTGGTATAAACAGTTCCCTTGGTATATATCATATTTCATACTTGGGTATTATCTAGATAAAAGTTATTACAAGATAAATTTGAAAAAGTTTTTTTTTATTACTATATTAATTATTACAATAGGATCAATAACAAATTTTCTAACAACAATACACCTCCATAAAATATTAGACTCCTTATTTCTTAACAATACAGGAATGCTAATTTTTATAATGAGTTCAACAATATTCATTTATGTAAAAAACAATATCACTCATACAAGTAAAGCTATATTAACCTTGTCTGATTTATCGTTTGAAATATATCTAATACACCCTATATTTATTTATATTCTGGTAAAAAACATACCAAAAACGTATTTACTACATACCTTCACCATTCCAATATTAATAATAGCAACCTTATTGCTCTCACTTACTTCAATCATTTTTTACAAAAAACTACTAAGAACCTCAACCAACCTTAGACGTAGAAAATAACTAAAGTACACATGCACTTTTATTAAAGAATATAGACACAAAATAAACTGGATACAATAATGAAAGCCAATAATCAAATATTTTTCTCAATCATAATTCCCACCAGAAATCGGCCTGAACTATTTCTTCTTGCACTAAAATCAGTATACGAACAGTCTTTTCCCCACAAAGAAATCATCATTGTCAATGATGGATCAACAGACGAGTATATAGCTCAATATAAAGAACTAGAAACTGAATATCCGGATATTCAGTTTAACTATCTTGTCCATCGCCCTAATGGACATGGACAAAGCTACTCTATGAACTATGGCGTCAGTAAAGCACAAGGGGAATACCTCTGTTTTCTAGATGATGACGACTATTGGACAGACAGTGACTACCTACAGAAAGCACATGCAGCAATCACTAGCTATTCAAAAAAGGTTGACTTGTATTACAGTAATCAGAAAGCCTATTTTTCAAACGGAGAGCAACAAACTAATAATGTTTGGGTTGAAGACTTGATTGACACCGTTAAGAACACAGCTACAGTACACAAAAACAGCTATAGTGTAGATACTTCATTCTTATTAACTAGCAATGGTTTTGCTCACCTAAATTGCAGCATATTTAACAAAGACTTTTATCTATCAATTAAAGGTATGAATGAAGGAATTCGTTATGAATGTGACCGTGACTTATACATTAGATCAATTGATGCTGCAGATCATATTCTCTATAATCCTGAATATATGTCTAAACACCATATTCCTGACCCTAAACAAGCAGATAATATGTCAACCATGATATCAATCTTTGAGAAAAAATTATTTCAGCTAAATGTTTACGATTCAGCAATACTACTCAGCAAAAGAAAAGATGTCATAAAATTTTGTCAAAAAGCTAAAGGCCATGAACTAAAACATATTGCAGAAGCACTTAGCAATGCAGGTAAATACCAAGAGGCCGCTTATTATGCTAAACAAGCACTTGGGGCATTACCCACATTCAAATGGTTTTTATATACCCTGCTATTAAGTCTAAAGGGATTGATTAAATAAGCAGTTTATGAATATAAAAAATATACTAAATAACCCCATTGCTTTATTAAAAAGTGAAAATATTTTTTTATTAAGTCATATGCGTGGTAACACCAGCCTATTAAGCCACCTCCTTGGTAACCATAGTGAAATTGAAGGCTACTATGAAATGCATATTGGTTACTACAGCTGGAAAAGCCTTTATAGACAAAAACTCTTATATTTAAAAGAGCATCAATTAAAAGCTGAAAGCCACTATTTTTTTGATAAAATCTTACATAATGAACATCATCTAAAAGAGTCAACACTCAAGAAAAGCAAAGTCATTATCATGCTTCGTGAACCAGAACAAACTATTCGGAGCATCATTAATTTATATCAGAAAATTGATCCAGCCCACCCCTTCTGTCAAGAAAAGCCAGCGACTCAGTATTATATTGAACGGCTTCAAGGCATATGGCAACAAGCTCAATTAATACCAAATCAATTCTATTACCTACAAGCTGAAAAGTTAAGGTCCCAAACAAAAACTGAATTACTTAATATACAACAATACCTAAAATTACAAAGCCCTATAGCTGCTGAGTATGAGCTTATGAAAAATACGGGGAAAGAAAAGTATGGTGATTCATCACAAAATATAAATACAGGAAAAGTGCAAAAACAAGCAACTGATTACTCTGATATTGCACTAGATACTAACCTTATCGAACAAGCATTAAAAATATATCAATCAACAGCCAACTATTGCCAAGCAAACACTTATAGGGAGTAAAAAATTTATGAAAAATCCTGTATGGCTATATTGGGAAAGTTTTAATAATCAAGTTGAACCAGCTTACATCACTCTATGTCGCTGGACAATGCTTCATAATTGGTCCGATGCTAATTTAATATTTCTAAACCCACAAAATATTGATTCATATATACCAGGTATTACTCAACATGTCAGTGATATTCAAGTTGATGTAAAAGGTCGACTTGATCTTGCAATGCGTAAATTAAAACCCAACCCCATAAACTTAGCCGTAAAATGCGACGTGATAAGAGCAAACCTACTTAATACTTATGGTGGTTTTTATATCGATATAAGCTCAATTGCACTTAAACCTATAAACCAATATTTTGAGCTATTAAATGATCAAAAGTCTTTTTTCATTTCTCAAAGACAGTCACATAACAAAACTCATTACCCAGTTGGCTTTTATGGCTGTACTAAAGATTCATTGATTATTAAGCAATATACAAAACATATAAATAACCTAGTTAGTAAAAAAAATAACTTTCACTATAATGAACTAGGGGCAAGTGCACTTGAGCCAATTGTTAACCAGTATTTAAACCAAGCAACAATATTAAATGAAAATGAATTTATGCCTGTAACATTTGAAGACGCAAATAAGGTATATCTACGTACTGATTTCGAGCTAGAAGAACTCATCGCTACAAATACAACAATGTTTAAATTATTAAGCACCCCATTCAAAACGAGTTTTTCAAAGCTCTCTATTCAAGACCTTTATATGTCAAATACTTTAGTAGGAAAGATATTCAGGCATTCATTACCACAAGAAGTATTTGACAATTATATCAATGGTTGGGAGCAACAAAATGAATAGTGTTTCTGTTATTTCCAGAGCGTATGATGCAGAAGCGCCTTATATTAAATCTTTTATTGAACATTATACTTCAATAGGATGCAAAGAATTCCATATCGTTGTTCCTAAAGGTAACCCACACTATTATCTTGAAGAAGCTTGTAAGGATTATATACAAGTTAAATTGTATATTGATTATGAAGATAATAATGCATTACGAGGATCACAAAGCGTCCCCCTACCCCACATAACTACATCACATATTATCAGTGTTGATATTGATGAATACCTTAATGTTAAAGATATTATTCCATTATTACAGCATGAATATGTCCGCTTAAACTGGGTTATTGCTCCGTATACAACTGTGCCTAACCCTACAGAAATACCAGGATTTATCGATCGTCAATGTAAATATATTGTAAAAACCAGTATTTGTGAATCAATGGATGACCATGACTGCAAACTTAACAAAGAAGTAACACAATTTGAACTAGAAGATAAATTAATCCATTATGTTTATAGATCATTCAATGATTTATACTTAAAAAGCTCAATGAGTAATTATGGTGATTATCAAGCAAGTAAAGAAAATTCACTTATTGAATGTTTAGATGATATAAACAAGCTTCCCCATAAATTTAAAATGGCGGCAATTTATCAACGTATAGCCAATGCATCAAAAACAAAGTACCCTGTTTTATATAGTATAGATTTATCAATAGAACGGGAATTGATAAATAAAACCCAATATATTTCACATATTAATGATTTACAATATGCTTTACTTCATTACCAAAGTAGAATAGATTTGAAAGGAATACTTAAACAGATGCTAAACCATAAAGTATATAAAGAGTGTAAAAGAATACCCCACTATATACTCGCTGAAATTGCTGATAACTGCTTACTTGAAACGCTAGAGCCAAAGAAATGGATCAATATAACACAGAGTAAAAAGTTTCCTTTTATAAGTTTTACGTATAGATGAGAAAAGAGTTTGTTCAATTTATTGAAAACGCTCAATCAAACTGACTATTTAAGATTTAGTTTATATGGCATTTAGCTACTTTATTAGTGACTACTACATCAAAACTATCAGAATAAAAACTAACACTATTTATTTTATTGTGCCAAGACGCTAGTTTAAAACTATGCACTTTCAGTGCAAGGCTTTAGCAGTTAAAAAACATCGCAGAGCGATACGTTGCTTTACTACAGAACGACTTTAAGTCGTTTTAGAACAACCTATGGACTTTTAGTCCATAGTGGTTGAGTCATATTAACTGGGGAAATACTCAACAACCATGCTAGAACAAACTAGAAGTGATATGCCCTGAAATACAAGAAAAACATTAGTTATTAAAAAGAGATTACCATATAATTCTCAAGTCACATTAATGATAACATCAATTTATTTTAAGTAAGGAATAAGGAATAATGAATATAGCTCATTTTGGCACATTTGATGTGCAAAATTTCGGGGACTGCCTTTTCCCTCATATTATTGAAGCCCGACTACCGCAACATAATTTTTTTCATGTCTCACCAGTAGGAGGCAAACCTTGGCCGGATGCCTTAAATTCAATAACTCCAAAAGACCTTTCCAATATAGATATTGATGGTGTTGTCATTGGTGGAGGAAATATAATATCAGCTTCAACAACTACTCTTCCAGATTATCGTTCAGTTTCACTTTTCGCATACCCTACACTTTGGGCTGGCGCAGCAAAACTTTCAATTGAACGAGACATACCTCTGGTGTTTAATTCACCAGGGGTTCTAGATAACTGCCTCTACGGATTTCCTGGAAAAATAGCAGATCTAATTACGGAGGCTTCGTCATATATTTCTTTTCGTGACGAAGAAAGTTCTCATATCTTTTGTCGTAAAGACTACACAAGAGCTAAAGTGATTCCTGACACAGTATTAGAAGCGGCTCGATTACTTCCTGGTCGATTTGATCTTTCTGAACAATCTCTAGAAAATACTGAACGTACCTTTGTTGTACATCTAAAGTCCCGAAATATGTATAGGGGTACAGAACATGTAGCAAAGCAACTTGACCAATTAGCACAAAAGCTTGACGCTCGCCCAATATTGGTGGCAATTGGACGTTGCCACAAAGATGAGGAGATTATCACTGCGGTTGCTCCTAAAATGAGAAGCAACCCTATCTTACTTGATAATCCTCAATCATTATCAGAGATCCTACAATCAATAATTACTTCAGTTGCATATTTTGGCTCATCTATGCACGGTTTTATCATTGCCACTGCTTTTGGCATACCAGGTGCAATGGTCACAGGTAACTCAGATCTACATAAATATATAGGTTTGGTCGAGCAAATTAACATGAAAAACCGCCTGATTTGTGATTGGCACGAGATTTGTGATTCTATAGATACGCTAATGGAAGAACCTCCTTCAATATTGAAAGAACTAAATACCTTAGACGAGCATTGGAACAATTTAGAGAGTTCTCTTCAGAGTCAAAGAGAAAGACCTTTCTTGATAAGAAACGGAATAAAACTTTGGAAACCTGCTTTTATGATAGATAAGGTAATCCATAACACCCGATCAGTAAAACGAAGCTATTTTCCTAACAAATAGAGATATAAATTAAATTATCCACAGGAAAATAAAATTCACCCACTATGCACAGAAATTGTATAGGTTACAAAGATCTCATACTATTACAAATATCTAATATATTTTTTTATGTCAAATAAAACATTAGCAATAGTCGTTACTTACAATGGTGAAGAGTGGATTGAATATTGTTTTAATAGCCTTATGCTTAGTGATATTCCAATTGATATTATTTGTATTGATAATAACTCAAGTGATAACTCTGTTGCCATAATTAGAAATAAGTTCCCTACTGTTGAACTAATTGTGTCAAAAGAAAATTTGGGCTTTGGCAAGGCAAATAACATAGGACTAGCTAAGTGTATTTCACAAGACTATGACTACGCCTTTTTGTTAAACCAAGATGCTCGCATTGAAGAAAATACAATAAGTCAACTTATAAATATTCAGAAAAACAATAAGGATTATGGCATTCTTTCCCCTATCCACCGATCTTTTGATAATTCAAAATTAGATTATAATTTCTCTCTATACTTGAGAAGCAACAATACAAAACATATAATATCTGACTATATTTTGAATCAAAATATAAAAGAGCTATATGAAACTGACTTTGTAAATGCAGCTATATGGCTAATTTCAAAAGAATGTTTACAACAGGTAAAGTCTTTTAACCCCATTTTTCCTCATTATGGAGAAGATGACGAGTTTATTTTTCGTGCCAAAAGGCTGAACTTTAAAATAGGTATTGTACCTTCAGCTTTAGCTAATCATGCAAGATATAAGGTCAAAGGAATACAAAAAAAAGAAGACTTCAATAGTTATATCAATAGAAAATATATCACGTTACTTATTAAATATGAAAAGCATCAAGCTCCATCTAAAGAAAAAATAAGTTTCTTTTTTCGTAAATTTATCAGTGCTCTATTTGATGACTTTATTATGCTGGACTTCCAAAGTTTTAAAAATAATTGCATTATATATGTAAGACTTTTTAAAGAAACAATTAGGTTTTCAATATGATTACTATCATTTTTTCAACTTTTAATGGTGAAAAAACATTACCATTAATGCTAAAAGCATTTTTAAATATAACGCCACCAAATGATGGCTGGGAAATAATAGCAGTCAATAATAATAGTACTGACAACACTCTTTCTATATTAAAAAAATATCAACAATTACTACCTATAAAAATATTATTTGAAGAGAAAAAAGGGAAAAATCATGCTCTAAATAATGCTATTAAACAGGTGCAAGGGGATATTATTGTATTTACTGATGATGATGTTATTCCTCAAGCTAATTGGTTAGTTAAAATCCGTGAAATTGCTGACAAACAACCTTCATTTTCAATATTTGGTGGAAAAATAGAACCACATTGGATTACACCTCCTAAACAATGGAATATTGAATGGATTCACATGGGGATAGTATACGCCGTTACCTCAGATTCAAATAAATCTGGAAAAATAGGTGCAGGATATATCTGGGGGCCTAATATGGCTATCCGCCGAGAAATATTTAACAAAGGCTTTCTTTTCAACACTGCAATAGGTCCTGACGGTACAAATAATTATGCCATGGGAAGTGAAACTTCATTTACATTCATGCTTGAAAAAGAAGGCTACCAATGCTGGTTTGAACCCTCATGTATAGTTAAACATATTATTAAAGAGTCACAAATGAGTTCTCAATGGGTTTTATCAAGAGCAATTCGTTTTGGTAGAGGTGAGGCTAAAAAAAGAAAAATAACGAACAAAGATGGAAATTATCACTATTTATTTGGGGTACCGAGGTATTTGTTTAGACAACTTTTAGAGTATCAATTGAAAAAAATTATTTATCTTATTTTATTTAACAAAGAGGCTGTATTTAAATTACAATGGGAAATAAATTTTCTAAAAGGTATTGTTATTGAAAACCGAAAAAAACTATAAATTAAATACAAAAAATGATAATAATTAATGATGCAGAAGGACAGTTGTGTAACCGTTTATGGGCATATTCATCCTTTATATCCTTTGCAAAAAAACATAATATAAAAATAGTTATTTCTTATTTTAATGAATATATTGAATACTTTGAAGACCTATCATCTACTGCTGATGTTTATTTTATTAAACAAAACAATATAAGTAGTAAAGTAATATTTTTCATGTATGAAAAAATATTAAAAATTTTATTTAAAATAAATTCATTATTTAGTTTAAATAAGTTTTGTATTCATATTGATAATAAAAAATGGAAAACTGAAAACTGGTCTCTATCTGAATTAAAAATGAAAAATAACATCTTCTTTTTAGGTGCATGGAATCATAAGAAAGATGATAAAGCTATTATTCAATATAAAACTACAATAGTTAACCTTTTTCAGCCAAAGAAAATATATACTGAAAAAGTAAATGCATTATTTAGTAAACTAAGGTTAGAGTATGAGTTAATAGTAGGCATACATATTCGACGAGGTGATTACAAAGAATATAGAGATGGAATATATTTTTATGATAATCAAACTTATAATAATTTTATGACTGCTATACAAAAAATACATAGTGGGAAAAAAATTTGCTTCTTCATTTCATCAAATGAAACAATTGATTATAGTTTTTTTTCTGATAAGCATATCACTTCTATTTCTGATGCCTTACTAATAGAAGATTTATATGGCTTAAGTAAATGTGATTATATACTAGGACCTCCCAGTACATACTCAATGTGGGCTTCATATATAAATGATATTCCTTTACGAATAATACATTCAAAAAATGATGTTATTCAAGAAGATGATTTCTCACCAATAATTAATCTTAATGTTTTTAAGAATGGTGATTACTTTAGTCATATTGAATCATAAAAAATATCCAACTCAACTACACAGAGAAAATGGAAAAAACATTTATCAGTTCGCACATAAAAGAAAAACATTGTTATTCGAATAATGAAACACCTATAAAAGTAAGCTTAATAAAAATTAAACTCAAGTATAGCCAAATTGTACCAAGTTAGGTATCAAATAATAATTCCGTCTTAACCCCATTAATTAGAAGTTTTTCACTCATTAATGGGGAGTCCAGCCACTATGCACTGTAAATCCTACTCAACTTATACAGTGTTAAGAAACCTAGCTATATTGGGAAGGTTCTGGGATAAAAATAAGATGTTGCCTTTGGTGTTAGATGTTGTTTTTCAAATATTAACATCCTTTTTGAAAGTTGGGAGTATAAATGATTAACCTTTCAGTGACTTCTTAGCTTACTAAAAACTGATATATAAAATGTTTTCCATATAAACTGATACTCTTTAATAGTATTCCTAAACACATATACAAACATTGATAACATTATTAAATAAGCAAGTGCACCTACCAAAACCTGTAATATTAATTGTATTAAATGACTATATTGACTGATGGTTTGTTGAAATTCCCATATAATTAACACCATAAAAACAGCTGAAATAAGAGGAATAAATATTAACCCCAGAATACGAAAAAAAGATAATTCTGATTTCCTTGATAAAATAATTAATACAATTGAAGTATTTAATATAATTGTAGATACTCTTAATATAGCTAAATTCTCTAAGGTAAGCTGTCTAGCCATTATGGAAAATAATGAAACAGTTAATACACCAAATAATAATTCTAATTTAAAAATCAGTTTAACTTTACCAAGAGCTGTCATGACCCTTGTAAGAAAATCACCTAATACTGATGGTAGAAGAGTAAATGACAAAATCATCACTATTGGTATTACTTGCTGCCATTTATCTCCGAGTAGTACATAAACTAACTCATCAGAAACAACATATGTACCTAATGATATAGGTAGAACGACAATAAATATTGCACAAACTGCCTTATGTACTTTATCTGCAAATAAATATGCATCATTATGTATAGAGGATAACCCCACATATAATGATCCAGTAATTGGGCCTACAACTTGACCTGCGGGTAAAGTCGCTACATCTTTAGCAACAGAGTATCCGCCTAATGCTTCAGCTGGGAAAAATTTTGAAATAAATATCGTATCAATTCTATATCGCAAAAATACAAAAATACTTTTTAATAAAACCCACTGCGAAAACACCCATTGCTCTTTCCAGTTTAGTAGTGAAAATTTTGGTCGGTAAGTATGGGCTATAAAAGTACCAAATAAATAAACTAAAGTTGCAACTAAATCAGACAAAATAAAAGCCCAATAACTTTGTAACACAACTGCTAATGAAATTTTTACAAAAAAACCTGTTAATCGAGTTGAAAAATTAACCAAAAAGCTTGGTCTCAGTTCATAGTTTTTAACGTGTAAAGTCATTCCTATGTTAGCAAACCCAGCTATAAAAGGCGGAATAGATGCCACTTGCAATACTAAAACTAAACGCTGGTCATCCATAAAATCAGCAATAACCTCTGCTAATAAAAATATGGCTAAAGCAGAAATTGACTTCATAATAATATTAATCGTCCAGCCAGTATCTAAATCAGCATTGCTTATATGTTTCTTTCTGATCAAATACTCACCAGTCCCAACAGAGGCAATCACATGAAACATCCCAGTTACAATACCTGCTGAAGCAACAATACCAAAATCGTCAGGCACTAGAATTCTAGCGAGGATAATTGTAGAAGCAAAACCTATTAACTTGTCTGACCAACTTGTTAGATATCGCCAAAATGAACTACCTAAAATATTTTTTGCAAGAGAGTATTCTGTCATTTTTTAATATAAAATATTGATTTAGCGATAAGTAAAGTAATTTCTATTTTAATTCATGCCTATTGATAATACACAAGTTAAAAAGTTATAACCCACCGACCTTTTAACAGTATTAAATTTCCTGTCATGGTCAATAGACCTCTCCTACTGTGAATAACTCTTTTAACTCCTATTTCAAAAGTAAAGGAAGTATCTATTCCCCCTCAACCTTTGAGAATGGTTTTAAAGTAAATGCTTTTTAAGCTTACCGATAATAAGTTAATAGACATGTAAAATTTTATAGTTTCTACTGTATAGTATAGACAAAGCCCCTCACTTTAACATACTTGAAACACGTTACGTTAAGCATGAACAAGAAAACAGCCTCAAAACAAGCATTGATTTATTCTTTATATTGTGGAGGATTATATGGGACTGAACGCATGGCCTTGGCCACTTTAAAAGGGCTCCCCAAACACCTTAAAAAAATCCTTATTTGTCCACCTGGTGAAGCAAACAAAACAGCTAAAAAACAAGGTTTAATCACTTATACTTTCTCAAGTAAATGGCAGTTTATCCAGTTAATAATCAAAGTTTTCCAGCAAAATAAAAATATTACCATTATCTCTAGTAGTGTAAGCCATTCTATTATCTTTACGGTATTAAGTGCCGTGTTGTTAAAAAAAACCAAGCACTTTCATATTGTTCATGGTGGTGCAGATGAGCTGAACAGTTACCAAAAAAAACGAGTTTTACGATTCTTTAATATCCAGTTTATTGCCGTATCTGAGTTTGTAAAAAATAAACTATCTTGTTACGGAATTAATCCACGAAAAATATCAGTTATTGAAAATTTTATTTCAACATGTGAACCAGTTTCAAGTACTCATAATATTCACTGGCCACCAAAAAAAATCATTTTAGTCTCACGACTTGACCCTATTAAACGCTTGGATTTATTAGTTTTATTATTAGAAAAATACCCAGCCCTTAATGGGGTATCTTTTACAATTTATGGAACAGGTCATAATATTAATGAGTTACAGTCCATTGTAAAAAATAAAAACCTAAATATAACTTATGCTGGTTATTGTTCTGATATTGTAAACGAAATAAAAAAATATGATTTATTTTTACACCTTTGTCCTGACGAACCTTTTGGGTTAGTTATTCTAGAGGCTATGCTTGCAGGTGTTCCCGTCCTAGTTCCTAATAGTGGGGGGCCAAAGGATATTATTGAACATTCTAAAACAGGGTTTACTTATAAAAATACTGATATTGATGATTTAGCTAAGCAATTATTACATATTTCTCATTTAACAATTAATGATATTAAATTAGTAATCAATCAAGCTCAAGATAAACTACAGGCTGAATATTTAACAGAAGCTGGAATATCCCGTTATATAAAACTGATAAATACTCATTCATCTATTTAAATTTATCTTTTATAATTAAATGTTTTTTTATCTTTAATAAGTTTTTAATATCATAATATGTATTTATAAAGTCCCATCTGATAGTTTTATATGATAAATATGATTGATATTGATATATAGCCTCAATATTATGAGGCAAGCTGTTAAAATCAAATTCATCAACGTAGCAGCGTATACAAATTTGTTGCATTCTCCTCAGGCTATATCTATCTAACCGGGTTAAGTATTTTCTAATATTTTTATATGAACTAGGTATTAACCTTTCATAGTAATACAGTGCCGCAATAGCCGTTGTATAGTTATCAGGGTTACGTTCATTTTTAATAGACAGGTCATTTCCACAAACCCAAACCAATAAACTATCATCCCCTATTAAGCCAATAGGTAACCTAAAGTCTAATGA